>JADMIO010983845.1_pt1 | contig 58701 bp, 46 predicted proteins | sample 8958161 | NCBI WGS metagenome assembly JADMIO01 (sample SAMN16585339, study PRJNA669376) | soil metagenome | isolation source: Crop rotation soil | place: USA: Cullars Rotation, Alabama | collected 2011
ACGAAAGGCCCAGTCTTTCGACTGAGCCTTTCGTTTTATTTGACCATGTTGGTATGATTTAAATTAATACGACTCACTATAGGGTCAGTGCGGCCGCGACTTCAAGTCACGTGAATTCCAAGCTTCGGATCCCACTGTGCTGGAAAGATACCGCGGTATTCGAGGCATTACCGTTATAAACCGCGGGCACAAACGTCCCGTCCAGTCCCAGGCTGGAAAGGTTCGCGACGGTGTGATTGAAGCCGTTCAACTGGAAAATACCATGCGCGCCGATACTGAGCCCGTTCGTGCTGATCGCGCGCGGAGACATCGCCGTGACGCGAATCTGCTGGCCCAAAAGATCGCCCGGGTCAATCACCGTGGCGCCCCACATGTTCGGGCCCGCCGCCGAGCCCACTTGCAACTCAAAGGAGGTCGCGCCGGAGCGGCGATTCGCGAAAGTCAGAGTTTCAAATCCATTCGTGCCGAGGATCCGGCCGGAAATGCGCGTCGTGCCGAGGAACCCGCCGATCGTCGTGTCCGTGAGCAGAATCACATCGCCCACAATCGTGGTGCCCTGTTCAAGTTCGAGCGCCATGATGCCGGCGTTGCCCGCGCCGTTGCCGACCCCTTGCAGGAAGAAGGTCGAGCGATAGGTGCCGTTGCGGTCCAGCAAAACACTGCCGGTATCCTGCACGAAGATGGACGACCCCACGCCCAGTTGGTTCGTGCCGTTGGAGCCGTCGGGCGTGCCGAGGTTCACCAGCGGTCCCACGTTGATGGTGCCGGAGAACGTATTGTTCGTTAAGCTGGCCGGACCTCCACCCATGCTGAACCGGCGCGAGGCGGTCGAGGTATTGATCAGGTTCACCACGCCCGTGCCGCTCAGGGAGTTGTTGATGGTGATGGCGTTGTTGAAGGAATAATTGATCGTGGCGCGGTTGGTCACGGTGCTGAGGATGGAACCGCTCACACCAGCGCCATCGCCAAATTGCAGCGTGCCACTATTCACCGTGGCCCCCCCGGCGAAAGTGCTGTTCGCCGTGAGAATAATCGTGCCGTCGCCATTCTTCGCCAGATTGCCGCCGCCGGTGATCGAACCGGCAAAGGTCGAAACGTCCGCGCGATCGAAAATCACCGTGGCGTTCGTGCGAATATCCAGCGCGCCGGACAGCGTGCCGGAAGTGCTGTTGGTGCCGATGCGCAACGTGCCCGCGCGCACGAGCGTGGATCCCGCGTTATTGTTGTCCGTGACAATTGTCAGCGTGCCGGTGTTCGTCTTGGTCAGCACAATCGTGCCGGCAAATTTGCCCGTGGTGCTGGTGCCAAAGATATAGTCGGTCGGTGAATCGACGAGCACATTGCCCGGGGAGACGTCCGAGGTCAGGTCGATGGGCAGGCTGTTTGATCCAGTGCTGTTGAACGTGACGTTGTCGCCATTCGTAAACGTCGTCGCCGAACCACCCAAGGTCCGCCAGTTCGGCGTGGTCACGATGTCCCACGCGTTGTTCACATCGCCGCGCCACGTAAGGCTCGATCCCGAGGTCGCCACCACTTCCAACATGATGTCATTGCCGTTGCCCGCGCCCGCGTCGAAGGTGTTGCCCTCCGCGCGGTAGCTGATACGGAATGTTTTGCCCGAGCTTGGCTCAATAAACGTGGCGCCTTGCGAGAGATCGGTCGCCGTGCCATTCAAAAATGCGAACACACCCATCGTTTTGGAGGAATCGGTTCCTTCCACTTTAACAATTGTGAACTTGTCGCCCGGCACCGGAGAGTAGCCTGGCGTGGGCAGCTTGAGATTGGCGTTGTTGTTGGAAAAAGTTCCGCTGCCCGCAATCACCACCTGGTCATAGGAGGTACCTGCCGTCGTGCCATTGAGTTGAATTTCCAGGGACGCCGTGGCGGCGTTCAGATTCACCGCGTTGCTGAAGGTGAGCGTGGCCGGCGCGTCATTAAATGCGGCGGTATCAACCAGGTCCGCGCTGAGCGAACCGCCGGGCGACAGGAGTGAGTTCGCGTTGAAATTCACCACCGTGGCTGAAATCACGCCGCCGCCATGCAGATACGCGAGCCGCGTGGTGTCGGTCGCATGTCCATTGACGGTGTAAGGCCCGGCGCCGATGTGCGCGCCGTTCACAATCAAACGCGCCGCGCCTGCCGCCTGCGTGTTGTTCACCAGCGTGGGACCAGTATAAGTATTGGTGCCGTTCAATTGCTCGAAATTGTTTCCACGATATACCTGCAACGCCAGCACGCCCGCCGCACCGTCGCGCAAGGTGCCCGAGTAAATGCCGCGATGGTTGTTGCCGCCGCCAATGTCGAGACGGTTGGTGGGACCGGGCAAGCCGTTTTCCACGATGCTGTCGAGGTTCGAACCGCTCAGCGACGCGACCTCTTCGAGTTGCACAGACGTCGTGCTGTTCACATGCTGAAGCTGAAACCGCCCGCCGTTCATGGTGATGCGTTGATTGAAATGAATCTGATCCGTGCCCGGACCGATCGTGCGCAAAATGCCGTTCGTGTTGATCGTCACGCCAGCACCGAGTGCGCGATTGGCGGACTTGCCGAGAATCAGCATGCCGTTGTTAACGACGGCGCCCAGGCTCGGGTTGTCACCACCTCCGTTAAGGGTAACGGAATTCGTGCCTTCCTTGATGATTTGATTCGCCCGCAGCAGGCCGGAATAAACTATTGGGCCGACAGCCGCGTTGTGGACTTTCGCCGCGCCATTGTTGTCGACGTTGGCGATAAACGTCTGCACGTTCGTCGAAAAGTTCGTGATACCGGCGTTGGCGGCAATATCAATTTCGTTGCCGCTGATGGTAAACGCGCCGGCGTTGGCGTTAAAAATAATACCGGCAAAATCCGTATCCACCGCGAAATCATTATTCGGCGTGAGCCCCACCGACCCGTCAAAGAACAGCCGGTCGTTCGCGACGGGGACGGTATCGGCGTCCCAGTTCGCCGGCGAGGCGCTCCAATTGACCTGATCGCCGCCGCCGTCCCAGGTTTTGTCGGCGGCGAGGCAAGGCAGCGAAGCCGCGGCCAGCCAGGCAAACATGGCCAGGCGTTGAATGGTGAGCGTGGATGTGCGCAATGAATTTCGTGGTGTCATAAGATTTCCAGTCGGGGTTGCAGCCTCCGTGGGTTACGAAAAATTCCTGGTCACGGGGCGGTGGAGTGCAGGAAAAACCATTCCGTGTCCGTGCTCGCCGGAATGTCCGGGCCGTACTTGCCATTGATAAAACTGCCAATGAGCCATTTGTGCAGTTGCCCGTGTCCATCGGCGAAAGCGAATGACGAGCTGTTATTGCCGTGATAAATCGCCGGCAGGTCGCGAACCGAAGATTTGCTGGACGGACTCCAAAACCACCCGTCATTGATCGACTCGGGCCGTTCATCCAGGAATACAATGGCCTCGACTGGCTTCAACTTCGCAAAGTCCGTCATCTTGATATACCGTTCCTGCGTCCCGTTCATGACTCCCGCGCTCACGCCGCCTTTGTCCGTGATGCCGACATATCCATTCATCGCGCACGACCGCACGCGAGGTTCGCCACCGCCGCCGTTATTGCTCTTGTCCGACGGGCAATGATAGATGCCTGGACTTTTCGAATAGAGGCCGATCGAACCAAACGGTTGATAGACCGTGCCCACCAGTTTATCGATGTTGGTGTTGTCGGGATTATTGCCCTGGCTCAGGCGTCCCGCCACCCACGCGGGTGCCGTCAGATTTTCGCCGACGGTATTGTTGTTGGCGCTGTCGCTGCTGGGATTCTGCGCCAGCCGACTGGCGTAGTCGTCGCTGTACATGATCCACGCGAGCCCGAGCTGCTTCATGTTGTTGAGGCATGAAATGCCCTGCGCTTTGGCTTTCGCCTTCGACAGGGCTGGCAACAACAGGCCGGCAAGGATCGCGATGATCGCGATGACGACCAGCAGTTCAACCAGCGTAAAACCGCTAACGGTTCGACGCGGCAAGGTATTCGTCGAAAACTTCATGGCAATGATCACGTAAATCCTAGCTCACGTTCCGTGCTTTGTGCCTACCGAGTTTCCGCGAAACTCCTTGAATTTTCGGTCATCCAGCGCGCGATAGAATGCTTATCGCGGCGCAGGTAACCTTCAGGGCAGCCACGCTTTGAAATCATTATCCGCCTCTTGCCGACGCCGGCCACGTTTGGATCAAAACCGGCTCGTTTCCGCCTGAATTATCTTTTTCTGCGGGCCAGATTGAAAAATCGGCAGGAGCCAAATTCGATGAGCATTCGTCAAGCTTTCCCAATTTGCTTCTGATATTGCTTGGGAGACATCCCGGTCGAGCGCTTGAACGCCACCCAAAAACTATTCGGGCTTTCATATCCGCATTGCTCCGCAATCGTGTCAATTTTGTCCCCCGACTGTGACAGCAGTTCTTTCGCGCGGTCGATCCGGATGCGCTGGAGTTCGTGGCCTGGCGGGCGTCCCACGTGCTGCACGAACGCTTCGTGAAACGTCCGCAAGGACATCGCCGCTGCCCGCGCCAGGTCAGTCACGCCAATCGGTTCGTCGCGGTGATCCCACATAAACCGCAAACTACGCGCGATCCCCGGGTGCTCCACCGCGAGCAGGTCGCTGCTCTTGCGCGTGATCAAGCGCAAGGGAGGAATGCGCACGGGTTTCAAGGACACCGTCTTGCCGTTCATCATCTGGTCGAGCATTTCCGCGCCGCGATATCCCACCAATTCCATATTTGGATTCACGCTTGAAATCGGGGTGGGCATCGCCTCGACGGCCAGGAGCGAATCATCCATGCCGATCAGGCTGATTTGTTCCGGCGAGGACAAGCCCAGGTCTTCACACGTTTCCAGCACTTCGAGAGCGTGGTCATCCGTGGCGGCGAAGAGGGCCAGGGGCTTGGGTGCGCGCTGAAGCTCGGAAGCAAGCCATTTGCGCTTGTGCCGCCACTGGAACTGATCGTTGCTGAAATCCGGCGAGCGATGCCACCGCAGCCAGTTGCAGGAATGGCCCGCCTCGCTCACGGTCCGCACAAACGCACGCCCGTTCTCTTCGTAAGCCCAATTCTCGCGGTCGCTGTAAAACGCGAAATTCTTCAGGCCGCGTGACAAAAAATGTTCCGCCGCAAGCCGCGCGCAAACTTCATGATCGACCAGCACGCGCGGAAATTTCAAGTGGGGCCGCCGAAAACTGAAATCGACCGTGGGTTTTCGCGCGCGCACGACAAACTCCGCCAGATCGTCCCCCGCGCCCAACCAGGCGAGAATGCCGTGTCCCTCCCAACCCCAGGGGATCACCTTTTCGCGGGTCACATCCGAGCACAGGTGCCACCCATGCTCCTGCGCGTAACGCTCGATGCCGCGGTGCAGGCGCTGGTCATACCAGCCAAAAGCCAGCAGCACGCGCGGATGCTTGCGATCTGTTGAAAGTGCCACCAGCGCATCTTACCAGTCCCGCCGCCGCGGCAAATGAGAAGTTTGTGCTTTCGAGATTGAAAAAGCTGCGGAGGCCGGGTGTCACGGCACCTGCAACAAATAAAACTGACACGGCGCGGTGCGATCAATCGCATTGGTCCAATTAAAGACGCCTCCATTGTCAAACACCGCGCTCCTCACCAACGGCCAGTTGTTTGGTGAGAGTAATAGATTAGTGGAAGCGCGAATATTAAACCCGGTTCCAGCCATCCCCTGCCCCACCGAAAACACCACATTCGATCCAATCACTTTTACTCCCGCGAAAATGGGCGGTGTCATCGCGGTGAGAATGAATTGATCCACGGAAAGCGTATACGCGCCTGCCGCCGGATTTTTGCCCGCGACCACAAGCCTTGCGACGTGATTCCCCGCCGTTGAAAATGTGAAGTGTCCCCAGGTTTGCGTCGGATAGGTTTGCGGGTTTGAATATTGGTCAAGGTCGCTGCCCAGAACCGCACCGTCCAAAGAGAATCGGACAATACCGCGGTTGGGATGCGCTTTGTAGGACATCTGAAGTGTGTAGACGCCGGCCGGAATATTTGGCAGCACGTAATCGATATATTGGCCCGTGCCGGTCGCCAGGAAAGCGAGCCAATGGCCCTCCGTGTTATTGGTGTCGTTCTGCAAAGCGGCAGTCGCGCCGTTGGTAAAGGAATTTATCGCTTCCGCTTCAAAGGCGAGCGGCCCGCCAAAGGTAAAAATCGCCGAGGCCGCCGTGCTGTCCGCCAGGCCGTTCTTATAAGCGAGCGCCTGCAACGTCGCGTTCGCGCCGAGGGAAATTGCTCCGGTATAGAGAGTGCCGCTGGTGGTGGTCGGCGTCGCGCCATTAAGCGTGTAACGAATGGATGCTCCGCTCGTGGCGGAAGTGATCGTGATGGAAATCGGGCCCGTGGGGAAGTTGCCACCGTTCGGCGAGACCACCGGTGTCGAAACCTGGTTGGTGAGTCCCGCAAACGGGCCCACGTCGTTGGTGGTCAGGATGCGCGCGACCATCGGCGCGGCGGAGAATTCATCCGCGCCCACGTCCAGCGAACTGTCGCGAGGCTGGCCATCCATATCCACCGTCACAAACGCATACGCTCCGATTGCCGCGGCGATCGCGGGGCTGCCAGACTGCAGGTGATAAATACCGTTCGCATCTTTGGCGAGCAACGGATTGACCATGGTGTAACCGTTCGCCGGCATATTGCCCGTGCTCGAAGTCTGCCAGCGAATGTTTCCAGCCCACGACCCGGTGTAAGGCGCGCTGCCGCTGATACTGGCGATGCTGCCGCCGCCCTGAAAAAGATTGTTCGCCACGATGGTGTTGGAAGAACCGAGGCCGTCCGTGCGCCCGCCCATTTGATAATGCGTGGAATTATTGATGAACGTGTTGAAGACCACCACGTTATCGTCCGGACGGTCGTGCGCGGTCAATTCCGCGCCGTTGTAAACATCGCCGTCGCCATTGCCCATGTTGACGCCGATGGAATTGCTTTCGAAATAGTTGCTGAAGATTTTGTGGCGATCTCCGTAGATGCGCATGCCCTGCGTGTTGCGCATATAGTTGCCGTAGTAGAGACAATCGTTCCCGTGACGCTGGCTGATTTCTCCGCCCGGACAATCGAGCACGGTGTTGTAGCGATAAGTATTGCCCGAGGATTTGTTGGAAATCATTTCGTTTTCACCGTCGCAACGGACAAACAAATTGTATTCGACCAGCGCGTTGCCGGTGGAAAGGCTCAAGCCGCTCAGGCCAAGGCGAATGGTTTCCGCGCCGTTGCCCCCCGGGCTCGTGAAGTCGTGAAAATAATTGTGATGCACCCAAAGCCGCCGCGCGACCTGGTTGCCGGAGCCGGCGACGTCCAGCATTTCGCCCAGCGTGGATTTGTTACGCAATTCGTTGTGATCGATCTCCGCATCATCGCCGCTGATGTTGAAATACGACACATCGGACCCGGCGGGAATCGTGAGTTCGACCACGTTCCGCGTGAAACGGCAATGGCTCGTGCCGCTCGGAACGCTGATCGAGGCCGCGTGGGTGAACTTAAATCCCTGGATCGTAATGTAGGCCGCCGGACTGCTCAGCTTGAATCCGGAGGAACCCGTAATCTCGACGCCGCCAATCGAATCGGCCCGGATCAGAATGGGATTGGCCGCGGTGCCAGTGCGGGTGATCGTGATCGAGACGCTCGCGGTATACGTGCCGTTCGACAAAATGATTTCGTCCCCGGCGACGGCGCTGTTGATGCGCGTGGTCAGATCAGCGAGCGAACCGGCCCGGTACGTGGCGGCCGACGACGCACCAGCCATGGTCACAAGGACCAACCACAGGGCACGTTTTAACCATTGGCGCATTCGTTTGGATTTTCCGCAATCGCGGCAAAGGGATTACCATAAAACGAGTGCCGGTAATTGGCCTGTCGAACATTTGGTCAATTCAACTCAGTCCCCACTCGTTTTCACCCAGCAACGCAACGCTTCCGCCACACTCCAGGCCTGGGCAATGCAGCCGCGCGGTGTGAATGGCGCCTGCGCGTCGAAAATCTCGCTGATCGACCCCACGCACGCTTCGTTCAAATGCGCGGTGAAGCCTTCCAGCATCTTGCGCGCGCCCGCGCGATCCTCGGGATACGTCTTGAGCCAGGCGTCAATAAACGGCCCAATCAGCCACGCCCAGACCGTGCCCTGGTGATAGGCCGCGTCCCGGGCGCGCAGATGCCCAAAGTATTTCGCCTTAAAATCTTTGTGGTCTGGCGAAAGGGAGCGCAACCCGACGGGAGTCAGCAATCGCTCCCGCACCACGTTCAGCACCGGCTTCCAACGGTCGTTCGCGAGCACGGGATGTTTTAGCGAGATCGCGAGCACCTGGTTTGGACGGCACGCGTTGTCATCGCCCTGCTCACCGTCGATGACGTCGAACAAATGCCCGCACGGCTCGCACCAGAAACGCCGGTTGAACGATTCCTGGGCCTGGCGCGCATGCTCCGCGATCGGCTGCGCCTCTTTCTCGCCGCCGTCCTGGCGCAGCCATTCTTCGAGCAGGCGCAGCGCGTTGTACCACAGCGCATTGATTTCCACCGCCTTGCCCCGCCGCGGCGTCACCACCCAGTCGTCCACCTTCGCGTCCATCCAAGTGAGCTGATAACCTTGCTCGCCCTGCACCAGCAAGCCATCCGCCGGATCCACGTGAATGCCGAATCGCGTGCCTTTCAAATGGGCCGCCGCGACGTCGAGCAGCTTCGGGACTATCGCGCGCAACGTGTCGCGATCCCCGGTGACTTGCACGTAACGATCCAGCGCGTGGAAAAACCAGAGCGTCGCATCGGCGGTATGGTAGAGCCCCTCGTGTTTGCCTTCAGGAAACATGTTCGGGATCAACCCGTCGCGCACATAATTGGCAAATGTCCGCAAAATCCACGCTGCTTCGACGTGCCGTCCCGTGGAAAGAGTCAGTCCTTCGAGGCTGATCATCGTGTCGCGGCCCCAGTCGGTAAACCAGTGATAACCCGCAATCACCGTGCGCACGTCTTCACCCGAGGCGTGTGCGCGCGCGGCATCCCGAATGCGGCCCACCGGCTCGATAATGAACTGGTCCGCGGCCAAAACCAATTCCGCCGCGAAATCACCGCGCGCCTTCGGCGGCGCCAGCGAAATGAGGCGCGCCACCCGGTGATGGTGAAATTCCAGCGCCTCGGACGGCGTGATTGCCAGCATCCGGTTCCAGGGCTCAGTCGAGGCGACCAGGGTCATGTCCTTGCGCGCGCTGAAGGATACGCGGAAACCGCCCGGACTCCACAGCACACCACGCGATTCAAAACCGCGATCAGCCTCGTGCGCGTAGGAAAATTCCTGGAACGAGCCGCCATCACAAACAAAACTGTAGTCCCCTTCGTCCAGCGCCAGCCGCAACACCGGTTCGAGCCCGGGCGCGGAAATCTCATAGTGTTTCAATTGATTGGAGACGGTGTAAGCGCCCTCAAAGGTTTGATGCACCAGGCCCTCATGCGGGCGAAAATGCAAAAATGGCCGAATCTGCAATTCCGCCGTGTCGGGTCCGGCGAGCAGATGATATTGGATTTGCAGGGTGTTCTGCCGGTGCAACAGCAACAGCCGCTTTTCCAGCACCAGGTCCTTCAGTTCGTAGCGCCAGATCGGTATTTGATTCTCACAACGGAATTCCGTGAGGCAATGGCAGGGCGCGCCCTCTTCCGCACTGGTGCACCCGAGCGGAGTCCAGCTTGACGAATTCCCCGCGCGAATTGACTCGCCCACGTGATTCAGCATCAACATGCGCCCGTAGGGGGCGGGCAACGCGGCGATGAGCAGTCCGTGATAGCGCCACGCCGGCCGGCCTCCAACCGTGCCCGAGGCGTAGCCTCCCAGCCCGTTGGTGATCAGCCATTGCGTGGAGAGGATTTTTTTGGCTGCTTCGGGATTTCCCGGAATCGCGAACCGACGAACGAGAGTTTCCATGTTGAAACCTTTCTCTTTTTGAGTTGTTACGCCAGCACGAGCGCTGAATGACCCGCGATCCGCCAGTCGCGGTCAGGTGTTAATTCCGGCGTGCCCGATCCGCCGTAGGCGGGATCTTCACTGGACCAGATCACCTTCCAATGAGCGCCCGGCGGCGGCGCCAGCAGTGGTTCGGGCAGCGATTGCAAATGCAGATCCATCCCCAGGTTGATCACCAGCAACCGGTCGCCTTTACCGTCGCCAAAAAATCTTAAGACGAAGGCTTCGGGCGCGAGCACCGCGCCATCCACTTTTCCCGCCCGCGCGCGGCGGAATACTGGATCGCTCCGCCGCAATCGCAACAGGTCCTTGTGCATCTGATAAATATCCGCGTGCTTTTGCCGGTCCGTGAAATTCAGTTTGCAACGCTGAAACGTGGATTCATCCGCCGGATTCGTGATGAACGGATCGGTATCCGCCGACGCAAGACTGCGAAATTGCGAAAGGAACTTCCGGCGTCCCTCCACCACCGCTTTCGTCAGCCCCGGATCGTGATCCGCGAAATATAAGAATGGGGACGACGCCGCGAATTCCTGGCCTTGAAACAGCATCGGTGTGTTTGGCCCCAGCAATAGAAATACGGTCAGTGCCTTCCATCGTCCGGGGCTCGTCAATTGGTGCAAGCGATAGCCGCGCAGGGAATTCGCCACCTGGTCGTGGTTTTGCAGAAAGGCGATGAAATGCGCTGCCTGGAACCCGACCGACACTGTGCCGCGCCGATTCTTCTGCCAGCGATACCACTGCCCCTGATAGAGAAATCCCCACTTGGCAGCTGAAATAAACTCCTGCGGAGTGCCGCGATAGTCCGTGTAATAGGCGTCGCGCCGCCCGGTCAGCGCCACCATGGCGGTGTGGTGCAAATCGTCGTTCCACAGCGCGTCCACTCCGTACCCGCCATCCTCGCGGGGACGAATCAGGCGCACTTCCTGCGGCTCATTTTCCGCCACGATGAATAGCGAACGGTCTCCCGCGGCCGCGCGGGCTTCGCGCGTGATCTCCGACATGATGTGCTCGGGCGATTCATCGTAAAGTTGCTGCGTCGCATCCAGGCGCAGGCCGTCCAGATGGAATTCGGAAATCCAATAGCGCGCATTCGCGATGAAAAATTCCCGCACCGGCCCTGAATTTTTCCCGTCAAAATTCAGCGCCTCGCCCCAATCCGTAACGTAGCGTTTGGTGAAATAATCTTTGGAAAACTCCGCCAGATAATTCCCGCTCGGGCCCAGATGATTGTAAACCACGTCGAGAATCACCGCCAAACCGTGCCGATGCGCTTCATCCACGAACCGCCGGAAGTCATCGGGAGTTCCATACAACCGGGTGGGCGCGAACATCGACACACCGTCGTAGCCCCACCCGAATCGATTTGGAAAATCCGCGATGGGCATGATCTCCAGCACCGTGACCCCCGTGCGCGCCAGCTCGGGAATTTGCTCGCGCGCGGCCGACCAGGTCCCTTCCTGCGTGAAGGTCCCGAGGTGCATTTCGTAAATCACCTGGCCTTCCCACGAAATGCCTTTCCAGCCGGCATCGAGCCATTGAAACGCGCCCGGATCGACGATCTGCGAAGGGCCGTGCGGGCCGTCCGGTTGAAAACGCGAAGCGGGATCGGGAAAACTCCCGTGGTCCAGCACGTAACGGTACCGGCTGCCGGATTTTGCTTCCGTCGAATACCCGGAGAAATATCCGCGTCCTTCTGGCTGCAATTCAAAAGGCGGCGGCTTTTTCTTTTTAGGGGATTCGCCAGACAACTCCACGGCGACCTTCGTCGAACGAGGCGCCCATACTCGAAAATGAACTCCCCCCTCGGGCAGCACTTCCGCCCCCATCGGCAAACGCCGCGCGGCGCTGGCGCCATTCGGGCGAGCGCGTTCGATAGCATCCGTTTTCACCTGCCATCCTATTAGCCGGAGCCATGCCACTGCTCCGCAGGCGGAGAAATCCCGGCGTAAAGCCCTAATTCACGTCAGGCGAATTGCATTATTCGGAAAAACGAATGGCAACCTGCAAGACCAACTCCAATTGAGGTTATTTCTCTTTCTTCCTTTTCTTCCCCAACTCCTTCTTCAACTCCGCCAGCGGCAACGTGTTGATCACGTCCCCTTTCGTCAGCCACCCCTTGCGGGCGATGCCCGCTCCGAGCCGTAAGAATCCCGCGTGCTCGTTGCGGTGCGCGTCCGGATTCACCACGCATTTCACGCCTTTGCTTTTCGCGTACGGCCACAAGCGCCAGTCGAGGTCGAAGCGATACGGGTTGCAGTTTAATTCAATCCACGTACCGGTCTCCGCGCACGCATCGATCACCGCGTGCTGATTCACTTTGTAGGCCTCGCGTTCGAGCAACAGCCGTCCCGTGAGATGTCCAAGCATGTGCACATTCGGGTTTTCCGCGGCGCGGATGAGCCGCTTGGTCGTCTCCGCTTCGTTCTGTGAAAATCCCTGGTGAATGCTCGCCACCACCACGTCCAGTTGCGCGAGCAGTTCGTCGTCGAAATCCAATTTGCCTTCCGCGAGAATGTCCACTTCCGATCCCGTCAGCAGCCGCAGTTCGCGTCCTTCATCCGCCAGGCGCTTGTTCGCCTGTGCCATCGCCTTCAACTGCTCGCGCAGGCGCTCCGGAGAAAGACCGTTAGCCACAAACGACGATTTCGAATGGTCCGTAATTGCCCAATATTCCAGTCCGAGGTCGTCCATGTAATCAGCCACTTGGTCAATCGTCTCGTTGCCATCGCTCCAATTGGTGTGATTGTGCAGCGACCCTTTGAAATCGGTCCATTCCACAAGGCGCGGAATCTCGCCTTTCTCCGCGGCGACAAATTCGCCATGGTCCTCGCGCAATTCCGGGGGCACATAATCAAGCTCGAGCTTTTCAAAAATTTCATGCTCCGTCTTGCACGATTCCCGGAGCGCCGGATCGCGTGTTTCTTCCTTGGAGCGAAACAGCCCGTATTCATTCAGCCGCAGCCCACGCGCAATGGCCCGCTGCCGCATCACGATATTGTGTTCCTTGCTCCCCGTGAAATACGCGAGCGCGAAGGGATATTCCTCATCACTCACCACGCGCAAATCCGCCTGAATGCCGCCCTCGAGAATCACGCTCGCTTTTGTCTCGCCCTTGGCGCTCACCGACAGTATTCCTGGCAGGCTCGTAAATAAGTCGATGATGTCCGCCGGTTTTTTCGACGATACCAGGAAATCGATGTCACCAATGATTTCCTTGTGCCGCCGCAAGCTGCCCGCCGTGCTGCAACGAATGACATCTGGATGCGCGCGCAGTTTATCGAGAATGGGCTCCGAGGCCACAATCGCATCGCTGATGTGATGCCGCGAGGCAAACTGCCGGCGAAACGCAATCCCTTCCAAAATCTTCGTCTGCGTCTTCTCGCCAAATCCGTCGAGCGTGGCGACCTTTCCTTCTTTGCAGGCCACTTCCAATTGCTCGATCGTGGTGACGCCGAGCTTGTCATACATTGCCTTCACCTTCTTGGGACCGACGCCCGGAATGGCGAGCATTGCGACCAAGCCCGGCGCGACCGACGCTTTCAATTCCTCGTAATACGGCAGCTTTCCCGTGGTCACCAGTTCGACGATTTTCTTCTGAATGCCATCGCCGATGCCCTTGATGTCACCCAGCCGGCTTTCGGCAACCAGTTTTTGCAGCGGCTCAGCCAGGCCATCGAGCGCGCGCGCGGCATTCGAGTAAGCACGGGTCTTAAACGGATTCTCGCCTTTCAATTCCAACAGGACCCCGATCTCGACCAGAATCTCGGAAACTTTTTCTTTATCCATGCCGGGTATTTTATTCGGAACAACAGATTTTTCGACAAATTATATTGCAGACCGCCTCTGTCGCCGGTCATCGGCCATTTGGATGTTGGAGATTGGATGTTGGCCCTTTTTGAACGATGCTCCCCGCGTGAGCGATTCGTCTCCCACGCCCAGCGCCGCCCCGGCCACGTTCCCCCCGGGGTTTCGCAACGCTTTCTTCTTTTCTTTTTTCAACGCGCTCTCGTTCCAGATCATCCTGAACAACCCGATGATTCTTTACGCGAAGCAATTGGATGCCAGCGCGACGGAACTGGGCATCATCGCGGGCATGATGCCCCTGCTCGTCATTTTCCAGATCCCCGCCGCGCAATACATCGCGCGCGTGGGCTACCGCAAATTCGTTTACGCCGGGTGGGGCACGCGCGTGGCGTTTATCTTTGCCATTGCGCTGGTGCCGCTCACGGCGGGATTCCTCACGGCCCGCGCCCGGTTGTCGCTCATGCTGATGCTGCTGTTCTGCTTCAACCTCTCGCGCGGCATTTCCAGCGCCGCGTGGCTGCCTTGGATCGCGTCGCTCGTGCCCGAATCCATCCGCGGCAAATATGTTTCGCTCGACGCCGCGAGCATCAGCTTCGCGAGCTTTATCACTTACCTGCTGGCGGGCCTTTGCCTCGGCGATACGCCGCACGCCTGGCAATTCGCCGTTCTCTTCGCCTACAGCGGCCTGATGGGCGCGGCGAGCCTGACGTTCTTAAAGCGCATACCCGACGTCCCGGTGCCCGTGGAACAACGCACGTCTCCCGCGAGTGTGCCCTGGCTCACCATGGCCCGATTCGAGCCTTTCAAAAGACTGCTGCTCCAGGTGACGACCTGGTCGGTGGTTTACGGCGGTATGCAAGCGTTCACCGTGGCATTCCTCAAAACCGACGCGGGGATTTCCGAAGGCCGCATCATGTTTATTACGTCGGTTATGTTCCTCGGCGGCCTAAGCAGCATGTGGTTTCTCGGCTCGCGTCTTGATCATCTCGGCAGCAAACCGGTGATTACATTTTCATTTGTCGCGTGGCTCGCCATCCTCGTCGGTTGGATAACACTCTCCGGCCGCATCGCCGCGCCCACCATGCCCATCATCTTGATGCTCGAATTTCTGATGGGCCTTTGCGCGTCACTGGTGAACATGTCGAACACGCGTCTCGCGATGGCGGTAATTCCCGTGATGGGCCGCAATCATTTCTTCGCACTTTATTCGGTGGTCACGAATCTGGCGCTTGGCCTTGCGCCGGTCGGCTGGGGGCTGCTGATCGACGCCGTTGGCTCACGGCAGCCGGCGTGGCTCGGTATTGTTTGGAACCGCTTCACCGTATTCTTTGCAGCCACGTGGATGCTTCTTCTCCTCGCGCTGGTACTCGCCCGCCGCCTGGAAGAGCCCCGCGCCGCCAGCATGGAAGTCTTGTTACGGGAAATCCTGAAATCTCCCCAGCGCTTTTGGCTGCGACTCTGGCCCCGCGCGTGAAGCCCGTAACTCCCTTGAATCTTTTTCCGCTCGCACCGTCCGATCTCGCTGCTAACCTCACCCAATGAATGCAGACTTCAGAATGCCGATTGCGGATTTAGCCCGCCCCGCCCGGGTCTTGATGATTGCGCTGGCGGCGGTCCTTTCTTCCGGTTGCCACGGCCCGATGGCGCAGGCTGCGGGCAGCGCCCCTGGTGGATTGGTGAAATCCGAGTTCATTTACGAAACCGCGCCTTTTCCCTCGTGCCACGCTTCGACCATCGCGGAAACCAAAGAGGGCCTCGTGGCCGCGTGGTTTGGCGGCACGGCGGAGCGCAATCCCGACGTGTGCATCTGGGTCTCGCGCCTGGTCGCAGGTAAATGGACCGCGCCCATGGAAGTCGCGAATGGCATCCAGTCTGCCACCAATCGCCTCCCTACCTGGAACCCTGTCTTGTTCCAGCCGAAGAGCGGCCCGCTCATGCTCTTCTATAAAGTGGGTCCCAGCCCGAGCGCCTGGTGGGGCATGATGATGACTTCCGACGATGCCGGGAAGTCCTGGTCAAAGCCCACACGCCTGCCCGAGGGCATCCTCGGCCCCATCAAAAACAAAGCCGTGCAGTTGGCCAACGGCGACATCCTGGCGCCCACGAGCACTGAGAACGGCGGCTGGCGCGTGCATTTCGAACGAACCAGCGACCTCGGCAAAACCTGGACCGCCACCGAAGCCGTAAACGACACAAAAACAATCGAAGCAATCCAGCCTTCCATTCTTTTCCATGGAAACAATCGCCTCCAAGCGGTTGGGCGAACCAAGCAGGCGCGCATTTTTGATATCTGGTCAGAAGATGGCGGCAAAACGTGGGGGCCAATGTCACTCACCGATTTGCCCAATCCCAATTCGGGCATCGATGCTGTCACCCTGAAAGATGGCCGCCAACTCCTCGTGTATAATCACAACCCCGCCCCGAAAGGACGCAGCCCGCTGAATGTGGCGATTTCGAATGACGGGAAAAATTGGCAAGCCGCGCTGGTGCTGGAAACCGATCCTGAACACCAATATTCCTATCCCGCCGTAATTCAATCGAGCGACGGACTGGTGCACATCACCTACACCTGGCGTCGTGAGCGAATCAAATACGCTTGTATCGACCCCAATAAATTAGAGCTGCGCCCGATCGCGAATGGCGAATGGCCGAAGTGAAAAACCGTGGCAGCGGACATCAGTCCGCTCCATTTGAATATCAGAGCCGACTCACGTCGGCTGCTACCAGTTGAGGCGCAACGATCATGTTCAGCCGCTGTAGCCGACGACGCGAGGAGTCGTCGCTTCTCAGAAATTAAACTGGTCGATATTGCTCTTATTGAAGATGAAGGGCTTGCCGAGCATGATGTTGTCTCCCTCAATATCGAACGTCCCCAGCGTGCCCGCCTTGATGGTCTTGGCGCCGGGCTTCAAATCACCCTTGGACAAAGCGGACGCCGCATACACCGTGAGATAACCGAGACTCTCCGTGTTCCAAAGAATCACGCTGTCGGTCACGCCATCGTGGACATAACGCTTGTTTTCATTGGGCAGACCCAGGCCGATCACTTTCACTTTGCCGGTCTTCCCCGCCTGCTTCACCGCCTCCGCCGCGCCAGGAACGCCAGGCGAGCAAATCGCCATGATCAACTTTAGATTCGGATTGGCGCCCATCAGCGCGGTGGCTTCGGACTGGGCTTTGTCTTTCTGGTCCTCGCAGGGCCGCACTCCCACCAGTTTCATCTTGGGGTACTTTTCCTTGAGTCGGGCTTCAATGTGCTTTTGCCACTCGCGCTGGTTTGCCGCCGTAAGGGTGGCCGTGATCATCGCGATTTCGCCTTCTTCATTGCACAATCTCGCGGCTTCATCCATCAGCGAGTAACCGATTCCCTGCGCCGTGGCCTGGTTCACGAAAAATGAGCGGGCATCGGGCAGTGTGTCCGCGTCGAAGGAAATGACCTTCACGCCCGCTTTCTGCGCCTTGCGCAACGCGGTGGAAATGCCTTCCTTGTTGTCCGCGGCCACGGCGATGACGTCCACGCCGAGAGTGATCCAGTTCTCAACAATCTCGTTTTGCTTGGCGGGATTGGAATCGGTGGGACCATCGAACAACAATTCGATGCCCAGTTCCTTCGCGGCTTTTTCCGCCCCGCCTTTGCAGGAAATGAAGTACGCGTTGCCCTTCGCCTTGGGCAACATGGCAACGATCATTTTGTCCGCGGCTGAAACTCCGGCCAGGCCCAGAAAATTAAGCACCAGCGCACCGGCAAGGAAGCGGGAAAGGAATGTATTCATACAGTTTGTGTCGATTGAGATGTCTGGGGCCTAGTTTGCGTCCGCCCGCGCCATTTTGACAAGATTTTTGGAGCCACGCTGCCGCACAGGGCCAGCAGCAGCAAACCGCCGGTCATCATGCCGGAAAGCTCCTCGGCGCTGTTCATTTTGATGACTTTCGGCAGGCAGGCCAGGCCGTTCTTCAAAACCGCAATCGCCGCCACACCCAACAAGGTGCCATGAACCGACCCAACGCCCCCAAAAATGCTCGTCCCTCCGAGCACCACGGCGGTTATGGCAAAAAGCTCGTACCCGGTGCCTGCATCCGCCTTCGCCTGCCCCAACCGCGCCGTATATATAATGGCGGCCAGCGCCGAAATAATCCCGGCCAGGACGTAAACCATCGCCACGCGCCGCTCTACTGATATCCCCGCATAACGCGTTCCTTCCGGCGCGAAACCGATGGCCCGGAATGACCTTCCAAACGTGGTCCGATGCACCAGCACCCACATGACGATCGCCACGCCGAAGAATAACCATGCCTGCGCCGGAAATCCCAGCCAGCGTTCCTGCCCCAAAAATAAAAATGAGGCCGGAAAATCCGTGTAAGTCACCGCGCCCCGGGTGATCGCTTCAGCCAGCCCCCGAAATAGCGAATAAGTTCCCAGCGTCACGATCAATGGCGGCAATCGCAGCGTGGTTATCAACAGCGCATTCAACCCGCCCGCCACGGCTCCGATGCCCAACGCGCATCCCGCCGCCACCGCGACGGGCAACTGTGCGTCGTGCCAAAGCTTGCCGAACATGATTGCCGAAAGCCCCAGCAATGAACCCACAGAAAGATCAATGCCGCCCGTGAGAATCACCGGCGTGAGCGCCAGCGCGAGCAGTCCGATTTCACAGGAGTGGCGCAGGATGTCAAATTGCCGGTCCATCGTGCCGAAGCCCACCGTCACACCGCGCCGGTTCACCGTGGTGCCATAGTGATAAAAGAAAAACCATTCCCCCACGAGGACGAACAACAAGATCATCTCGTGACTGAACAAAACCGATTTCCAATTTTTACCCGCGGGCGTGCTCATGAACGGGCAACCATGGCAAAATAATTGAGGGCAAAATAATGAAAATACAAGCCGGGGTTCTCTTTTTGCATCAATTGGAAAGCGTAATCATTTCGACGATATGATGGTCGAAGTTTATCCATTGGATGTATCGTAACGGAGTATGTTTTAGAGCGGCATTGATGATCCAGGATCGCAGCTTTATTATCAGTTAGAGCAGTGAAGGCAAATGCGGTGTCGTCGGTCAGCAAGTGAACCGTCTTCTCACCCGGGGTACGAGTCATGGAACGCATCGTTCCCCAGTTGAAGAGCAAATCGATGTAATACCGCTTCCGGAAAGTTTCATGGCTCACATCAATTGGCACTTCCCGAGTCGCTTCGCCAAACCCATGTTCAACCCATCTGGACGCAATTTCGCTTTTGTACAATACTTCATCCAGAAATCGGCCAAATTCGTTGTGCACATCAAACAATATCCCCATCAACTTCGCATGTACGAAATTGAATTCGTCTTGGGTGAATCGCTTGATCAGCGGTGAACACTCAATCGGCATTGCTAAATCGGGAAAACTATTTTCATTATTTTGCCCTCAATTATTTTGCCATCTCATTTGCGATATTTTGCCGAGGCGGGGAGCGGCGACAGGTCGGGCTCCACAAATTGTTGCTGCGCCGCCAACGACTTCAGCTTGCTCTCGGAATAAAACAAATACAGCGCGCGCTTGGATAAAAGCTGGGTGTGCTGGTCCAGGAAGGCATCCGCCGTTTCGGCGGGGCCGAACTCGCACAGCGTGCAATGGACCAGGCGCATCCACGCCTGGGTCATGGTTTCGTGGTATCCGCGGCCGGGGATTTCCGGCACGCGGTGCGCCGCGTTCAGGGCCTTGATGGATTGAGTCATCTTTTGCACGGCGGCTTCAAACGGATGCAGTCGCAAATATAAATACGCCGCGCGAATGTGCTCGCGATGATGCCACTCGTCCGCTTTGAAATCGGACGCCTCGAATTTTTTCAGGAATGCCTCGTCGCTCAGCATATCAGTGCGTGGTCTTTCTAGTGCGGATCCCATCGGCCACGACCGCCAGCAGGATGATGCCGCCCTGGATGGCCTTCTGCCAATGGGCTTCGATGTGCAAATACGGCAGCGCGGGACTGATGCATGCGAGCAATAAAAAACCCGCAAACACACCCAGCAGGTTGCCGCGTCCACCGGAAATTGCCACCCCGCCCACGACGGCGGCGGCTATCGCCTGTAATTCGAGACCCGTTCCGGACTTCGGATCGACCTGCGGTGACTGGACCATATTCATCATTGCCCCGAGGCCCGTAAATGCGCCCATCAGCACGAAGGTAAGAAACGTCACCAGTTGCGGACGAATGCCGGCCAGGCGCGCCGCTTCCGCATCCGTGCCGACCGCATAGACAAATCGTCCCGCGGAGAGGTGGCGCATCGCGAAGGCGAGTAAAAGCAGAACCATCACGGAAAAGATCACGAGCGCTTTTTGACCGGTCGCCTGGTGCATGCCAAACCACTGCAAGCCATCCGGCAGATTCACAAATTCCCCCTGTTGAAACATGTTCAACCCCTGCCGCAACGTGACCATCATCGCGAGCGTCACCACGATGGACGGCAGGCGCAGCGACGCGACGAGCAGGCCGTTCAGGCAGCCCATGAAAGCGCCCGCGCCAACGGACGCGAGCAGCACCATCGGCATCGACCAACCTTTCGCGGCCAGCAGGCCCGCGCACACGCTGCACACGGCGAATTGCGAACCGATGGAAATATCGATCTCGCGGCAAATGATGATCAAAGCCATGCCGCACGCGACCACCAACGCCGGGGCTTCACGCGTGACGAGCGAGAGCAGCGGCTGCGGTTGGAAGAATGAAGGCGCAAGGATCGCGAGCGCGAGCAGCATTACCAGCAACGCCCCGGCCACCGAGAGTTCGCGAAAGTGGCGCTTCATTGCGTCTGGCCCAGGGCGGCGCTCATGACGGTGTGAGCTTCGGTTTTGCCAGGGAAAGTGGACGTGATGGAACCGCCGCGCATCACGGCAATCCGATCGCTCATTCCCAACACTTCGGGCAGGTCACTGGAAATCATCAACACCGCGAGCTGCTCTTTGGCGAGGCGGCGGATGATTTTGTGGATTTCGGATTTCGCGCCGACATCAACGCCTTGCGTCGGTTCATCGAGAATCAGCAAGCGCGGTTTCGTTGCCAGCCAGCGGGCGAGCGACACTTTTTGCTGATTACCGCCGGAAAGCGAATTGCCGGGCGCGTCGGGGCCATAGGCTTTCACCGCAAGATCGCGGATAAAATCGAGCGCGAGCAATCGCTCAGCGCCAAAGCGCAGCCACGTGCCGGGGAACAGCCGCCGGTGAATCGCCATCGTCATGTTTTGCGCGATGGGCATTTCGAGAATTACGCCATGGCGCCGGCGATCCTCGGGCACGTAAGCGATGCCCCGCGCGACAGCGTCGCGGGGCGAACGAATGGTCACGGGTTCGCCATGGAGTTGAATCTCACCCGAATCGGCGGGCGTGATGCCGAACAGCACGCGAGCCAGTTCGGTGCGGCCCGCGCCGACCAATCCGGCCAGCCCGACAATTTCACCAGCCCGCACTTCCAGCGAGACGTTTTTGATTCCGCCGGTGGCGCAATTCAGGTTCTTGAGGGAAAGCACCACCTCACCCGCCGCGCCTTCGGACGGCGGATAAATGTGCGACATCTCGCGGCCAATCATCATGCGGATCAATTCTGATTCAGTAAGCGGCGTGTCGGAGGATTTGCTGTCTGCCTTCAAGGCGACTTGTCGTGTGCCCACACTTTCACCATCGCGCAAAACGGTCACGCGGTCCGCGAGTGAAAAAATTTCTTCGAGACGGTGCGAAATATAAATCACCCCCACCCCGCTGGCGCGCAGATCGCGCACAACGGCGAAGAGCAGGTGTTGCTCTTTCTGGGTAAGCGACGCCGTGGGCTCATCCATGATCACGATGCGGGCGCCCGCGCCCAGCGCGCAGGCAATTTCCACGAGTTGCTGCTCGGGCATGGAGAGCGAGCGCACTTCGGACTCGGGTGAAATCTCCGCGCCAATGCGTCGCAGTAGTTTTTGCGCGCGCGACCGGCGTTCCGGCCAATTCACCTTGCGAAACGCCGTTGCCGCTTCCAGCCGCAATGCGATGTTCTCCGCGACGGTGAGGTCCGGAAACAACGCGGGCTGCTGGTAAATGCACGCAATGCCGGCTTTGTGCGCGGTGGCCGGCGTGAAATGACGCACGCGCTCGCCCTCGATATCAATGGTGCCGCCGTCAGGTTGATGCGCGCCGGTGATGACCTTGATGAGTGTGGATTTGCCCGCGCCGTTTTCGCCGAGGAGCGCGTGAACTTCACCCGCGCGCAGGTCGAAGGACACGCCCTTCAACGCGCGCACCGCGCCAAAGGACTTGGCGATGGAGGTGAGTTGGAGGAGAGCCGCGGTCATGGAACGGGACGAAGATGAAACGGAGCGTTAGAAAAAGCCGAGTGGAATCGCCACGCGAGTGCCCCCTCACCCTGGCCCTCTCCCCCGATGGGGCCGAGGGAATCGCGTGCTGGTTCGCGGAGTTGGCCGCAAAGAGACTCGCCACGAATTGGATCGGAACACGTCGCGACTACGAGATCATAGCCGGGGCGAGCCTTGCGGCGTGTAGGTTGCGGAAAGCGGGAACGGTTCTCCCTCGCCCCCATCGGGGGAGAGGGCCGGGGTGAGGGGGCAAACGAGAAACCCAAAACGCCACGCATTCGCCCAGGAGCTACCGAAATACCTAACGTCTTCCCGTCCCTCATGGCTTTGCCGCCGGGGCACTGTTAGTCAACCGTTTCAGCAGGAAATCCCGGTATTCAACTTTCATCGGCGGGCCCACGTGGACTTGCACCCCAATCAAACCATCAAACGTTCGCCCTTGCGGATCGTCATCCACCACAATGCTCATGACATGCTCATTGATGATGTGCGTCACCACATTACCGCGCGCGATGATGCGCACGCTGTTCCAATCATCTTTCTTGATGACCTTTGCGAGTTCATCCTTGTCGCCCACGGCGCCCATGATGCGGGGTTTCGTGTCTGGATCCACGCGCACGATCTGCCCGCGCATCGCGAGAAACCGGCGGCCGCGCTCCTCGTAATTCTGTCCGGTATATTGGTTCGGGCCGTCGATATCAGCCTGGTAACCGCGCAAGGCAAACGGCGCGTTCGTCGCATCCGTCACCCGCGCGCTGCGGTAATTGATGCCGCTATTACCGCGATCGGAAATGCGAAAATCCACCTTCAATTCAAAATCAGCGGGCGTGCCGCCTTTCCAGATGATGAACGTATTTTGTTTTAGTATCGTCTCCGGCGTGACCTCGCCGATCAGGATGCCGTTTTCCGCGCGCCAATACTTCGGATCGTATTCCCAGCCGTCGAGCGATTTGCCGTCAAAGATCGGCTCGAAGCCGGCAACATCATTCGTTGCGGGAAGCGGGCGGTCTTGCTGGGTCGCGGCGTGGGACGGCAGGCCGAGACTGACAAGAACGGCGACCATGCCGACGTTTTTGAGCCAGTGAGTCGAAAGGTTGTGGAATAGTTTTTCGCCCATATTCGAGTGTGGTAAGTCTATTGAGACTTGAACGTTACGTCAGCAGATTTTTATAATGGACCGCGAGTCTGAGACTCGCAGCCACCCGGCAAACCCGGGCGCCTTGAAATTAGACGTGAGTCCCCGGGGTTTTAATCATCGTCCTGCTATTTCCCCCGATTTGCTTCCCACCATTCTCTCATTTTCTGATCCAAAACCTTGAGATTAGGAGGAGTTTTCGCGATCATGACGGATTCCTGGTATTCCTTTTCCAAATCGCCAATCGGAAGCTTTGAACCAACGCGTTCGAAGATCGGGATCTGATACAACTCGGCATTCACCGTGATCGTTTGGCCGCCATCATACACTTTCTCCGGGTGCCACGCATCGCGCCACTTCTGGCCGGACGGCAAATAAACTTCCTGCGTGCGCTTCCCCTTTTCCCAGATGGGAGAGACGACGAGGTCGCTTCCATATTGATAAGTCCACCAGTTGGACCACGCGGCGGACGCTTTCGGATCCGCGAGGAAGAGCGGGCGCACAATCGGCATGCCGGTCCGAGTGGCTTCCCGCGCGTGCTGGTAGCCATAATCCTTCAGGCGCTCGTGCAACCGCGCATACACGCGCCAGATCGCGATCAGATCCGCGTCATATTTTGGCTGGCGCGGTGGCGGCCAATTCCAAAAAGCCAGGTTGCGCGTGGGGCCCACCTCCATGATCGGCGTGAAGCAACTGAAGGCCAGCCAGCGCGCGCACATATCCTGGTCCATCGACTGCTGGTTGTAACCACAGGTATCGGAACCCCAGTTCGGATAGCCCATCACCGCCGAACGTTGCACGGCGATGATTGAAGCGCGCAATCCTTCCGGCACGCCGCCAATGTCGCCGCCCCAAAACACGCCGTAGGGTGAACTGCCCGTCTACGCGGCGCGAGGCATCAGGACGAAATCCTTCCGATATTTCGAAGCGACTTCGTACGTGGCCTTCAAGTACATCGGTGGATAGGCGTTGCGATTTTCTCGAATGGTGCGGCCATCGAAGATTTTGTAAGGGCCGTTCTCCGGAATGTTTTCCTCACTGCGATCGAGCTTGAAACCACCGACGCCCTTTTGCAGGAGTTTCGCCACGCCGTCCTGCCAATAGGCTTTTGCTTTCGGGTTGCTCAAGTCGACCATTGGGTAATTATTCGGTTGCCGGGGTTGGCCGGCGAGATTGTAGCCGAGCTTCAACGCGTTGGTTTCCATCTGCCCCTGGAAAAATGGTCCGATCCAAAGTACCATTTGCGCGTTGTGCCGATTCAGGTATTTGACCGAATCCTCAAAGTTCGGCAGCCGCTTGTAGTCGATCTCAAAATCGTCGTAACCCAATCTTCCCGGTCCCCACGGCCGGTCAATCCAATACACACCGCACGGGATTCCAAAGGCGTCCATCATCAGCAGGTCTTCCATCATTTCGGAATTGAATGGTCCAGTGACCGGCGTGCCGTCGTAGTAAGTGGTGCGTTGGGTGTGTTCATCGCGCCAGCGCCAGGGCGAGAACATCCACCTCGGTGGCAGGAACGGCGGTCCGGCGTCGAGCGCGTGCGCCTGCACCAGCGCGGCGGGCTTGTCCGCGGTGTAAACCTTTAATTCAAACTGCGGTCCTTCCCACGCCACTTTCACGCGGTCGGGCTGGGAGGTGCAGAAATCAAAGAAACCCGGCCAGTTGCCTTTCACGAACATCGCATAGCCTCGCGAGGACAAGTAATAAGGCGCGTACACCGAAGTCGTGGGCTTGCAGATCATGTCCACCTTTTGCCCGCGCAGGTTCATGGCTTCTTTGCGCCCGGGCGCCCACGAGGCCTGTTGCCCGCCGTCCACCACGCGTTCCATCAGACCGGTAAAATATTCGTCGGGCGTCGCATCAACCGCCAGTCCCCATTTTTCGATGCCCGCATCCGGGGTCGCGGACATGCGAATTTGAAAATGATCCCCCTCGCGCTGAATCTCGATCCGCACGATGCGATCGTCCGGCATCTTGATGCGTTCATCCCAGCGCTTGGAATACATCTCCGGAAAGTGGACGGTGATGGGCTGGACTCCTTGAGCCGTTTGATAATACAGGCCATCGAGCTTCAGCGACTCACCGCCCGCAAGCTTTTTGGAACGCAGGACCAGGGCATTTTGCGTTTCGCCCTGTTTCGCCTGCTCGGACATATGCGCGCAACCAACGATCACAGCCAGCGCGAGTGGAGCGAGGACCAGACGGCAAAGAGTTTTGTTTTGCATAATGTGTCTCGGGACTGCGAATAGAGAAACCAGATACTTGGACCGGGGTCAACGAATCTATATTCGAAATGAGGCAAAGGGCGAAGGACAAAAACATTCCGCGAGCCAGGGTCCTTCAAGATTCGAGACTGATCTGTATCTGATGAGGTTCGCATGCTTGTGCCTTTCAGCCAGGTGTAGGAGCAGGCAGAGGGGAAAGGCAACCGTTTCAACGGTTTTCGTGGCGATCACAGTCTTTCCACCCAACTGAAGTTGGGTTAATGATATGCAGACGTATTTCTACGCAAATCGGCGAGAATACTCGCACGACGCCTTATTCGAAGAATCTTTCCATGCGTCCAGCAAATCTCGCTATGGCCCACGCAGGCTGGTCTTCGTATTCGAATACACGCTATTGCCCGCGGCATTCCAGGCGCGGAGACGATACGAATGCCCGGAAGCAGCGGACGCAGAGGCATCCACATAATTGGTCGCGCTTACGGACACTTTCGCGATTTCAGTCCACGCGCCACCAGCGTCATTGCGTTCTAGCTTGAAACCGCTCACGTTTGAATCGTTATTGCGCCACGCAAGGGCGACGGAATTTGAACCGGTGGCTGTCAACAATCTTGGCGCATCCGGGAGATAGGCCGCCGGCCCCTCGGTGAGCACGCGGATATTATCAACATAACGGGCTTCATTTACACCACGGCCACCATCGTTTTGCTCGAAGTACAACCAGACGGTTTGCCCGGCAAGATTCGTGAGTGACCCCGTGCGGGTGACCCACACATTGGTGGCAGGAAGTTTTTCCCAATTGACCAGCGTGTTGGTGCTGTTGACGCCAATGGCTTCCACGCGGAGCAGTCCTTCACCTTCCGCGCGAGTTTCAAAGCTCAATGCCCGCGCGTTGGCGGGAAGCACGATCTGTCGCGAGAAGGAAGCATTCGGCCGCGTATCGGTTTGCCCGTTGTCGGAGCCATCCAGCAGCAACGCGCCGGACGGATTTCCCGTTTTGGTCCAAACCGCGCGCGAGGTGCGGCGATTGCCGACTCGTGCCGTCCAGCCTTCCAAACCAGTGTTGAAATCGTAGGACAGCTTGCGCCCGACATTATTGCGAATCAATCGAACGAATGTGTCGGGCGTCACCACGCGCACCTGCGGGGCGAGGTTGGTGACGACGTTTTGCACATTCGTCAGGTTTTTGCTCCACACGTGCGCCTCGACCAGCGTATAGCCCGCCGCAATCGAGGGGTCCCGCGGGTAAGAATTGAGGTGGCCGATGAGTTCTTTTTCCTCCTCCGTGCCGCCCCACAAAAGATCGCGCGCACCGATAACCGGCCGGCCGTTCGTGGAAAACTGCAGCGCGCCTTCCGTGGCATCGTATCGCGAATATTCGATATAAAACAGCGCATCAATGGCGGGCTGCGTGAGATACTTGTTCCAAAGATCCATGCGGCCAAAGGAATTGAAATCGTTGACGTGAACGATGCTGAGATCGCCTCGTTCCATCATCTCATTCAGCTTGCGCACGTGAGCGTCCAATTCCGCGGGCGGATATTTGCTCGGATAGAAATATCCAATGCCGCTGGTTCCCACCGTGAAGTAATCGCGGTGCATGCCATCGGAAGCGTGGTCGTAATACCAGCGCAAGACCGACGGTGCGATGTCCACCAGCGCGGGTGAAATAGACCAGCCCATATTGAAAGTGCCACGCGCTGGATGATGGTAATAACCGGCTAGATCACCCAGGTTCCATTGCACGTTGTCGCCGTCCGTGAAAACGAAGGTCACATAGTGCACATTGGTTTCCGGCGGCAACTCCGGCGGTCGGGCGCGCTGGTTGAGGGCATCGTCGCGAACACTGCTCAGCGTGGACAGGCTCAGCGCCCAATCCGCGCCCACCATGTAGACGCCATTGGAGGAGGAATCGCGGACCATCACATCCTCACCCGCCGAATAATCTCCGCCAAAACACGCGGCATCCGGTGCCAACTGACTCATGATGGATGCTCGGAATGAGAGATTGTCTTCATGAAAAGTGAAGGCGTTTGCCATTACCGCGTAGTCGCGCAGATTCGCGCTGACGGATTCTTTTTGTTCCACGGCGACACCTGAACTCAACTGCGATCGGTAAGTTGTCCATACCCACGCCTCGCTTCGCGCACGTACATCGGCGATCCGGTTGGTGATCCCGTGACTGCGTACGGTGGCTTCGATGCTGGCGTCCACCGCGATGGCCGTGAGGCTCCCACCCAGAGACGTGGCCGCACTGAGGGAATTGCTGTTGGAAGCACTATCGTAAAGCACGTACCCCCGCGTGAGCTGCTTGAATTGATCCAGCAACGCCCACGGGTCCGTGCTGACGCGGTTGGAAATTCCGTATTCGCTTTGCAGGTGTTCCAGCCAAAGCTTGTATCCCGGCTGCCCCCCGAGGATGTAAATCTGCTCGCTCGATTGCCGTGCCACCAGGCCTTGCAGCGTCGCCATCATCACTCGTTGCGCCGGACTGCCAAGATTGTTCTCCTCGATGGTGACGAGCGAAACGAGGTTGGTTCCCTTGGGCAATGTCGCGGAATAAGATCCCAAAGAAATGAATAATGTTACGATGGCGATGATTCGAAAAAACGCCTTCCCGCCACCGCTGATAAATGCATGTTTCACCGTCGCTTGACGCGAACGTTATCGGAAAGATTTGAGCATTTTCAATCCCCGATTATAATCCCGGTCCATGTCCAAACGTCAAAAGCGCATTCTGCTTGCCCTGGGCTGGTACGATCACCGGCTCCACTCCGGCATCGCCAAGTATGCGCAGGAACACGATTGGCACCTCTGCACCGATGGCGCGAAGGAAAAAGTCATTCCGTGGGGCTGGGAAGGCGACGGCATTCTGGCCTGGCTCAGCGTGGGGGAAGACCTCGCGGAATTCGTGGCGCAGGCCCGCAAACCCACGGTGGATTTCAGCTATCGCCGTACCAACCTGCCTTTTGCCCGCGTGCTCGTGGACCATGCGAACGGGGCGCGGCTGGTCGCGGGTCATTTTCTTTCGCGCGGCTTGCGTAATTTCATGTTCTACAGCGACCGCGAGAACTGGGCTTACGAGGAAAACGGCCAGGGCTTCGTGAGCGCCGTGGAAGCAGCCGGCTACACCTGCAACTGGATTCGGTGGCATCGCTCGGCGGCGTTCACCACGGAACGGTTCCTTTGGAAGCGCAAACGCAAATGGCTGGCGAGCCAACTGAAGGAAATGGCCAAGCCGGTGGGCGTTTTTGCGGGAACCGACGAACTGGCCGTGGAAGTCCAGGAGGCTTGCGAACTCTGCGGGCTCGCGGTCCCGGAGGAGGTCAGCATCGTGGGCATGGACAACTCGCTCATGGCCGTGGAGGCGATGCGCACTCCCGTTTCCAGTGTCGATACCAACCTGCAACTCGTGGGTTACCGGGGCGCGGAGTTGCTCGACCAATTAATGGATGGCGCGCCGCGTCCCAAAGAGCCGATCCGCATTCCCGTGGCCGGCCTGGTCGCACGCAAGAGCAGCGACCTCCTCGCCATGCAGCACGCCGGCGTCGCGCGCTGCCTGCGTTTCTTATGGGAGCACTACCACGAGCCAATCAGCGTGAAAGACCTCGTGGGCATTGCGGGCATGTCGCGGCGCGGTCTATACACCGCTTTCCTGGACAACATCGGGCGTTCCCCCGGCGAGGAATTGCATCGCGTGCGGATCGAACGCGCCAAACAGTTGATCGCGGAAAAAGACGAGAAAGTGGAAGTGCTCGCCGAAATGTGCGGCTATCAAAGTGTGACCGGTTTTTGGGTCGCGTTCAAACAGGCCACGGGGATGTCGCCCAAGCAATATCGGAAAAAGCTGTTGCGTTAATCCGCAACCAAATATTGCCTGTGGTGTTTATTCTCCTGAGCGGTTATGTTGAGTAGAATGACACGTTGGAAAATAGTCTGGTTCGGTGTGGCGGCAGCGCTTTCTTGGCCTGCCGCGGCCACTGATACCACACCCGAGATTTACGGCGCCAAATACCAGGCGATTTTCCAGCGCAATGCCTTCAATTTGCACGAACCGCCTCCGCCTCCCAAAGTCGAGCCGCCTCCACCCCAGATCAATGTAAAACTCGCTGGCATTACCACCTTTCCCTCCAAAAAAGCCCTCCTGGTGGTAAAAGTGGCCAACAAGCCTGATGATACGCCGGTCATGAAAGAAGGCGAACGCGAAGGTGACGTGGAAGTGCTCGCCATCGACAATGCCGCTGGCACCGTGCGCATCCGCAGCAACGGCATGGAAGCAACTCTGTCCCTCGAAAAAGACGGCATCGAAGCCGCCGCCGCGCCCGTGGTGGCCGCCAATCCGGGGATGCCTGTCGCGCCCGGCATGCCCGCGCCGGTTTCAGCCAATCATTACGCCGCGCTGCCCGTCAATCCCGCCACGGCTGCTTATCAGGGATATGTGCCGCCTTCCACGACCGCCTCAGGCTCGCGCTCGCGGTTGGGTGTGTCGGTTGGAGGGGGCGGGATGCCCGGAATTCCAACCGGAGTATCGGCGCCAGCCGCGACAGTGGGTATAGGGGGCCAGGCAGTTTCATTGGCGCCTGGAGTCATTAACACTTCAGGCGGTTACACCGTGCCGCATCCACCCGCACCTAAAATAACAGCGGCTGAGTCCACCATTCTCGTGGAAGTGGAGAAGATGGTTCACAGCAAAGCCATCAAAGCCGGCGACTATCCCCCGCTGCCTCCCACCGAGCACAATCCCAACGTGTACGGGGCTGAGTAAAGCGCTCCACCGCGCCGCCGATTCGCAAACTCTCCGTTCAGTTTTTTTTCTGAGAGGTCCGTGCCCGTTTGTCAATGGACTCTTGTCCTCCCTTCTTGGGGCCCGCCCGGAAAGGTATTTTTCTTCATGAAAACCGGGACTTTCACTTCATGGGGATCCGCACTGGCACTCGCGGGTTATTTCGCCGCCGCCTCACCCTGCACGGCAGCACATGCCGCCCAGCACTGGATGGACGCGCCGGAGCTGGCCAAACTCCTGCGGCGCATGGATGCGTGGCCAGTGGGGTCCGTGCAATACACCGCCGAGGGCTGGAATAATTTGATCGCAGCCGCCAAGGTCCTCCAGCGGAGTGACCCACAGAGTGTCCGCATTGCGATGCGTGATTGCCAACAGGCGGCGGGTTTGAGTTTCGTGGACCAAATCACGACGGACGGGAAGCTGTTCCTGTTGATGCGGGCGGCGTTTGAATTGCCAGAACGCGCGACCGTCAGCCAGGCGGTAACTTATACGGGTTGGAAGACTGGCGGAACCGAGTTGAACGGCGATCTCACCATAAATCTCTCGTGGCCGCTGGCCTGGAACGGTGGCCATCCGCAATTGGTGGCGAGCTTCGACGGGGCGCGCGACTACCGCGCGCGCTATGACGCAGCGCGGGAATTCACGGTGTTCCTGAATCGATTTCCTATGCGGAGGCTATAACCGCGCGGGGAGCGCGACTGGGCTGAAAGCCAGTCGGAGAAACGTGCGAGTTTTGTAATCGGGAACAACCTGGACGAGTTGTGGCCAATTCACATTTCCGTGGCTGGTCTTTGACCCAGCCGCGGTCCTTACCAAGTGGCCTCAAACCAATTCCGGTTCTTCGATTTCCTTTGGCGCGGTGACCTGTGGCGTGCCGTCGGCGGCTTCGGGATATTCGAAAAGCTTGCCTTCGAAATTGCGGAAGACCACGCGGTCGGCGTTGCGGCTGATTACGTACTCCGGCGAGATGGGCACTTTGCCGCCACCGCCCGGGGCGTCGATCACATAGGTGGGAACGGCGTATCCCGTGGTGTGCCCGCGCAATGACTCCATGATCTCCAGGCCCTTTTGCACGCTGGCGCGGAGGTGCGCGGAGCCCGTAATCAGGTCGCACTGATAAATATAGTAAGGCCGCACCCGGCACATCAGCAGCTTTTGCAAATGCGCCTTCATTACTTCCGCATCGTCATTCACCCCACGAAGCAGCACCGCCTGATTTCCGAGCGGAATGCCCGCGTCCGCGAGCCGGCCCAGCGCGTCGCGCGCCTCGGTGGTCAATTCACGCGGGTGATTCGAATGAATGCTCATGAACAGCGGATGAAACTGCTTCAGCATGGCGCACAATTCGGGCGTGATCCGCTGCGGGAGGAAGATCGGGATGCGCGTGCCGATGCGCAGAAATTCCACGTGCCGGATGCCGCGCAACCGGCTGAGAAGATACTCCAGTTTTTCGTCGCTGAAGAGCAGCGGGTCGCCGCCGCTCAACAGCACGTCGCGCACTTCCGGATGTTGCTCGATGTACGCTATCTGCCGGTCGAACTCGGGATGAAAATCGTAGCCCGTCGCATTGCTCACCAGGCGCGAGCGCGTGCAATAGCGGCAATAAGAGGCGCAGCGGTCCGTGACCAGGAACAACACGCGGTCCGGATACCGATGCACCAGGCCCGGCACCGGAGAGTGTGAGTCTTCGCCGCACGGGTCGGACATTTCCCAGGGCGCGGGATGGGTTTCCTCAATTCGTGGAATAACCTGGCGGCGGATCGGGCAATGCTCATCCGCCGGGTCGATCAAATTGAAGAAGTAGGGTGTGATCGCCAGGGAAAGCTTGGTGTTGGCCAAGAGGGTTCCGGCGTATTCCTCGGGCGTCAGCGTGGGCATCAACCGCTGGAGATGGTCCACAGTGGTGATGCGATGTTTCAATTGCCATCGCCAGTCGTTCCAATCCGTTTCCGAAACGTTCGACCAAAAGCCCCGTCCCGCCGAATGAAAAGTTTTCAAAGCCTGGCCCCCCGCGGGAGGGTCAGGTTCGTCGTCGTTGCTCTCTGTAAGATGATTGAGCATTCAGGGCGAATATAAGGTGGGACGTCCCCGTGTCAAGCGGGGCAGGTTGCCGGCCACCAGGGTTCGCGAAGGGTGCAGCCACCGCGCATTCGAGCGGCCGATTTAGTTTGAAAACGAATCTTCCATTGTTAATTGGCAAATGGTATTTTGAAATGACATGAAGACAATCCGCGTCGATAAAGCCGGAAGGGTGGTGATACCCAAGCCATTGCGTGAACAATTTCACCTTCTTCCGGGGGACAAGCTGAAGTTGTCGATCGAGGGCGATGGATTCAAAATCACCCCCGCCGACACGAGTGGCAAACTCGTGAAGAAAGGCAGTGTGCTGGTATTCACCGGAGAGTTTTCCGAACCGATCACCACCAAATCGGTAAGCAGGCTATTGGACAAGACGCGGAAACAATGAAAGTATTCCTTGATACGAATGTGCTGGTGGCCGCCTGCGTGGTCGCACATGAGCATCACGCTCGCGCGTTACCGCTGATGCGGGCGGTTCACAGCGGGGAAATGGAGGGTTGTGTCAGTGCACACAGCCTCCTCGAAGCTCATGCGATTCTCACGCGCCTGCCCCGAACTCCTCGCATAATGCCAGCGCAGGCGAAGGAATTAATCGCTGAAAATGTCATAAAGTATTTCAACGTGCTCTCTCTGTCCGCGAAGGAATACACCCAGTTGATAGCAAAGCTTGGCGAGAATGGGATCGTTGGGGGTGCGTGTTACGATATGCTGCATCTGGAATGCGCGGAAAAAAGCGGTGCTGAGCGCATTTTCACCTTCAATCTGGATGACTTTCCCCGGCTTGCCAGCCATCTGGCAGACCGAATATCGGCTCCATAACCGAGATTTAGCCGCTTTTCGATCAAGGTTTCGAAATCCGCGAATTTTGCCTGCCTTGATCCATTTGTAAACTCCAGTTTGATATGGACTTACAATATAGAATACAGGCTGGAAAAACGCCGTTTTCCCACTTCCCAATTGACCGGTATAGTGCCTTTTCGATATACCTTGCGCGCACCAAAAACGCCGTCTCAACCAACTGCTTTATTTATGGGTGAAAAAGTTCGTTGCGCCGTCATTGGGACGGGGGCTATTGGCCTGGAACACCTCAATAGCCTGATCCACTGTCCGCGCGCCGCGGCGGTCGCGATCTGCGAAACTCATCCCCAGCGCGCCCGCGAAGCCGGGGAACGCTACAAAATCCCCCGCACCTACAGCGACTATCGCGAGTTGCTCGAACAGCCCGACATTGACGCCGTCATTGTCGCCGTTCCCAATCATCTGCATGCGCCGATTGCCATTGAGGCGCTCAAGGCCCGCAAGCACGTGCTCCTTGAAAAGCCGATGGCGATGAACGCGAAGGAAGCAGCCAAGATTATCGACACGGCTGAGAACATGCGGCGCACGCTCCTGGTCGGAATGAACTATCGCTTCGACCGGCAAACGCAGCTTGCGCGCGCGATCATCCAACGTGGCGACCTCGGCGAAGTTTACCATGCGCGCACATTTTGGAATCGGCGCGGCGGCATTCCGCGCATTGGGTCCTGGTTCACGCAAAAGCAATTCGCCGGCGGTGGCTGCGTGGCCGATATCGGCGTGCACCTGCTCGACGTCTGCCTGCATTTGATTGGCGAGTTTGAGGTGGCGTCAGTGACGGCCCACACCCATGCCCGTTTCGGTCCGCGGGGACTGGGAGAATTCGACTGGGGCAAGAGCGAGATCGATCCAAAAAAAACTTTCGATGTCGAAGACTGCGCAATTGCACTCATCCGGCTGAAAAGCGGCCGCACGGTGCTCCTGGAATCCTCCTGGGCCGCGAATCATGCGAGCGACGCGCGGGAGAAAGGCGTGGATCTTTTCGGCACGCAGGCGGGTTTGAGTTTGTTCCCCGCCAAGATTTTCCGCAACGGCCCGAACGGCTACGAAACCATCCAACTCGCCGCGCCCAAAGTTGCTTTGCCGGAAGACCGGGTGCAGCATTTCGTCAGTTGCATCGTCGAAAACAAGAAGCCCGCGGTGCTGCCACAGGAAGCGCTCAAAGTACAGAAAGCGATCGACGCGATTTACTCCTCAGCGTCCACAGGCCGCGAAGTGCGTTTGAATTCGCATTGACCGGCATTGTAGGAGACGAGGTCACGAGTCGTCTTGTCCCGCCGTCAGCCAGTCCCGTCCATCAATTTTATTTCCTAGACAAAAAAACCATTCCGGCGCGTCTTCTTTGAAACATGGCCGCTCCGGTTGAACGCCTTTACGACGAACATGCGCAGGCGTTGTACGCTTTTCTGCTGAACCTTACGCGGAACGAGGCGGATACCCGCGACCTTTTGCAGGAAGTTTTCATCAAGCTGGCGCGGCAACCGGATTTGCTGAGCGGGGTGCGGGAGGAGCGGCATTTTCTAATCCGGCTGGCACACAATCTGGCGATCGACCAATCCCGCCGTCGCGACAGCCGCGAGCGACGCCACGATGCGCTGGCGGAAGAAACCACCACTGCATTTGCTCCGACCGGTGATCCCGATGAGCAAGCTTTTCGCGATGCGCTCCATCACGCACTGGGTGAATTACCGGAGGATCAACGCGCCGTGGTGCACCTCAAATTGTGGGAAAAGTTCACTTTCGAAAGCATCGCCGAATCTCTCGACATTCCCTTAAACACCGCGGCCAGCCGCTATCGCTACGGCTTAGACAAATTGCGCGAGCGGCTGCGTCCTCTTTATGAAGAGATCAAATGAAACCGGACCGATTTGAAGAACAACTGGCCAGCGCGCCAATGCGCAAAGCGCCCGCGGCGTGGCGGGAGGAGATTCTGCTCGAGGCGCAGGCAGTAGAGCGATCCAATGCCGCCGCCGATGTGAATCGGCAGACCTGGTTCACAAACTTGCTTTGGCCTTGTCCGCGGGCGTGGGCGGGGCTGGCGGCGGTCTGGGTGGCGATCCTGGCGGTGAATCTCGGCTCCACTACGGATTCCACCAGTCACCTCGCCAAGGCTGAAGCCATTTCGGACAGCAGTTTCGCCGAACGCCGAAAACTGCTCACCGATTTGTTGGTTTCCTTTAACACCGCCTTGCCAGAACCCGCTGAACCGCCAAAAAACTCGACGCCGCGCCCGCAATCACGGCGGCAGGAAGAGTTCTTAACTGCGTGATCTGAGCCATCTCGTGAACCCTGTGCGCAATAGCCACCACGGCGTCGGCCTTCAAAATAGCGAGCAGCATTTGAATTGTTTACCAAGACTTGACCATGAATCTCGCTGATTCCATCCCCACTGTTCGCCGACTGTTCCGCTGGATCTTCAGCCGCTACGGACTTTTCGCGGCGGCGTGTCTCGCCACGCTGCTCGCGTTGTTTTACACGATTGAAAACTGGCGCGGCCGCCGGGCGTGGGAGGCGTGCAAACGCGATCTCGAAGCCAAGGGTGAAAATCTCGATTGGATGTCCTACGTTTCCAGACCCGTGCCGGACGATCAGAATATGGTTAAAGGCATCGAATCTTTGTTTCTCACCGGAGGTCATCTCAAAGACACTTTCTTTACCCTCGATCTCCGGAAATTCCGCCAAGGCATTACACCTTCCGCACTCGCGGAGGTCGTGATCCTCCTCCCGGGCATGGCTGCTCCAGCAGGCGCCATGATTTACGATTTTGCCGACCTTGCGACCGGGCGAAATCGCATCCAATTGGATACTGCCGTCATGCCGGGTGGCCGCTGGTTCGAGGGCTGTCAGAACATCCTGCTTTGCGAGCGGCCCGCAGGCCAGCAAGCTACCCCACGGGTTTTCATCCGCTCGGACAAGCTTCCGGAAGAAAAAGGAATCCTCGACCTGCTCATGCCGGGCGATATACCCACGCGGATGGCCATATTTCAGACCACCAACACTTTTTCAGTGCAGCCAAACCTCGAGTACAACTGTACCGCCGCCGAATACTTAAGCGGGACCGAGAGTATGGTGCCGGAATTGGAAATGATTCGCAAAGCCGCCGAACGCCCCTTCGCGCACTGGGAAATGGACGCGCGCGAGCCCTTCAATATCCCCATGCAGGTTCTCGTCCGCATGCGAAGTTGTTGCCAGGTCATCGCCCAGAGAGCACAGGCGCACTTGCTGTTGGGCCAGCCGGACCAGGCACTTCACGACCTGGAACTTATTCTCGCGATGCAACGATTGATGGGTGGATATCCTCCTTCGCTCGTGATCGCCATGATTAATTCAGCGGTCGGCAGGTTATATGTGAACGTGGTGGAAGATGGCTTGCGCACCGGTCTCTGGCAGGAACCGCAATTGCGCAGCCTGGGTGAACAATTGCGCCGAATAGACACGCTTTCACCATTCGAGCAGGGAATGAAAAGTGAACGCGCCGCGGTATTTTACATTTTGGACACCTACCCGCGCGGCCGGCTTCCGGCTGTCCTGCTCGGGAAAAAGGAGGCGAACTGGCAGAACGCGCCGGGGACGTTCGCCTTTTTCAATCTGTGTCCGCGCGGTTGGATTGATCAAAATAAAGCGACCATCGCGCGCCTCCAGGACGTCATCTCGGCGGGAGTCAAGGCGAAGAATCATCGGATCGAGGTGGCGAAGGTTCCGACCGCGACTCAACTCGATGCCATGGCGAACAGCTTTTCTCCCTATAAGATTATCGGTCGATACGCGATCCCGAATGTTGTTCGCGCCATCACGGTGTTGGCCCAGAATCAGGTGCGGGTTCAGCAGGCAATAATAGCCTGTGCGCTGGAGCGTTTTCGGCTGGAACACGGCAAATATCCCGATTCCCTCGAATGGCTCTCACCGGAATTGCCCGAACGAATTCCAGTGGATCCACTCACCGGCACACCATTTCTCTATCGCCTGAAGGACGGAATATTCACGCTGTGGTCCGTCGGCTGGAACATGACCGACGAAGGCGGGATTAAGGGGAGAGACGATACCTCCGGGGATTGGGTGTGGTTAGGAAAAAGACACTGATCAGCCGTGGGAAGCCGACTACGACTGAAGGCGGAGTCAGTCTCTGAACCTCGCAGTTAATCAATTGACAATCATCGAATGCGGGCGCAGGTTGCCCGGAGTATGAGGTCTTATTCCAAGTTCGTTCTCGTCGTTCTTTCCATTTTTTCCAACGCATTGTTCTGCGGACGTGCCCGGTCCGCGGACCATGTGGTATTAATGACCTCGAGCTGGCACTTCTCGCCATCCTATCTTGAGATCGATGTCGGTGACACAGTCACTTGGCGGAACCGGGATGATTTCGATGATCACGATGCCACGAGCACCGCGCTCGCGTGGAGCACCGGACTGGTTGCGCCCGATGAATCGGCCACACTCCTTTTTTCCGCCCCAGGGACATTTCCCTACGCGGATAGTCTTTATGGACCCGCCGGGATGACGGGCACGCTCGTGGTGAAAGGCGGAACCACACCGCAACCGAGCGCCGGAACGCTCACGAATTTTCTGACCCTGGCGGACGGCTCATTTCGATTCACGATCACCAACGTGACGCCCAATTTGCCCACCGTGGTGGAGATTTCGACGAACCTCACGGAATGGATCGCCCTTACGACGAATTATCCGGCGAGTGATTCGTTCGATTTCACGAACTTTGCCGCCGTGATAATTCCGCGGTCATTTTACCGCTGCTACCAAAGCCAGTAACGCCGACTGCGAAAGGAGGTTCGACAAGAACGTAGACCATTCGCCGGTCACCAACCTGCGACACAGCCGGCTCCCAGTCGGCGCTACAACGATTCCGGCTTCGACATCAAATCCGCGATGCGCTGAAGCAGTCGCCCGGCTGCGCCGCCGTCAAGCACGCGGTGATCAAAGCTGAGCGTGAGGTAGGATTCCGTGACCGGATAGAACTGCTGCTTCGCTTCGTCCCAGCACGGCATCTTGCGTCCCGCTCCGAGGCCGAGCACGAGGGTCTGCTCCGGCAAGGGAATCGGCGTGGCCCAGATCAATCCAAAGGTGCCGTAATTCGTAATCGTGGCGATGGATCCGCCGATGGCTTCCACGGGCACCTTTCGCTGACGGGAGGCCTCGATCAATTGCGCGTAAACCGGCATCAATTCTTTGAGCGATTTTTTATCCGCATGGCGAATGACCGGCACGAGTACTCCGTCCTCGGCCTCGACGGCCACGCCAATGTCAATCGCGGGCGGGTGAACAATCTTGGCGCCAACGAGGCGTCCCGCGACGGCGCTGTTTTCCGCGAGCGCGATGGACAAGGCGCGCAAGACATACAATGCCGGGCCCGGTTTGGGCGTGAATTGTTTGCGATGATTGAGAATCGCGTCCACGCGCGCGGGCATCCCCACCGTGGCCAGTGGACGCGACCAACTGCGGCGCATGGCATCGGCCACCGCCACGCGCATCGGCGACGCGTTCGACAGCTTTTGCTTTTCCAGGTTCGCCAGGTATTTTTCAAAATCACCGATCGTCACCCGTCCGCCCGCGCCGCTGCCGGCGATGCCGGACAGGTCCGCGGCGTTCAAGCCCAGTTCCATCATGCGCGCTTTCATGCGCGGCGACATGTAGCTCACCCCGCTGGCAGGGGCCGGCACCGGCAATCCCCGCACAGTGGGAACGACCTTGGCGGGGCCTTTATCGTGCTCGTGGTGATGATCGTGATCTTCCTCGGAATCCGCCCGGGCCTTTTCTTTGGAAGGACCATTGCCGCCATTCACCCCAACGCGCGCGGCGTCTTCCGCACTGGCTTCGATGTGGCCCAGAATTGTTCCCACGGGATAACTTTCGTTCTGCTTGATGCGCCATTCCGCGATGCGTCCCGGGCACGGACTCGTTACCGTCATCGACGCCTTGTTGGTTTCGACTTCGAGAACATCCTGGTGCGCCGCGACGGTATCCCCGGGTTTAACGAGAAAATTAATCACCGTGGCCTCGGCAATGGATTCTCCGAGCTGCGGCATGTTGATGGGAACGAGAGGCATGTCAGTTTCTCAATTATTGTCGCAGCACTTTGCGCACGGCCACGGCGATGCTGCGCGCGGTGGGGCGATGCACCGCCCAAAGATCCGGATGAAACGGCACCGGCGTGTCTTTCGCGTTGAGCCGCTGCGGCGGGGAATCGAGCAAATCAAAACCTTCGCTGGCCACACGCGCAATCACTTCGGCGGTCACGCCGCCCCACGGCCAGCTTTCGCCAATCGCGAGCAAACGCCCCGTGCGGGCCACGGAAGCCATCACGGTATCCGTATCGAGCGGCTTCACGCTGCGAAGATCAACCACTTCAATCTCCGTGCCCTCCAGCGACATTTCTTCCGCCACCGCCAGCGCTTCATGCACCATCGCGCTGTAAGCCACAATGGTAAGATCGCGCCCCGGCCGGGCCACGCGCGCTTTCCCGGTCGGCAATGCTTCTTTCGGCAGTTCCTCGGCTTTGAGATGGTAATAGAGATATTTGTGTTCGCAAAAAATGACGGGGTCATCAATGGCCACGGCTTCCAGCAACATGCTGTAAGCATCCTCGACCGTCGCGGGGGTCATCACCACGAGGCCGGGGTAATGCGCGTAGATCGTCTCCATGCTCTGGCTGTGAAACGGCCCGCTGCCCGCGGTGCCCCCGGACGGCAACCGGATGACAATCGGGCAAGGTGATTGCGTCCGCCAATACAACGTGGCGGCCTGGTTGACGATCTGACTGAAGGCAGTCGCCGAAAAATCCGCGAACTGCATTTCCACGATGGGCCGCATCCCTTCAAGCGCCGCGCCAACCGCCGCGCCGACAATGGCGTCTTCGCTGATCGGCGCGTCAATTACCCGCCCCGGAAATTCTTTCGCGAGATTCTTGGTCGCCTTGAACGCGCCGCCAAATTCCGCGACGTCCTGCCCGTAAATAAAGACGCGCGGATCATCGGCCAGCGCCCGCGCCTGGGCCTCGCGGATAGCTTCGAGATAGGTGATGCTCATTTCCGAGGCATCGGTTGTTCTTCGTGCAATTCCAGCAAGCGCTTTTCAGACAGCGCGGACCAGTCTTCGCGGTAAGGATCCGGAGTGGGTTCGCGTTGAGCGGCAAGAATGGCTTCATCCACTTGCGCCGCGGCTTCTTTTTTCCACCCGTCAACTGCGCCGGGAGTGGCCCAGTTGCGTTCCACCAAAATCTTTTCCCCCACGCGCAGGCAATCCCGTCCCACCGGGTCCAGCTTCATGGCTGGATCAACGTAACTGGCATCGTCGTGCTCGCCATGGCCGCACAATCGCAGCAGTCTCGCCACCACCATTTGCGGACCGCAACCCGAACGCGCTGCATCCACCGCGCGGCCCACGGCATTGAGACAGGAAGTCAAATCAGGACCGTCGGCGGAGTGAACGGCAATGCCATAACCGGCCGCGCGGCTTTCGAGTCGTTCACATGCGAACTGGCGGCTGGTAGGAGTCGAATAAGCATACTGATTGTCCGCCACAATCACTACGAGCGGCAGTTTTTCAATCGCCGCCTGGTTCAAAGCTTCATGATACGCGCCCGTGGACGTGCCCCCCTCCCCAATCGACGTGGCGCCCACCACCCCCGCCTCACCCTTAAATCGCCGCGCCAGCAATCCCCCGTTTACCACCGAAATCATCGCCCCCAAATGGCTGATCATCGCGTAATAACCCATCTTCGGAATCCCACGATGGATATTGCCGTCGCGCCCGCGCATGGGGCCAAGTGCGGAGCCCAGATAGGTGCGCGCCACCTCCAAAATCGGTTCACCGAAAGCTAGACGCCCGGCCATGTCGCGGATGAGAGGGGCAAATATATCCTTGCGGCGCAAGGACATGCCAATGGAAGCGCTCAAGGCTTCCTGGCCGCGGCCGAGGTACATGCCGCCCTTGACTTTGCCCCCACGATACATGGCGGCGAGGCGATCTTCCAGGGCACGCGCGAGCAACATCCAACGGAAAGCCGTGATGTGACGATCGCGATCTGAGGCGGCTGTCGGCGCGACTTCGCGCGTGACGTCCGGATATACCATGCCCGAATTGTAATTCGCGAAGTGGGTTTGGCGCAAACGTTTCTTTGAATGACAGGACAGCAGCCGGTTTCATGATTCATAGTAGCGAGGCTGCTCAAATTCAGCGATAGCCTCTGCCTTCCAGATTAACCGGCTGGATCGCACCCGAATTCCTTTCCTTCCGTTGACAACGTTCATTTCCCGGGCCAATGATCGTGCCGTTATGCGTGCCCAAAGCGCCTTGCTCACCTTTGCCATCGCCATCGGTTTCGCCTTTTTCTTTGGGGTATCCGGACTGCGGGGTGCGGAGACCAATGCCCCTGCTTCAGACCAGAAGCAAAAGGAAGTGGAGCAGAAGAAGCGGGATGACCTGAAGCGGCAGGTCGATTACGCGCAGGTCCGGCTCGAACGGGCCACCAAAGATTTGGAATACGCCAGGAAAACCGAACCGCCGGACAAGGACCTTATCAATGCGGCTCAAAAGGAAGCGAATTATTGGACAGAACGTACCGCTCTCGCGAAGCAGAATTTCGCCAATCCACCACAGGGGCCTGCTGCTCACGGAAACGTTCATGCTTCGGTGGCCGCAAATGCAGCAGCGTTGGATGGCACGAATGCCAATGTGGGCAAAGTGATTGTTGTTGAAGGTTCGAAGACCAATACGATTGCTCTGGTGGCCGGAGAACCTTTGACTGCCTGGTCTGCGTTGTTGCGTATTCAAGGCTTTGGCCATGGAAGGCTGACAGGAGTGTACGTCCTGCGAAAGATGGCTAACGGGGAGCTCCATCGCATCAACGTGAATATAAAGAAAATTCAAGCGGGGAAAGAAAAGGACGTTGAATTGGAGAACGGGGATAAGGTGATAGCTCCGGGCAAATTCTTTTCATTTTGACGGGGAGTGCTCGTCATTTCCCTCAAACGCTGGTTGTTGTTCTTATTTCTGTGATCTGCTGTTTGCCATTCGCAGCGCCCCCTCACCCCCTCCCTCTCCCCCGATGGGGGCGAGGGAGTTCGCCGCCGGACTCGCGTTAATCTCTTGAACAATTTCGGATCTATTAGGATCGACCACCGTTCTCCTTCCCGCTTGCCCAATAACTAAGGAGTCCTTAGGATTTCCGCGATGACCACTCCGAAATATACCATTGGACTCGATTACGGCACCAATTCTGTTCGCGCTTTGATCGTTAATACTTCCGACGGCACCGAAGTAGCGTCCGCTGTCTGGGGCTATGAACATGGTGAGTCGGGGGTGATTCTGGCGCGCGATCCGAATCTCGCGCGGCAGCATCCGGCGGATTATGTGAAGGGCGCGGAAGTGACGATTGTTCAGGCGCTGGCGGAGGCGAAAAAGAATGTCCCGGGTTTTGCGCCGGAACAGGTGGTGGGCCTGGGTGTGGACACGACGGGAAGCACTCCTTTGCCCACGGATGCGAATGGGCAACCGCTCGCGTTCCAATCTAAATTTGCCAATAACCCGGCTGCGATGGCGTGGCTCTGGAAGGACCACACGGGCGTGGCTGAAGCAGCGGAGATCACGGCGCTGGCGGGCAAGATGCGCCCCCAATATCTCGCGAAGTGCGGGGGAACGTATTCCAGCGAATGGTTTTGGAGCAAGGTGCTGCATTGCAAGCGCAGCGCACCGGAGGTTTTCAACGCGGCGCATTCTTGGGTGGAACTGGCGGATTATGTTCCGGCGGCACTGACGGGCACGGAAGCGCCGGATCGCTTGATCGTGGGCGTGTGCGCGGCGGGCCACAAAGCGATGTATAACGCGAAGTGGGGCGGTTATCCGGATGCGAAATTTCTCGCGAAGCTGGATCCGAAGCTCGCGAAGTTGCGGGAGCGGTTGTGTCATCGGGTGCATTCGATTGATCGCGCGGTCGGTGGATTGACCGCCGATTGGGCGAAACGCACGGGGTTGCCGGCGGGAATTCCCGTGGCAGTGGGCGCGTTTGATGCGCATCTGGGCGGTGTGGGTTCGGGCATTGCCGCGGGCACGCTGGTGAAGATTATTGGCACCAGCACTTGCGACATCGCGATTTCGGCGAACAGCAAGAAACTCGCGGACGTACCGGGGCTTTGCGGTATTGTGGATGGCAGTGTGCTGCCGGGTTATTTCGGGCTCGAAGCGGGCCAGTCCGCGGTGGGAGATATTTTCAACTGGTTCGTGAATTACATCCAGCCGGGCGGCCCGGCGGGCACGCACGAAGCGCTCACGCAGGGTGCGGCGGTGTTGAAGCCCGGCGAATCCGGTTTGCTGGCGCTCGACTGGAACAATGGAAATCGCACGATCCTCGTGGATCAGCGGCTCACGGGCGCCCTCATCGGACAGACGCTCTATACGACGCCCGCGGAAATTTACCGCGCGCTCGTCGAGGCAACGGCATTTGGAGCGCTCACGATCATTAATCGCTTTGAAGAATACGGCGTGAAGATCAAGCAGGTCGTGAATTGCGGGGGCATCGCGGAGAAGAATCCGGTGGTGATGCAGATTTATGCGGATGTGACGGGGCGGCCGATGAAGGTCTCGCGCTCGGCGCAGACTTGCGCGCTGGGTTCGGCGATTGCAGGGGCGGTTGTGGCTGGGGTGCATAAGAATTACCCCTCGGCGCAAAAGGCGATGACGGGTCTGAAGCCCCAGGTGTTCAAGCCGAACGCCAAGGCGCACGCGGTTTACAAACAGCTTTACCCGCTCTATCGCAAGCTGCACGATGCTTTTGGGACCACCGATTGGAAGGGGAATTTGCATGGCGTGATGAAGCAGTTGCTCGAGATTCGGGCGAAGGCCAGAAAATGAGTATCGTGTATTTAGTGTATTTCGTGGTTTCAAAATTATGCTCGAAGAACTGAAGAAAGATGTTTGCAAAGCGAACCTGGATCTCGTGGCCGCAGGCCTCGTAATTCAGACGTGGGGGAATGCCAGTGGTTTGGATCGCGCAAAGGGTTTGATGGTGATCAAGCCTTCCGGTGTGCCCTATGATGAGATGAAGCCGGAGCACATGGTGGTGGTTTCACTGGACGAGGGCAAGGTGGTGGAAGGGAAACTCAAGCCAAGCTCCGACACGGCCACCCATCTGGTGCTTTATCGTGCTTTCAAAGAAATTGGCGGAGTCGTGCACACGCACAGCCTTTACGCCACGGCGTGGGCGCAGGCGCAGAAGGGCATTCCTTCCTACGGCACCACGCAGGCCGATTATTGGTATGGCGATGTGCCATGCACGCGCTTGCTCAAGCCCAGCGAGATCAAGAACGATTACGAAGAGAACACCGGTCTGGTAATTGTAGATACTTTCAAAAAACTGAACCCAATGCAGCATCCGGCGGTGCTCGTGGCCAGCCACGGGCCGTTCACGTGGGGGAAGGACCCGCACGATGCCGTCCACAATGCCAGCGTGCTGGAATTCATTGCCCGCCTGGCCAGCGAAACTTTGCGGGTCAATCCCAAGACAAAGTCCATGCAATCCGTCTTGCTAGATAAGCATTTTATGCGTAAACACGGCCCTAAAGCAACTTACGGTCAACGCTGAACGGCCAATCATCCAACCATCAACCATGAACAAAATAATGATGACAATGACAGCGGGCCTGTTCGCCCTTGGCCTGGTCAGTTCGAGCAACTCGCGAGCGGCCGGAGCGCCCACGCGTGAATCCTTCGGCACAACGCCCGAAGGCAAATCCGTGGAAATCTATACGTTGCGTAACGCGGCCGGCGCGGAACTGCGCGTGATGACCTACGGCGGCACGGTGGTATCGTTGAAAGTGCCCGACAAGGATGGAAAAATGGGCGACGTGGTGCTGGGTCATGAGACTTTTGATGGCTACATGAAGAACAACCGGTTCCTGGGTTGCATCGTGGGCCGTTACGCGAACCGTATTGCCAATGGGAAATTCGAACTCGATGGACATACCTATACGCTCGCCCAGAATAACGGCTCGAACAATCTCCACGGCGGCCCGAAGGGTTTCGACACGGTGGTCTGGGATGCCAAGCCGGTGGACAGCAAGCTCGGCCCCGCGATTGAGCTAAGCCACACCAGCAACGACGGCGACCAGGGTTTTCCGGGCAACCTCAAGGTCACTGCCACCTACACGCTGACGGAAGACAATTCCCTGCGCATCGATTATCACGCCACGACCGACAAGCCGACGGTGTGCAATCTTTCGCATCACTCTTATTTCAACCTCGCGGGCAAAGGGGATGTGCTGAGCCACGAAGTGATGATTGCGGCGGACAAATTCACGCCGGTGGACAAAAACCTGATTCCCACGGGCGAGATGCGCCCGGTCAAGGGCACGCCCTTTGATTTCACCGCGCCGGAAAAGATCGGCACGCACATCGCCGATAAAGATGACCAGCTCACGCTCGGCGGGGGCTACGATCACAATTATGTGTTAAACAAGAAAGCGGGAGAATTGGGCGTAGCGGCAACGGTTTATGAACCGACCTCCGGCCGCGTCATGCAGGTTAGCTCCACCGAGCCAGGCTTGCAGTTTTACTCCGGCAACTTCATTGGCAATTTCACCGGCAAGTACGGTGTGGCTTACGCGCCACGCAGCGGTTTCTGCATGGAGCCGGGGCATTTCCCGGATTCGCCGAATCACCCGGCTTTCCCGTCGGTTACCCTGCGTCCGGGCCAGGAATACAAAAACACCATCATTTACCGTTTCTCGGTGAAGAAATAAAAGGCCATTATGAAATTCAATTCCATTCGTCTCATCCTGGTTGCGCTCTGCCTGAGCCTGGTGTCTTACGACGCAGGCGCCGCGGCCGCGGGCAAAAAACTGAAACTGGCGTTCGTGCCGAACAACGCGGCGTCCTTCTGGACCATTGCGCGCGCGGGTTGCGACGACGCCGCGAAGGAGCTCGGCGATGTGGAAGTGGATTTCCGCATTCCCGCCACGGGCGCGGCCGCCGAGCAGCAGCAGATTCTCGACGACCTGATGGCGAAAGGCGTGGATGGCATTGCGGTGAGCCCCATTGATCCAGCGAACCAGACCCCGGCGCTCAACCGGATCGCGGACCAGACGTTGCTGGTGACCCAGGACAGCGACGCGCCCAAGAGCCGGCGCGTGGCCTACATCGGCACGGACAACATGGCTGCGGGCGTGGAAGCGGGCAAGCTCATCAAGGAAGCCCTGCCCAACGGCGGCAAGATCATGGTATTTGTGGGTTCGATGGACGCCCAAAATGCAAAGGAGCGATTTGCCGGCATCAAGCAGGCGCTCACGGGCTCGAAAGTGGAAATCATCGACGTGCGAACGGATGAAACCGCCAACGACCGGGCGCAGCGCAATGCGGAAGATACGCTCGTTAAATACCCCGACATCGCCTGCCTGGTGGGCCTGTGGAACTACAACGGCCCCGCGATTCTCAATGCCGTCAAAAGCGCCGGCAAGGTTGGCAAAGTAAAGATCGTATGCTTTGACGAAAACGACGAAACCCTGGCGGGTGTTGCCGCCGGAGAAATCTACGGCACCGTCGTGCAGCAGCCGTTTGAATTTGGCAAGCAAGCCATCACGCGGATGCAAAAGCATTTGCATGGTGACAAGGCCGCGCTGGCGGGCGGCAAACTGATTGTTCCCACGTTGAATGTGAAAAAGGACAACGTCGGCGAATTTCGCGCCAAGCTGAACAAAATTCTGGGCAAATAGGGAAACCGTCGCGATTGGTGTGTCATGAGCGACGTCCGGCTGGTTTCCTCCGCGTGTTACAACGCGGTTACGGCGGCCTTGCTCCTGTTCGCATGTACATGCCCCGCTGCTGTTACCATCCGCGAATTCATGGCCGATAACGGCGGAGGGTTGAAGGACGAAGACCTCCAAAGTCCCGATTGGATTGAAATCTACAACAGCGGCCCCGGAACGGTGAACCTGGGGGGCTGGCGCTTAACCGATGACGCCGCCGATTTGACGAAGTGGACCTTTCCCGCAACGAACCTTGCCTCCGGGCAATACCTCGTGGTTTTTGCCTCGGGTAAAAATCGTGCGAACGCCGGCTGGCCACTGCACACCAACTTCCAACTTGCCAATGAAGGAGAATATCTCGCGCTCGTCGACTCCGGCGGAACGGTGGTGGATGCTTATTCCCCCGCCTATCCAAAGCAGCGGCAAAATATTTCCTACGGCCGCCAGACCGACGTCATCACCACGCAGTTGATTGCCACCGGCGCCACCGCCCGCGTGTGGGTGCCGACCAACGGCGCCCTGGACACCACCTGGACCCTGGCGTCGTTTAACGATGCCGGATGGACAGCGAGCATTACGCCTGCGTCCTACACGGTGGGCACCACGGCCACGACGGTGCTGGCCATCGACTTCAATGATCGTTCGACGGCGGCGTCCGGAGTCACGGAGTCGGGCTTCAGTTCCTTCGTGATCAATTCGAATGTTTCGAGCACGGCGATTCAGACCCAGGCAACCACGCGCGTCTTCAGCGGCGTTACGGTCACCGTTTCCAACACGCTGCCGTATGGATACGATGACCGGCTGCGCACCGCCCCGGGGAATAGCGGAGCATTTACCGAGTCGCTTCTGTTGCGCGATTTTGTTTTCGGCTTGGACAATATCGGCACCAATGGATTGGACGTGAACATTTCCGGCCTGACCGCGAACCGGGCGCATCGTTTTACTGTCTGGTCTTTTGACGCTCAGAGTTCCGGGACCAAAGTATCGGACTGGTATGCCAATGGTTCGCTGGTGAAGAGCAATTACGCATTCAACCCGGCCGTTTCCCCCGCGTCCAACGAGCAATACCGCTTTACCTTCGAGGCTTCGGCCAATAGTTCAGGTGGAACGCTCATCTCCGGGCGGCGTGATCCCACCAGCTCGTCCACCGCGGTGTATCTCAATGCGCTGAAGGCCGAGCGGTTGACGGTGCAGCCCGCCACCAATGCGCTCGGGGCCCTGATGTTGAGCAACAATGCCACCGCCTATATTCGTATCCCATTCAATGTCGCCAGCCCGAGTTCCTTTGAAAATCTCCGGCTGCGGATACGCTACGACGACGGTTTCATCGCTTACCTCAACGGCCAGGTGGTTGCGTCTCGAAATTCGAGTGGCTTGCCCCAATGGAATTCGACTGCCGCCGCGCCCGCGGCGGATTCGCAGTCACTCGTGTATGAGGACATTATCATACCAAACTCGCCGGGATTGCTCGCGGCCGGCGTCAATGTGCTCGCGATTCACGGTTTGAATGTGAGCGCCACGGACACGGATTTCTTCATTTTGCCGGAGCTGCAAGGCTTGTCCACCGGCGCCGCGGTGGATCGTTATTTCACAACGTCCACACCCGGGGCCGACAATGTCAGCGGATACGCGGGACTGGTGGCGGATACGAAATTCAGCGTGGACCGTGGGTTTTATTCCACGCCGTTTACCGTGGCGATCACTTCCGCGACGGCGACCGCGTCGATTTATTGGACCACGAACGGGAGCATTCCTTCGCCGACAAACGGCATGCTGTACACTCAGCCGGTTTTGATTCCGGGCACTCGGATGCTGCGCGCCGCAGCCTTCCTGGCGAACTATGTTCCCAGTGTGCCGGATACGCACACGTACATCTTCCTCAGCCAGGTGTTGCAGCAATCGAGCAACCAGGCCGGTTATCCCACCACCTGGCAAGGGAGTTACCCGGCCGATTATGGGATGGATGCGAACATCGTGAATGATCCCAAATATGGCCTCACCCTCTCGAACGACCTCCGCGCTATCCCCACGGTCTCGCTGGTGAGCGATCATGATTCCATCTGGAACCAGACGACTGGCATTTATGTGGATGCCTTGAACGATCGGGGCGAACGCGCAGCGTCGGCGGAGTTGTTCACGGGCGACAACAGTTCCCAGTTCCAGATCAACTGCGGGGTCCAGATGCACGGCCAGGCCGGACGGGACAACGCTCGCACGGCCAAGCACTCCTTCCGCCTGGAATTCAAGAGTGACTACGGCCCGACGCGGCTTAATTACGACTGGTTCGACGGTGGGGTTTCCAAATTCGCCAGCATCATCCTCCGGGACAGTTGGGCCGATACGTGGACGACGCGCTATGACGTCTTCAGCGGAGGCTCGTATCCCTGGGCGGACGATTTTCCGCTGCGGTATCGTCCCGAAACCGCGACCTATTTGCGCGACGTTTGGGTGAAGCAGGCCATGCGGGACATGGGGCATCTCGCGAGCCGCGGTCATTACGTGCACCTTTATGTCAACGGCCTCTATTGGGGAATCTACGTGGCCATCGAGCGGCTGGACACGACGTATTTTACCGAGCACCTGGGCGGCTATGAAAAAGACTGGGACGTGATGAAAGATCGCGTGGACCTCGGGGGCGGAATTTCCAAGGCGGAACTTCAGGACGGCAGCGACCAGGATTGGACCAACCTTATCGCGATGGTCAATCTGGGCATCAACAGCGAGTCGAGTTTTCAAGCCGTGGCCGCGCAGGTCGATTTGGACAATCTGATCGATTACATGATGCTGCACGCCGTGGTGGAGGCCAATGATTGGCTGCAGGACAGCAATCCACACAATTGGTACGGCGCGCATCGCCGGGCCAACGCCACGAATGGTTTGCCCGCGACCAAGTGGACTTTTCTGCCGTGGGACCAGGAAATTGCCTTTAACCGGGCGCGCACGGAAGACCGGGTGAATGTCAGCGCGGACCAACTGCCGTCTCGAATTTATTCGCAGTTGCGGAATTGGCCGGAGTTCCGGCGCATGTACGGCGATCGCGTGCAGAAACATCTGTTCAACGGCGGCGCGTTATCACCGGAAAAAAATGCAACCCGCCTCAGGTCGCTCGGTGTCGAAATCGATCGGGCCATTGTGGGTGAATCCGCGCGTTGGGGCGATTCGCGGAAATTTACAATCGGGTCGAATCCGGGTACGGGACAAACTTTCACGCGCGACGAGTGGTGGGTGCCGGAGATGGACAAGTTGTGCACCAATTGGTTCCCCAACGTGATGAACCAGCGCGCCATCGCGCGCTTTCAGACCGCGGGCCAGTATCCCACGACCGGCGCGCCACAGTTCAATCAATTTGGCGGCGCGGTTTCCAACGGCTTCACGCTGGCGATGTCGCACACCAATCTCAACGGGCAGATTTATTTCACCGTGGACGGCTCCGATCCGCGGCAATACGGCTCCGCCGCAGTCGCGGGCAGCGCGCTGTCTTATTCCACCAGCATTCCGATCAACGCGCCGACCATTGTGCGCGCACGGGTGTTTGATTCCGGAAATTGGAGCGCGCTCGTCGAGGCAGTGTTTTATCCGCCGCAGGATTTGAGCAAGCTGGCGCTCACGGAAATCATGTACAACCCGCCGGCAATTGGCGGCGCGTCGGGAAACAATCTTGAATTCCTCGAATTGAAGAACACGGGCACCAACACACTCAATCTTTCCGGCCTCACGTTCACGAGCGGGATTGGCTTCACTTTTACGAATGGCACGGTGCTGGGTCCGGGGCAGTTCTTTGTGCTGGCGCGCAATGCGGCGGCATTCGCGGCAAAGTATCCCGGCGTAATTATCAACGGGCTTTACACCGGGCAACTCGATAACTCCGGCGAAAAGCTGACGCTCTCACACGCGCTCGGCACGCCGATTTTTTCGGTCACGTATAGTGATCGCCCCAACTGGCCGCTGGGACCGGAGGTGGCGGACTTCTCGCTGGTGCAGGTGAATCCGGATCTTTCGCAAGCGCCCGACAGTGGGAATCGCTGGCGGGCGAGCACGAATCCCGGCGGGTCACCGGGCGCGGATGATCCCGCGCCGATCATCGCGCCGGTCGTGATCAGCGAATTGCTCACGCACACCGACTTGCCGCAGACGGACGCCATCGAGCTTTATAATCCCACGACGACCAACGTGAACCTCGGCGGCTGGTTCCTCACGGACGACCTGGAGGTCCCGAAGAAGTTCCGCATACCCAACAACACGATTATCAACGCCGGCGGATGGATTTACTTTGATGAGGACGATTTCAACGCGGTTCCCGGCGCGACGAACAGTTTTCGCATCAGTTCCGTGGGCGATGATATTCATCTCTTTTCCGCGAGCACCAATGGCGTGCTGACGGGCTACAGTCACAGCGCGGAATTTGGCGCATCGTTCAATGGCGCAAGCTTCGGCCGTTACGTGAACAGCGTGGGCGATGAGTTCTATTCCCGGCAGAAGTCGTTGACTTTGGGGGCGGCAAATCCAGGGCCGGTGATTGGCCCGGCGGTGATCAGTGAAATCCATTATCACCCCGAGACGAACGGGGACGAATTTGTGGAGTTGCTCAATCTTTCCGGCAGTCCGGTTCCGCTTTATCACCCGGCATTTCCGACCAATGCGTGGAAACTGGCCGGCATTGATTTCACCTTCCCCACCAATGTGACGATTGCGCCGAACGGCGCCGTGCTCGTGGTGGCCACGAACCCTGCGTATTTCCGCGCTCGATTTAATGTGTCCACGAATGTGCTGATCTTCGGTCCCTATGCCGGAGATTTGCAGCACAGCGGTGAGAACGTTGAACTGCAAGCGCCGGATAGTCCAAACACGAATGGTGTGCCTTACGTGGTGATGGACGCGGTGCGTTATAACGATCGCGCGCCGTGGCCGCCGGGAGCCGATGGCGCCGGCCTGTCCCTGCAACGCGCGCCGGTAAGCGGTTATGGGAATGAGCCCACGAACTGGGTCGCGGCTGCTCCCACTCCGGGGCACGCATTGGGAGCTGGTGATTCGGACGGTGATGGGCTGCCGGATGCCTGGGAACTGGAATACGGCACCTCGGTGTTTGTCGCGGACGCCGGCGCGGACCCTGATCACGATGGGCTGACCAATTTGCAGGAATACCAGGCCGGCACTCACCCGAGCGACGCGACCAGTGTGCTGCGTTTTCAGGATATTTTCCTGGATGGCGACAAAGTCATCTTGCAGTTCGGCGCTGCTTCCAATCACACCTACACCGTGCTCGACAAGGCGCCGCTGTCGGCGGAATGGCAGGTGCTGACGGGCATCCCGGCGCAACCGTCCGATGGCATCATTGCCATTACGAATTTCCTTTTGGGCGGCGCGCGATTTTATCGGCTGGTGACGCCGTAGTACCGGGTTATCACCCCATGGTTTTCCGCGTTGACCGTCGATAGGGTAGGCAGATGAAAACGCTATTTACCTCTGAAGCCATCTCCACCGGCGGACGTTCAGGCAGCATTTCCAGCCCCAGCGGCCTGTTGAATATCAGACTGGGCAATCCGCTCGAAAAAGGCGCTGAGAATCGCGGTCCGAACCCGGAACTGCTTTTCGCCGGGGCTTATTCGGCCTGCTATCACGGCGCCCTCCTCAACGCGGCCAAAAAAATGAACCAGCCGCTGGAAGGGTCCACGGTGCGAGTTTTGGTAAGTCTCGTTGAGGATGATCATGGCGGGTATCGGCTGGCGGTGGAGTTGCGGGGAAAACTTCCCGGCGTGGAGGCGGCGCAGGCGAAGCGCATCATGGATGCGGCGCATCAAACGTGTCCGTATTCAAAAGCTTTGCGTGGGGATGTGGCGGTGGCGTTGGCGGTGGACTAGTTCGTTTAAGAAAACCCTCGTAGTCGCCGACGTTAGTCGGCGCAAATTCTCCGTTTAATCAGCGCGGACTGACGTCCGCGACTACGGGGCTTAGTGGCTTTCGCGGCAACAAAAAACGCGGCCCCGGCTCGCTTGGAGCCGGGGCCGTTCAAACAACGCCCTTTTCGAGCGCTCCCCAGATTAACCAACTTTGACTTCGATGGATTTGGGTTTCGCTTTTTCGCTCTTGGCGAGGCGAACCGTCAACAAACCGTCTTTGAAGTCCGCGTTGACCTTCGCGTCATCCGCGTCATCGGGAATCACGAAGGTTCGCAGGAAGCTGCCATACGCCCGCTCGATGCGGTGATAGCGCTTGCCCTTTTCTTCTTTCTCAAAACGGCGCTCGCCGGTGATCGTCAGTATGCCGTTTTCCACCGTGACCTTGACGGCGTCCTTGTTCACTTCCGGCAATTCCGCCTTGATAAGGTATTCCTTTTCGTCCTCGGTGATGTCCACCAACGGTGTCCACTCGGACACGGTCATGGTTTCCTTGCCGTCGGCGGTGCGCGCCGGCGTCAGGCCGAGGTTCGTGAAGATTCGATGCTGCAAGTCTTCCATTTCGCGGAAGGGGTTCCAACGGGTTAATGGAGCCAACGTATTCATAACTGTCTCAACTTTCTTGGGCGGGTTGGTTTCCATGTTGCCGGACTGACACCCGCTCCGGGTCAGTCCGGGTTTTGTTATTCAGCTCAGCAACACTCGCTGCTGAAATGCTCACGCTTTATTGTAGAACAGTTCGCGTGCCGGGAAGTGGCCTCAGCGATACTATCACACAAGTCACTTAAAACAAACAACTTACACTTAATAACCCCAGCTATCGACATCCGCCCGGTGTTGTGTCTTCGAGAAAAAAAGTCGCTGTTAAAGAGCCATTATGGCCCTATTTTGCAATTAACAATGTGTGCCTTAATGGCCTTTTTGACGAACTTCCCTCCAGCAGGGCAACAGCATATATTAGGGCCATGCGAGTGTTAATTCTAGGTTGTGGGTACGTCGGAATCGAGGTCGCCAGGCGGCTGGCGATCCTCGGCCATGGAGTTTTCGGGCTGCAGCGGTCGGCGACGGGGAGTGAAAAACTAAGAGCGGCGGGGATCGAACCGCTCGCCGGCGACATTACTAAACCGGCGGACCTGGAATTGTTGCCGCGCGATTTTGATTGGGTGGTGAATTGCGCTTCGTCGGGAGGCGGTGATGCGGCGGACTACCGTGCCTTGTATCTCGAAGGCACAAAGAATCTGGTGCGCTGGCTTGGCGCATGTCCGCCGAAGAAATATGTTTATACCAGCAGCACCGGAGTTTATGCGCAGGACGGCGGCGAAACTGTGACCGAAGAAAGTCCCGCGGAGCCGGAGGCTGAGATCTCACGAATCCTTCGCGAAACCGAACTGGTGCTCATGGAGTCCGTGCGTGCGCAAGAATTCCCCGCGCTCATACTGCGTGTCGCGGGGATTTATGGGCCCGGACGCGGATACTTTTTCCGGCAATTCGTGAAAGGCGAAGCGCGCATCGAGGGTGACGGCAGCCGCATCATCAACATGATTCATCGCGATGATGTGGCTGGGTGTGTGGTCGCGGCGTTGGAACGGGGCGAGCACGGGGAGATTTACAATGCGGTGGACGATGAACCGGTGACGCAGTTGGAGTTTTTCAAATGGCTGTCGCGAACGCTGGGCAAACCCATGCCGCCTACGAATACACCCGATCCGAAAATGCCTCGGCGCCGCCCGGGTACCAGCAAGCGCGTTTCCAATGCGAAGTTAAAAACGGAGTTGGGTTATCAGTTCAAGTTTCCCACTTTTCGCGAAGGGTATGCGTCGAAGATGTAGTAGCTGGCCATCGATCTGAAGAAGCACTGACAAATACTGACAAATTTCTTTCGGGAAACTGGGGGTCTGGCAACGCGAATGCCCCCTCTCCCTAGCCCCCGATGGGTGCGAGGGAACCTGGCGGGCAGATGCCGAGGCCCTACGCGCGCTTCTTGCAAAGCAACACCACTTGACCGGCGAAGTGGGCGACTCCGGGGATTTTCAGCAGCAGATAATCCAGCCAGTTAAGCCAACCGAACACGACTCGCTCGCTCGCGCTGTCGCGCGCGGGCCACAGGCGTATCAACCGGCTGAGCAGGTAAAAATGCTTCGCGTGGACGATCTCGAAGCTTGCCGAAATCTGATCCATGTCCCTCTGGTTTAGCTGACGTTCGTTGGGGCTGATATCCTTGGCTACGGGCGCGCGATCGCGGAACCATTGCAGGGTGCGCGAGTACGCCACTGGTTCCTGGATGAGCGCGTAGCCACCCGGTTTCACCAGCGCGGCCACAGACGCCAGCCCTTCTTCCATGTCCACGTGGTGCAACACGGCGCGCACGAGCACCAGGTCGAATTGCCGGCCAGCCAGCGTGGTGTCACCGGCGGCGGCCACGACGAATTCCGTGCGTGCGGTGACACCGTCCAGTTCGGCCCGCCGGCGGCACACCGCGATGTTTTCCGGGGAAAGATCAAAGCCAAAGACCTGGAAACCGTTCAAGGCCAGTTCCGTGCAGGTTTCACCGAGGCCGCAGCCGAATTCGCACAGCGTCGCGGGCCGGTATTCATCGATCACATGGAAAATGTATTGCTTGGCGTTGGTGCGCCATTGCTTGTGCTCGCGATAGAGCCTGGCGACGTCCGGCGGCGTGGCTTTGACCTGCTGGAGATCGCCGGCATGACGGGCCTGGTAATCCAGTTCCGCGGAAACGTCTTTTGGATTCTTGGTGCTCAAGACCGCTGTAAAGAATCAGGCGAAGGGCGGCCAGGGAACAAGATATTTTTCGTTTAGTCGAGGCAAGGGCCGTGCGCAAAATGCAGATTTTTGCGCGCTTGTCATTCCTCAAAAGCGCGACACCGGACCAAGTGATTTCCGCGCACGCTTTGGTTAAGACGGACATAGACAACGGGGTGCTTGTTTCGTCTGATGCAAATTGGAAGGAGATCTTCCTGGAAGCCGTGAAACTCGCGGAACAGCACACCAGCGGCGTTGGCTGTCGTTCGTTGGATATTTTGCATTGTGCGGCTGCAAAAATCCTGGCTGAAACTTGCCAAGGCAATGGAATTGAATCTCGTTGTCATCCCGTAACCGCTCGCTGGCGGAGTGCGACTATACCGTTGCAAATCGGGGAAGGCTCGACTTAGGATGGCGCGACCCCGGTGGACCATCGCCGGTGGCGCATGGCTGATTACAAAGTCAAATTTGAAGTTTTTGAAGGGCCGCTGGACCTGCTCCTCTATCTCATCAAGAAGGAGGAGGTCGATATCTATGAGGTGAATCTGACCAGGCTCGCCACGCAGTTCATCGAATACATCGAACTGATGCGCCAGTTCGACCTGGAGATCGCCGGCGAGTTCGTCGTCATGGCCTCGACGCTGATGTATATCAAGAGCCGTGAATTGCTGCCGCGCGACCAGCAGGTGGCCACGGAGGAGGAGGAAGAGGGGGAAGATCCGCGCTGGGAATTGATCCGCCAGCTGGTTGAATACAAGAAATTCAAGGACGCGGCGGCGCAGTTGCAAAAGCGGGAAACGGACCAGGAAAATACCTATCCGCGCGTGGCGGCAAAGCCGGAATTCGCTCCCGAACCTGTGGCGGCGCGCGCCGAGGCGTCCATTTTCGACCTGCTGAACGCCGTCAATGCGATCCTCAAGCGCTTCAATGACAAACCCGAGACCCGGGAGATTTTCGAAGACAAATGGACGGTGAGCGAGAAGATCGAACAGTTGGTGAATCGCCTCACCACACAGCCACGCATTCTGTTTTCCGAACTGTTCGCCGCCGCCTCGAGCCGGACCGAAGTGGTGGTGACCTTTCTCGCGATGCTCGAATTGATTCGCCTGCGCAAAATCGTGGCGGTGCAGGGCGAGGCGTTTGGCGATATTGAAATCGGCCAGGCACCCGAACCGGCCCCGGTCGTTTCCGAACCCGCCGTGGAAGCGGCCGCCGCCTCCGCACCAGCGCCCGTGCCGGCCGCCGATACCCAGTCCGCAATCTGAAATCCGCAATCTGAAATCGAAAGATGGAACTTAAAAACATTTTGGAAGCGATTCTGTTCACGGCGCAAAAGCCGCTCACCCCACATGAGCTGCGCACCATTCTCGCGGCGACGGCGGACCAGTCGGACTCACCCGAGGCCGGGCCGTTTAAGAAAACGCCGCAGGAAAACATCGAGGCCGCGCTGGAACAATTGCAGCGCGAACACGACGACGCGAAGCGCACCTACCGGCTCGCGAGCGTGGCGGGCGCGTGGCAATTCGTGAGCCTGCCGGATTACGCGCCATGGCTGCGCACGTTGCTGGGGCAAAAGTCACGTCCGCCGCGGCTGTCGCAACCGGGCCTCGAGACGCTGGCGATCATAGCGTATCGGCAGCCGGTCACCCGCGTGGAAGTAGAGCAAGTGCGCGGCGTGAATGTGGACGGCGTGATGCAGACGTTGTTGGAACGCGGGCTGGTCGAGCAATGCGGCCGCGCGGAAGTCGTGGGACGTCCGGCGCTGTATGGCACCACGCCGCTGTTCCTGGAATATTTTGGGCTGAAGAGCCTCGATGATTTGCCGGCGGCGGATGAATTGCGGCGGTTGCCGGTGCAGAAGCCGGAATCACTGTTGACGCTCGATCCCGGCCTGGCCACCGCGCCGCCGGAGCAACTGTCGCTCGCGGAAGCGGAAGCGGGCAAGGCCGGCGCCGCGGCGAAAGCTCCCGAAGAAGCGAAACCGGCGGCGGAGGGAGAAAAAGCGCCATGAGTTTGCCGGAACATCGCAAAGCCATCGACCGCATTGACGCACAAATCGTGAAGCTCCTGAACGAGCGCGCGACACACGTCCAGGAAATCGGCGAGATCAAGCGCAAGGCCGGGGCGGAGATTTACGCGCCGCACCGGGAGCAGGCGGTGTTGAACCGCGTGTGCAAACTGAGCGAAGGACCGCTCACACCGGATTCGTTGCGAAATATTTATCGCGAAATCATGTCCACCGCGCTGGCGATGGAAAAGACGATGAGCATCGCCTACCTCGGGCCGGAGGCGACTTTTACGCACCAGGCGGCGCTGCAGCGGTTTGGCACGAGCCTCAGCTACACGCCGCTCAAGACCATCACGGACGTTTTCAACGAGGTGGCGCGTCGGCGCGTCGAGTTTGGCGTGGTTCCGATCGAGAATTCGACCGAGGGCATCGTCACGCACACGCTCGACATGTTCGCGGACAGCCCGCTTAAAATCGTCGCGCAAATCGTCCTGCCCATCCAGCAATGCCTGATGAGCAAGGTGCCGCGCAAGCAGATCAAGCGCTTGTTCGTGCATCCGCAAAGCCTTGCGCAATGCCGCAACTGGATTCACCGGCATTTGCCTGGCGCGGAAATCATCGAAACGTCTTCCAACGCGCGGTCCGCGGAACTCGCGGCTCGCGAAAAGAACGCGGGCGCGATTGGCGGATTGCTCGCGGCGGAGAAATACGGGCTGCCAGTGCTCGAACACGACGTGCAGGACAACGCGGGGAACGCCACGCGCTTTCTCGTCCTGGGACGCGAATCCGGCCCGGCCACCGGCAAGGACCGCACGAGCATTATGTTTTCCATCGCGGACCGCGTGGGCTCGCTCCACAGCGCGCTGGCGCCCTTCCGCAAATACCGGATCAACATGACCCGCATTGAGTCGCGGCCCAACAAGCGCAAGGCCTGGGAATACTTCTTCTTCGTGGATGTCGACGGGCACGTGTCGGACAAGCGGGTGGCGAAGGCGATCGAGCAGCTTTCGGAGCATTGCAGTTCAGTGAAAATTTTGGGGTCTTACCCGATTGGATAAAGGTAGGGCTCGGTGTCCCCGGCGGGCTTTCCAGCACATTGGGATCCTAAGCTTAGAATTCCACGTGGACAAGTTGTCGCG
>JADMIO011227155.1_pt1 | contig 58693 bp, 43 predicted proteins | sample 8958161 | NCBI WGS metagenome assembly JADMIO01 (sample SAMN16585339, study PRJNA669376) | soil metagenome | isolation source: Crop rotation soil | place: USA: Cullars Rotation, Alabama | collected 2011
CAACTTGTCCACGTGGAATTCTAAGCTTAGGATCCCAATGTGCTGGAAAGCGCTGGTGTTGCGGATCCTGCTGCTGACTCACTATCTGGGCTTCGAGCTCGATTCGATGACCGTGGTGACCTTCACCCGCGAGTCGCGCAGGGACTTCATCAAAAAACTGATCGAACTGTTCGCGTTGTGGGGCCGGGCACTGAGTCAGAAAGACGCGCGGGATCTGGTGCGCACCTTCCACTCGCGGATCTTGCCGATGGTTCGCAGCCTGCCGGGGTTCGAGCGCTTGCAGGCATTCGAAAACCTCAGCCACCGCCCGCAGGGTGGGGAAGAAGACGTCGACAGCAATCCGTTCGATCTGCGTATCAACGACGCGCAGCGCCAGCAGCTCAACGCGTGTTACCACCGTCTCTACAAAGAAGACCCGCGCTTTGCGCAACTGATCCAGCCGCTGTCCCGGCACGCCTTGCAGCTCAAGGAGCTGGAACGCGATCACCCGGACGTGCAAAAGCGCGTGGCCGTGACAGAGCTGGCCGCTCGCCGCGATGAAGAGCTGTGCGACATGATCGAGGACATGTGGCTGCGTGCGGGCGCCTGGCCGATCAAGGGTATCGAACCGAGTCGCCAGGCATTCGAAATCAATGGCGCATCGTTCCATGGCCACGGCTACATTCCGAGCTTGGACGCCTGGGTGGTATTGGGTTTCGACCCTCGGGAAAACCCGCAGGTCTGCCGTCCCAACGCCAAGCTGACGGTGCGTGCAGAGTGGGCAGTAAAGCGCACCCTGTTTCAAGCTTTCTGTCGCAAGCCACTGATTTGGCTGGATAATTACGAATCTTCAAAGCGTTTATTGGCCACGCTGGCAGGCGATGTCAGCGCCGGTCCCGGCTTCGATTACAAGGTCAAGGGCGAGCTGGCGTCCGCGCCACTGCTCGACTGTTTTGTCGCCGCCGCCGGTTTTATCGAGAACCTGGGCCTGGATGTGCCGGACGCCGTTGGCCGCATGAGTTTCGCCAAGGATGATCCGGACCGGTATTTCTTCGAAGCCTTGAGCCTATTCTGGCGCGCGCTGGAAGATCATCTGCTGGATCAGAAGCCGCCGGTCATGACCTACAACCGGATGTTCGCGCTGTTCAGCGAGCATTCACCGGAAAACTTCAAACTGCTCAGCGATGAGCTGTTGCGGCCAATGTCGCACCTGATGATCGATGAGTTTCAGGACGTTTCGCCGCAAATCGTCTCGTGGATTCGCGCCAGTCTCTCGGAAATCCGCAGTCGTGGTCCCGCGATGCACGTCGGACGAGGCGCGCAGCGATCCTCGTTGCTTTGCGTAGGCGATGACTGGCAATCGATCTACGGCTGGCGCGGCAGTTCGCCGAGCTACTTCATGGAATTCAACAAGGAATTCCCGTCGCCGAGTACGACCCGGGTGATGCTCAGCGACAACTATCGCAGCCATCAGCACATCATCGACGCGGCGGAACACATCGTCCGGGCAGCGCCGGCGATCCCGGGCAAGAAGGCCAAGGCCAGCGGCGAGGAGAGGCCGTTGCAGCCAGTCAACGTGCTGGAGCGCGACGATCAGGCACTCGGCCAGCGCCTGGCGGAACACTACCGCAAGGGCGATTCAATCCTGATGCTTTATCGAAAAAGCAGCGATAAGTTATTGATTGAACAGCATATTCAGTCTGTAGTTAATGTGGATTCGAGCTTGCCGTACGAGTCCCGCCGATTGAAACAACTGACCTATCACAGCGCCAAAGGTCTGCAGGCCGACGCGGTTTTTCTGCTGGGCGATTGCCAGCACCTGACCAGTTCGCCATACAAGAATCAGGTGTATCGCATGGCCGGACTGGGCAAGGCCGGCGACAGCGAGCCTTATGACAGTGCGCAAAAAGACGAAATCCTGCGCCTGGCCTACGTCGGCATCACTCGCGCAGTCAGCCATTGCTACTGGTACGTCGAGCCGCAAGACACCCAGGCAGTCAATATGCCTCGAGCTTCCGACCGGGTTGCCAAAGGCAAACCGTTCTTCGTCGATCATCGTCCGGAAAAGAAAACGGCCTAAATCCAATGCCCAAGAAAAAGCCCGCGCAAAGCGGGCTTTTTATTTTAAATCAGCTAGTTATGCATAACTCTTGAGAGATTCCGGAGGAATGAATGCCTCCAGCTCGTCCTCGACGGCTTCGATTATTCGCTCCACATCCGCCGCGTTCATCACTGTGGCACAGGGGATGCCGGCGATCGCGATCAGGGTTTCGCCGCTGGCCCGATCGAACAGACGCGCGACCAGACTGCCCGGCGCATCCATGGTCGCCTCGAAACCCATGGGATGAAAATGCCAGCGCATCAGCTGGCAGGCATTGGGAAACGTGACCTTGCTTGACCCTTTATTCATGTGTTGCCCGCCTTCTTCATCGAGCGCTTCCGTTCGCTCATGGTAGGTGGGAAGAGCCGTCATTGGCCCAACCGTTGATTGCCTTTAAAAGTAGCATCTGGATGTGAAGTTCCTGTGAGAATTTTCAGTCGATTTAGCGATTGCCGGGATTTTTTTGATGTAAGTCACTGTCCATCGCCATCTTCGGCAAAGTGCTATCACTGCCGGTTATTGAAGCAACATCAGAAGTTGGGCAAGCTCGATTCTTTTTCCACGAGTCTCTTATGCACGCCGATGATGACGGCCCGGAACAGAGCCGGGCCACGGCCGAAACGGTCATGCGCTATCACCTGTGCTGGAAACACCGGGACCTGGATGGCGTCATGGCGCTGTACCACCCGGACATCCAGTACAACGATTTCTTCCAGAACCGCGTGCTCGGCCTCGACGAGTTGCGCGAGTACGTCCGGGTCAGCATGCCGCGCGAGTCCGACGAAGCGCTGGAGCATTGCGACCGCATCCGTATCGACGGCAACACCGCCTTCATTCAATACGAAGTGACGTTGCGCGGTGGTAACGGGCTGGTGTCGTTTCGCTCCAGTGAAGCGATCACGGTCAAGGACGGACAGATCTGGCGGGTCAACGAATATGCGTCGCTGGTGCGCGAACAGGCCGACAGCTTGACTGCAACCCGCCAGCGCCCGGCGACGAGTCGCCTGGGCCTGTCGCCCCGTCAGCTGAGTTTCATGGCCGATGACTTGCAACAATACTTCCAGCGTCAGCAGCCTTATCTCGATCCGGAACTCGATCTGCAACGGGTGGCGAAGGAGTGCGGGTACAGCCGTAACCAGATTTCCTACCTGTTGAATCAGGTGCTGGGGCAAAGCTTCTACCGCTACGTCAATCAGGCGCGCCTGCAACATCTGTTGCAGTCGCTGGACAACGCCACGCCGCCGCTGCGCATCGATGAACTGGCCTTCGCCGCCGGTTTCAATTCGCTGTCGGCTTTCTATAGCTGCTTTCGCCAGCACACCGGCCAGTCGCCCAAGGCCTATGCGAAGCAAATTTCTTTGCGGACACGCGCGCAAGACAATCCCTGAGTTCTGCCTCTAGGATCGACGCCATCGAAACCTGGATTGGCGGAGTCTTGCATGCCGGCGTGGCGCACTATCAGTTTGTGGATGGATCAACTCGACGAGCCGCTGACCGCGCGCCCGTCGCTTGCGCAGGACCTGGACGTCGACGTGGCGATCATCGGCGCCGGTTACACCGGACTGTGGACTGCGTACTACCTGAAACAACAGGCGCCGAACCTGAACATCGCCATCATCGAAGCGCAAACCGCCGGGTTCGGCGCGTCCGGTCGCAATGGCGGCTGGTTGATGGGCAATCTGCTGGGCGAGGATCGCCTGCTGGCAGGGCTGTCGCCACAACAACGCCGTGCTTCATTCGACCTGTTGCACAGCATTCCCGATGAAGTGGAAATCGTCCTCGAACGCGAAGGCATCGACTGTGATTACCGCAAGGGCGGGGTGCTGTACTGCGCCGCGCGCTATCCCGAGCAGGAAGCCAGTCTTCGCGACTACCTGAAAAAGCTCCACGCCCAGGGCCTGACCGACGACGATTACCGCTGGCTAAGCCCGGAGCAACTGGCGCAGCAACTGCGAATCGCCAAACCCTATGGCGCGATCTTCGCGCCGCACGTGGCGACCATTCACCCGGCGAAACTGGTGCGCGGCCTGGCGCGAACCGTCGAAAGGATGGGGGTGAAAATCTATGAAAACAGCCCGGTGACCCATTGGCAGGCCGGCAGCCTGCGTACCGACAAGGCCGGCGTGCGCAGCCGCTGGATCGTCCCGGCCATCGAAGGTTATTCCGTCACGCTGCCGGCGCTGGGCCGTTATCAATTACCGGTGCAGAGCCTGATCGTCGCCACCGAGCCGTTGTCCGCCGCGACCTGGGACGCAATCGGCCTGAGCCGAGGCCAGGCTTTCAGCGAGTTCAGCCGTCAGGTCACTTACGGCCAGCGCAGTGCCGACAACCGGCTGATCTTCGGCGCCCGTGGCGGTTATCAGTTCGCTGGCAAGCTGCGCCACAACTTCGACCTGACCCGCGATGAAGTCGAGCTGCGTCGCTACCTGTTCGGCGAACTGTTCCCGCAGCTCAAAAACGTGCAGATCACCCACGCCTGGGGCGGCAACCTCGGCATGTCCCGGCATTTCAAACCGCACATGCTGTGTGACCGGGCCAACGGCATCGCGCTGTCCGGTGGATATGGCGGCGAAGGTGTCGGCGCTTCCAATCTGGGCGGACGGACGCTGGCGGATCTGATTCTTGAGCGCGACACCGAGCTGACGCATCAGCCATGGGTGTTGCCCGATGGCGGGATCCACGCACTGCGAGCGTGGGAGCCCGAGCCGTGCCGCTGGCTCGGCTACAACGCAATCATCAAAAGCTTCGTCCACGAAGACCAGACCCTGGCCAATCCGGCGACCGCACCCTGGCGGCGCAAGCTTGCCAGCCGGTTGGCCGGGTTCATGGAAGGTTTCATGCACTAAACGTTTTACTACGAGACAGGTAACGCCATGAGCATCACCCAATTCAAGAACACCGCCACGTTGCAACTGGATGAGTCCAATCCGGTGGCCGTGCCGCTCGGCACGCCGGTGGCGATTGCCTCGACCACCAGCGTCGAGCGCGACGACGGCGTCGAAACCGGGGTCTGGGAATGCACCCCGGGGCGCTGGCGCCGGCAGATCACCGCTCAGGAGTTCTGCCATTTCATTTCCGGTCGCTGCACGTTCACCCCGGACGACGGCGGCGAAACCCTGCACATACAAGGTGGCGACGCACTGATGTTGCCGGCCAACACGCTCGGGATCTGGGACATCGAGGAAACCGTGCGCAAGACCTATGTCCTGATTTTCTGACGTTTTGATCCTTTTGATTGCCTGCCAACAACAATAGCCAATACAGGAATCGATCCATGATCCGAAAGACCCTCGCGCTCGCACCTTTGATGTTCGCCGTTTCCCTCGCTCAGGCTGCGGATACGGTCAAGGTTTACAACTGGTCCGACTACATCGCACCGGACACCGCCAAGAACTTCGAAAAGGCCAGCGGCATCGGCGTCACCTATGACGTCTACGACAGCAACGAAACCCTCGACGGCAAGCTGATGACCGGTAAATCCGGTTACGACGTGGTGTTTCCCTCCAACCACTTCATGGCGCGGCAGATCGAGGGCGGAGCGCTGAAGAAACTCGACAAGAGCCAGTTGCCGAACTGGAAGAACCTCAACCCGGTGTTGCTCAAGGCCTTGCAGACTAACGATCCGGGCAACGAACACGGCTTTCCGTACCTGTGGGGCAGTACCGGCATCGGCTACAACATCGCCAAGGTCAAGGCTGTGCTGGGTGACAACGCGCCGGTGGACTCCTGGGACCTGATCTTCAAACCCGAATACATGGAAAAGCTGCAGAAATGCGGCGTGGCGATCCTCGACAACGGCCCGGAACTGCTACCGGCAGCGCTCAATTACCTGGGGTTGCCGCACCACAGCAAGAATCCGGAAGACTATAAAAAAGCCGAAGCGCTGCTGATGAAAGTGCGGCCGTACGTCAGCTATTTCCACTCCTCGAAGTACACCAGCGACCTGGCCAACGGTGACATCTGCGTGGCTGTCGGTTTCTCCGGCGACATACTGCAAGCGGAAAACCGCGCCAAAGAGGCGAAGAACGGCATCGACATCGGTTACGAAATTCCCAAGGAAGGCGCCGCGATCTGGTTCGACATGGTCGCCATGCCGGCCGATGCACCGGACGAGAAGGCCGGCTACGCATTCATGAACTACCTGCTGCGCCCGGATGTGATGGCCGGCATCAGCAACTACGTGCACTACGCCAATGGCAACGAGCAGGCCGACAGCCTGATCGATCCGGCGATCAAGAACGACACCAAGGTGTATCCGAGCCCGGAAATGATGGGCAAGCTGTTCGCGCTGGAAGCGATGCCGCTGAACATCGACCGGATCCGCACGCGGGTGTGGAACAAGATTCGTACTGGCAGCTGAAGAAAAACAGGCGAGGGCGGCACAGCCCTCGCCTGATTATGTTCTGTCGGAATTACTTGATATCAATACACTGGCATCGCACTGATAAAGTGCAGCAAAGTGAGACGTTGCTAACAAAAAACAACTTACCGATATTTAATATTTAAATAAGAAATCGTCAGACAATTAGGCAGGCTCACCAAACTTACAACATTCTTTCGGCGGCACGCGCTTTGTTTACGGGAGTTTCCCGGAACAGTTCAATTTGATCTCGAAAAAACGCTAGACGACAGATTTCAAATTGTGTCAGGTTTCTTACGCCTTCATTGGGCGAGTGATAGGACAATCTCGCCAGGGGTTGTCGCTATCGGACAAAAACTGTTCCATTGCTAAACAAGGAAGTGTGTTTATGTCGAAAGTAAAAGCTAACGCTGTTGATACCGCCGAACAGGCTTTCCAGCTGGGCGCGGCGCCGCAACCTCTGGCAGCGACCAGCACGGCGTATAACCAGATCAATAGCTTCAGCCATCAGTACGATCGTGGCGGCAACCTCACGGTCAATGGCAAACCCTCCTTCTCCGTCGACCAGGCCGCCACCCAGCTGCTGCGCGACGGCGCTGCCTATCAGGACAAGGATGGCAGCGGCAAGATCGAGCTCACCTACACGTTCCTGACCTCGGCATCGTCCAGCACGATGAACAAGCACGGGATCAGCGGGTTCAGTCAGTTCAGTACCCAACAAAAAGCCCAGGCCGTGCTCGCCATGCAATCCTGGGCCGATGTGGCCAACGTGACCTTCACCGAGAAAGCCTCGGGCGGTGACGGTCACATGACCTTCGGTAACTACAGCGGTGGCCAGGATGGCGCTGCAGCGTTCGCTTATCTGCCAGGCACCGGCGCCGGTTATGACGGCACATCGTGGTACCTGATCAACAGTGGCTACACGCAAAACAAGAATCCGGATCTGAACAACTACGGTCGTCAGACCCTGACCCACGAAATCGGCCACACCCTTGGTCTGGCGCACCCGGGCGACTACAACGCCGGCAACGGCAACCCGACCTACAACGACGCCACCTACGGGCAAGACACCCGCGGCTACAGCGTCATGAGCTACTGGAGCGAAAGCAACACCAGTCAGAACTTCAGCAAGGGTGGCGTGGAAGCCTATTCCTCCGGCCCGCTGATGGATGACATCGCAGCGATCCAGAAGCTCTACGGAGCCAACCTGACCACCCGTACCGGTGATACCACTTACGGCTTCAACTCCAACGCAGGTCGCGACTTCCTCAGCGCCTCGTCGTCGGCCGACAAGCTGGTGTTCTCGGTGTGGGATGCGGGCGGCAAGGACACCTTCGACTTCTCGGGCTTCACCCAGAACCAGAAGATCAACCTCAATGAAGCCTCGTTCTCCGACGTTGGCGGCCTGGTGGGCAACGTGTCCATCGCCAAGGGCGTCACCATCGAGAACGCCATTGGCGGTTCGGGCAACGACCTGCTGATCGGTAACAGCGCGGCCAACGAGCTCAAAGGCGGTGCCGGCAACGACATCATCTGGGGCGCCGGCGGTGCTGACAAGCTGTGGGGCGGCGCGGGTTCGGACACCTTTGTGTTCGCGGCCAGCTCCGACTCCAAGCCGGGTGCGATCGATCAGATCCTCGATTTCGTCAGCGGTCTGGACAAAATCGACCTGACCGGTATCACCAAGGGCGCCGGCCTGCACTTCGTCAGCGCCTTCACCGGTGCGGCGGGTGATGCGGTCCTGACTTCCTCGGGTGGCAACAGCCTGCTGTCGGTGGACTTCTCCGGGCACGGCGTGGCTGATTTCCAGGTCAGTACCGTTGGCCAGGCAGCCACCAGCGACATCGTGGCGTGACGTAACACGGGAAAGCGGCGCGTGATGCGCCGCTTTCTTTACTTGCATCGCCATGGCCGGTAAGCAAGGCTACGTACCGGAGTGAAATTTCCTATGATCCAATTCGCTATTACCCGCAAAGCGGCGGCGTATCTGTTGCCGATGCTGATGATTTCTGGAGAAACAACCATGGCAAGCAGCCTCAGACTTGAAGACCCATCGGTATTTGCCGGGCAGTGGCAGGCAACCCTGAGCGCCCGCAGTGACAGTCCCGAAGCGCAAGCCCTGCAAGACAAGCCGTCGAACACCTGCCAGATCGACCTCGAGGCGAACCAGACCTTGGGCAAGGGCGCCGATTGCCTGAGCGCGTGGTTGCAGGATGCCGCCATCGGCTGGTTTCCCGATCCGGACGGTCTGTCGATCACCGGCAAGGAAGGCTCAAGAATCCAGTTTTTCAGCCGACAACGTGAAGGGCTTTATCTGAGCACTTTGAAGTCGGGCCTGGTGATTACACTTGAGCGTTCCTCGCAGCAGCCGTAATGACCGAAACCGACTGACCGTTTAAATATAAAGCGCCCCGTTACAGTTATAAGCGACAGTGCAATAACTTGCAGGCCGGTTTTAATCGCCGAAGTTGTTGTTGAAGTGTAAGCAGGTACTGGCGGTTTATGTCCCGCACGCCATGCGGACAATTAATTGAAGTCTCGCCAAGCAGGGCGGGAAATACCATTTCAGGAATAATCAATGAAGATGGCGAAGGCCCCAGCCACCGCTCCCTTATTCAAGGCCTTGGGTGACTATAAAAGCATTCTGATCAGCGTCGGATGCTTTACCGCACTGATTAACGTGCTGATGCTGGTGCCCTCCATATATATGCTTCAGGTTTACGACCGGGTGCTGTCTTCGCAGAACGAAACCACCCTGGCGATGCTGTCGCTGATGGTCGTCGGTTTCTTCGCCTTCATCGGTCTGCTGGAGGTGGTGCGCAGCTTTATCGTGATCCGCATCGGCAGCCAGCTCGAGCGTCGTTTCAATCTGCGGGTCTATCAGGCGGCGTTCGAGCGCAATCTGTTCAAGGGCGAGGGTAACGCCGGACAGTCCCTGGGCGACCTGACCCACATTCGCCAGTTCGTCACCGGGCCTGCGCTGTTCGCGTTCTTCGATGCGCCGTGGTTCCCGGTGTACCTGTTCGTGATTTACCTGTTCAACGTCTGGCTCGGCGTGCTCGCCACAGCGGGAGCGCTGCTGCTGATCGCGCTGGCGTGCCTGAACGAATACATGACCAAAAAGCCGCTGGGCGAAGCCGCCGGTTTCTCGCAGAAGTCCAGCCAGTTGGCCACCAGCCATCTGCACAACGCCGAAACCATTCAGGCGATGGGCATGCTCGGCGCCTTGCGCAAGCGCTGGTTCCAGGTGCATTCGCGCTTCCTCGGCCTGCAGAATCAGGCCAGCGACACTGGTGCGGTGATCAGCTCGCTGAGCAAGACCCTGCGTCTGTGCCTGCAATCGCTGGTGCTGGGCCTCGGCGCACTGCTGGTGATCAAGGGCGACATGACCGCCGGGATGATGATCGCCGGCTCCATCCTGATGGGCCGGGTGCTGAGCCCGATCGACCAGTTGATTGCCGTGTGGAAGCAGTGGAGCGGGGCGAAGCTGGCTTACCGCCGCCTCGATGCGCTGCTGCAAGCCTTCCCGCCAAGTGACGACGCCATGGCGCTGCCGGCGCCGAAAGGCCAGATCACTTTCGAACAAGTCAGCGCCGGTCCTCCGGGTCAGCGCGCCGCAACCCTGCATATGGTCAATTTCAGCCTGGGGGCCGGTGAAGTGTTGGGCGTGCTCGGTGCTTCCGGCTCCGGCAAATCGACCCTGGCGCGTGTGCTGGTCGGCGTATGGCCGGCCCTTGGCGGCACGGTGCGTCTGGACGGCGCTGATATTCACCGCTGGAACCGCGATCAGCTCGGCCCGTACATTGGCTATCTGCCGCAGGACATCGAACTGTTCAGCGGCAGCATCGCCGAGAACATCGCCCGCTTCAGCGAAGCCGATCCGCAAAAGGTCGTGGCCGCCGCGCAACAGGCCGGGGTGCACGAACTGATCCTGCGCATGCCACAAGGCTACGACACGCAACTGGGCGAGGACGGCAGCGGTTTGTCCGGCGGGCAGAAACAGCGCGTGGCACTGGCCCGTGCGTTGTACGGCAACCCGAGCCTGGTGGTGCTGGATGAACCTAACTCCAACCTCGACACCGTCGGCGAAGCCGCGCTGTCCAGCGCGATCGTGCAGCTCAAGGCCCAGGGCACCACTGTAGTGCTGGTGACCCACCGTTCTTCGGTACTGGCCCAGGCCGACAAGCTGCTGGTGCTCAACGACGGTCGCCTGCAAGCCTTCGGCCCGAGCCACGATGTGCTCAAGGCGCTGTCCGGCAACGCGCCACAACAAAATGAAAAACCTGCGCAGGCACCGGCCGGGCTCAGCATGAGCCGACAGTATCAGCCGACGACAAGGAATTCGGGTGTATGAGCAGCGCGAGCATGAACACGCAAAATGAAGCCACGATGGAACACGACTACATCACCGAGCGCCCGGAGCGCGACGCAAAGTTTTTCGCCCGCATGGGCTGGATTCTGGCGCTGGTCGGTGCCGGCAGTTTCTTCACCTGGGCGGCATTGGCGCCGCTGGATCAAGGGATTCCGGTACAAGGCACTGTGGTGGTGTCGGGCAAACGCAAAGCCGTGCAGTCGATGAGCAGCGGCGTGGTCAGCCGGATTCTGGTGCGCGAAGGCGAAATCGTAAAGCAGGGCCAGCCGCTGTTCCGCCTCGACCAGACCCAGGTCGCCGCCGACGTGCAGTCGCTGCAGGCGCAATACCGCATGGCCTGGGCCAGCCTCGCGCGCTGGCAGGCCGAGCGTGACAACCTCAAGCAAGTGACCTTTCCGGCAGAACTGAGCGACAACGCCGATCCGCGCCTGGCACTGGTGCTGGAAGGGCAACGGCAACTGTTCAGCAGTCGCCGCGAAGCGTTTGCCCGCGAGCAGGCCGCCCTGCGTGCCAGCATCGAAGGCGCCACTGCGCAACTGGCGGGCATGCGCCGCGCCCGTACTGACCTCAACGCGCAGGCCGATTCGTTGCAACAGCAACTGAGCAACCTGCAACCGCTGGCCGACAACGGCTACATCCCGCGCAACCGCTTGATGGAATATCAGCGTCAGCTGTCGCAGGTGCAGCAGCAACTGGCCGAGAACACTGGCGAAAGTGGCCGGGTAGAGCAGGGCATTCTTGAATCCCGCCTGAAGCTGCAACAGCACGGCGAGGAGTACCAGAAGGAAGTCCGCACTCAACTGGCTGACGCGCAACTGAAAAGCGTCACGCTGTCCGAGCAACTGACCTCCGCCGGTTTCGACCTGCAGCACAGCGAAATCCTCGCCACCGCCGACGGCGTGGCAGTCAACCTCGGCGTACACACCGAAGGCGCCGTGGTGCGTCAGGGCGAAACCCTGCTGGAAATCGTCCCGCAAGGCACGCGCCTGGAAGTCGAAGGCCACCTGCCGATCAACCTGATCGACAAGGTCGGCACGCACTTGCCGGTCGACATCCTGTTCACCGCATTCAACCAGAGCAAGACGCCACGGGTGCCCGGCGAAGTCAGCCTGATTTCCGCCGACCAGATGGTCGATGAGAAAACCGGCGTGCCGTACTACGTGCTGCGCAGCAGCGTCAGCGATCAGGCCATGGAAAAACTCAACGGGCTGGTGATCAAGCCCGGCATGCCGGCGGAAATGTTCGTGCGCACTGGCGAACGTTCACTCCTCAACTACCTGTTCAAGCCGCTGCTCGACCGCGCCGGTTCCGCGTTGACCGAAGAATAAGGATGTTCGGCTGTATGAATAAGCTTTCCATGCTGGCGGCAGCGTTCGCGCTGCTTGCGGGCAACAGTGCAGTGGCGGCCATGGGGCCGTTCGAGATCTACGAACAGGCGTTGCGCAATGACCCGGTGTTCCTCGGTGCGATCAAGGAGCGCGATGCCGGCCTTGAAAACCGTGCCATCGGCCGCGCCGGCCTGTTGCCGAAACTGGGTTACAACTACAACAAGGGCCGCAACTCGTCGAAGGCCACGTCCCTCGACGAACGCGCGCGCAATCGCACCGATGAGCGTAATTACAGCAGCTATGGCTCAAGCCTGACCCTGCAACAACCGTTGCTCGACTACGAAGCCTACGCGGCCTATCGCAAAGGCGTGGCCCAGTCGCTGTTTGCCGACGAGAACTTTCGCGGCAAGAGCCAGGAGCTGCTGGTTCGCGTACTGGATAACTACACCAAGGCCTTGTTTGCCCAGGATCAGATCGACATCGCGCAGGCCAAGAAAAAGGCTTACGAGCAGCAGTTCCAGCAGAACGAGCATATGTTCAAGCAGGGCGAGGGCACCCGTACGGACATCCTTGAAGCCGAGTCGCGTTACGAACTGGCGACCGCCGAGGAAATCGAGGCCCGCGACGAGCAGGATGCCGCGCTACGGGAGCTGGGCGCATTGGTAGGCGTGCCGGCGATGGACATCAGTGATCTGGCGCCGCTGGATCAGAACTTCCAGACGTTCGCCTTGATACCGGCCAACTACGACACCTGGCATGAGCTGGCAGTCAGCAACAACCCGAACCTTGCGTCCCAGCGTCAGGCGGTGGAAGTGGCGCGGTACGAAGTCGAGCGCAACCGCGCCGGGCACCTGCCGAAAGTCAGCGCTTACGCCACGATGCGCCAGAACGAATCGGAAAGCGGCAACACCTACAACCAGCGTTACGAAACCAACACCATCGGTTTCGAAGTCAGTGTGCCGTTGTATGCCGGTGGCGGCGTGTCGGCTTCGACCCGTCAGGCCAGCCGGACCATGGAACAGGCCGAATACGAACTGGACGGCAAGACCCGCGAGACGCTGATCGAATTGCGCCGGCAGTTCAGCGCGTGTCTGTCCGGGGTCAACAAGTTGCGTGCCTATCAAAAGGCCCTGGCCTCGGCCGAAGCGCTGGTGGTGTCGACCAAACAAAGCATTCTCGGCGGTGAGCGCACCAATCTCGACGCCCTGAACGCCGAACAACAACTGTTTACCACCCGTGATCTGGCCCAGGCACGCTATGACTACCTCATGGCCTGGACCAAGTTGCATTACTACGCGGGCACCTTGAGCGAACAGGATCTGGCGCGGGTGGATGAGGCGTTCGGACAGGGCCCACGAACGCAATAACACCGTAGCTTCAACGCAAAAAGCTTCGACCCAAAACAACAAAAAGAGTGGTGAACATGGACGTACGCATCAAGCCGATTTCGGTCGGCACCCTGCTGCTTGTGATTTCTTCGACCCAGGCTCAGGCCCAATACCTCGAATCCGGACAACCCGGCGATCCGGCCAGTTGGCGCAGCGCCGAATTCCTGCGCGACTGGGGCCTTGGCCGGATGCAGGCCGATCAGACCTACGCCGCCGGCATTACCGGCAAGGGGGTGAAAATCGGCGCACTGGACTCCGGTTTCGATACGGCCCATCCCGAGTTCGCCAGCGACCGTTATCACCCGGTACTGGCCAGCGGCAGCTACCTCGATGGCTCGCTATTCAACGTCAACGGCACCCTCAACCCGAACAACGACTCCCACGGCACCCACGTGGTCGGCACCATGGGCGCGTCCCGCGATGGCACCGGCATGCATGGTGTGGCGTACAACGCGCAGATCTATGTCGGCAACACCAACAAGAACGACAGTTTCCTGTTCGGCCCCAACCCTGATCCGCGCTACTTCAAAGCGGTGTACGACGCCTTGGCCGATGCCGGCGTGCGAGCGATCAACAACAGTTGGGGCAGCCAGCCGCCGGATGTCAGTTACCGAACCCTCGCCGACCTGCACGCCGCTTACGCCCAGCACTGGAATAAGGGCACCTGGCTGGATGCGGCGGCAGACGTTTCCCGTCGTGGCGTGATCAACGTGTTCAGCGCCGGCAACAGCGGCTACCCGAATGCCAGCGTGCGTTCGGCGCTGCCGTACTTTCAGCCAGACCTGGAAGGCCACTGGCTGGCGGTCTCCGGACTCGACCAAAGCAATCAGCAAAAGTACAACCAGTGCGGCATCGCCAAATACTGGTGCATCACTACGCCGGGGGCGAAGATCGACAGCACCATTCCCGACGGCGGTTATGCGATCAAGTCCGGCACCTCGATGGCCGCGCCACACGCCACCGGCGCACTGGCGCTGGTGATGGAACGCTACCCGTACATGAACAACCAGCAGGCTCTCGAAGTGCTGCTGACCACCGCCACTCAACTCGATGGTTCGGTGACTGACGCGCCGACCGAACGAGTCGGCTGGGGCGTGGCCAACCTGTACCGGGCGATGCGCGGGCCGGGGCAATTGCTTGGTGCTTTCAACGCGAATCTGGCGGCCGGGCAGAGCGATGTCTGGAGCAATGACATCAGCGACAAGGCGCTGATCCAGCGCCAGAGCGAAGACCTCGCCGAACACAGCGCCTGGCAGCAAACCCTGCAAAACAAAGGCTGGCAGAGCGGCGTGCCGGCCGGCGCCAGCCAGCAGGATCAGACTGATTACGCCGTGGGCATGGCCCGTGACGCAGCAGCTTCCGCTCGGGTTTATCAAGGCAGTCTGATCAAGTCCGGCGACGGGCGACTGATTCTGACCGGTGAAAACACGTATCGCGGGCCGACCACGGTCAATGGCGGTCTGCTGACGGTGAACGGATCGCTGACCTCGGCCGTGACCGTCAATGACGGCGGCACCCTCGGCGGCTCCGGGCGGATCGGCGCACTGACCGCCAACAGCGGTGGCCGGGTGGCACCGGGCAACTCGATCGGTACTTTGAACGTGGCCGGGGACGTAACCTTCGCGCCAGGCTCGACCTACGCCGTGGAGTTATCTCCCACCAGCAGCGACCGCATCGTCGCCGGCGGCTCCGCCTCCATCAACGGCGCCACCGTGAGCCTGTCGCTGGAAAACAGCCCGACCTTGCTCAGCACCACCGAAGCCAGAAGCCTGCTCGGCCGGCAGTACGACATTCTGCAAGCGGCGGGCGGCATTCAGGGTCGGTTCGGTGCAGTGCTGCCGGATTACCTGTTCATCGGTGGCAGCCTGGCCTACAGCGGCAACGGCATTGGCTTGAACGTCGAGCGCAACGCGACGTCTTTTGCCAGCATTGGCCAGACACCGAATCAGCGCTCCGTGGCCACGGCGGTCGAGGGTTTGGGCGCGGGCAATTCCGTGTACGAAAGTCTGCTGTTGTCGGCCACCGCCAGCGACGCGCAACAAGCCTTTCAACAGCTGAGTGGCGAAATCTACCCGGCCCTCGGCTCGATGCTGATCAACGACAGCCGGCAACTGCGCGATGCCATCGGCGAACGCCTGCATGACGCCCAAGCCACGCAAAGCAATGGCTGGATCAAGGCCCTCGGCGCCTGGGGCACAACCGACTCGCGCCACGACACCGCCGGTTACAGCACTTCCATCGGTGGCTTGCTGGCCGGTGTAGACGGAGCGCTGGATGAGCAGACCCGCATCGGTCTGGTCACCGGTTACAGCGACAGTTCGCTGAGCATGGGCTCGGGCACTCATTCCTCGGCCAAGGTCGACAGCTATCACCTCGGCGCCTACGCCGGTCACGACATCGGTGCCTGGCGTCTGAGCACCGGCGCGGCCTACAGCTGGCATCGCGCCGATGTGAAACGCGACTTGCAGTACGGCAACGTCAGCGCCAAACAGAAAGCCAAGGTCGATGCCGCCACCACTCAGGTATTCGGCGAAGCGGCCTATCGACTGAACCTGCAACCGCTGGCCCTGGAGCCGTTCGCCAACCTGGCTTACGTGCACATCAACACCGACGGCTTCACCGAGAAGGGTGACGCCGCCGCGCTGAAAAGCGGCGACGACCAGCGCGACACGGTGCTGAGCACCCTCGGCGTTCGGGCGATCAAGACCTTTGACCTGCCGTCCGCGCAGAAGCTGGACGTGAGCGGGCATCTGGGCTGGCAGCACAGCCTGACCGACATCGAATCCGAACAGCATTTGCGCTTCGCCAGCGGCAGCGCGCCGTACACGGTCGAAAGCTCGCCACTGGTGCGCGACGCTGCGCTGATCGGCGTGCAGGCCAGCCTGGCACTGACCCGCGACGTGCGGGTGAACCTCGATTACACCGGACAACTGGCCAGCCGCGAGAAGCAGCATGGCGTGGGCCTTAGTCTGAACTGGCAGTTCTAGACACACGGATGATCGTTCCCACGTCGAGGCGTCGAACCGTCTGCGTGGGAATGCCTCTAGGGACGCTCCGCGTCCAGTGACGCGGAGCGTCACGGGCTGCGTTCCCACGCGGGAGCGTGGGAACGATCACGGGGCTGAACACACGGATTTTTCGCAACATCACTAAGGAAGGTCGCTGGATGAAAAACAACAACACCCCCGCGCAATCGGGTGGCTGCTTTCGCCTGAAAACTCTGAACTTTGCCTTGCTCTGCGCGATGGCCACCTGGGGCAGCGCGCACGCGGCACCCTACGTGGAAAGCGGTCGGGCAGGAGATCCTGGCAGTTGGCGCAGTGCCGAGTTCAAGGCCGACTGGGGCCTGGGCGCCATCGGCGCAGATTACGCTTACGCCGCCGGCTACACCGGCAAGGGCGTGAAGCTCGGGATCTTCGACCAGCCGGTCTACGCCGCACATCCGGAGTTTTCCGGCAGCAACAAGGTCATCACCCTGGTGACCTCGGGGATCCGCGAATACACCGACCCCTACATTCCGGTCAAAGCCGGGGACGCGTTCCGCTATGACGGCTCGCCCTCGGTCGGTTCCGACGGCAAGCTTGGCGCCCACGGCACCCACGTCGGCGGGATCGCCGCCGGCAGCCGAGACGGCGGACCGATGCACGGTGTGGCGTTTGGCGCGCAGGTCATCAGCGCCGACAACGGCGACCCAGGCCCGGAAGACGGCATCGTGCGCGGCAACGACGGTGCGGTGTACAAGGCCGGCTGGGATGCGCTGATCGCCAGCGGCGCGCGGATCATCAACAACAGCTGGGGGATCGGTATCACCGACCGTTTCGACCTCGGCGGCCGTGACCCGGCGTACCCGCACTTCACCGTCAACGATGCGCAACTGCAGTTCAACGAGATCCGCACACTGCTGGGCACCAAACCCGGCGGCGCCTACGACGGTGCAATCGCCGCCGCACGCAGCGGGATCGTGACGATTTTCGCAGCGGGCAACGACTACAACCTGAACAACCCGGACGCCATCGCCGGCCTCGGTTACTTCGTGCCGGACATCGCGCCGAACTGGATCACCGTCGCCGCATTGCAGAGGAACCCGGATCAGACCAGCGCCAATCCGTACATCATGAGTACGTTTTCTTCGCGCTGCGGCTACACCGCCAGTTTCTGCGTCTCGGCACCGGGCACGCAGATCTACAGTTCGATCATCGAAGGCACCAACGCCGACAACCTGACCACCGGCTACAAGAACTACAACGGCACCTCGATGGCCGCGCCGCACGTGGCCGGCTCCATGGCGGTGCTGATGGAGCGCTTCCCGTACATGACCGGCGATCAGGTCGCCAGCGTGTTGCGCACCACGGCCACCGACCTCGGCGCACCGGGCATCGACGCCCTGTACGGCTGGGGCATGATCAACCTGCGCAAGGGCATCGACGGCCCGGCGATGTTCGTCACTGAGCAGGACATTCCCGAAGAATTCCGCATCCAGGGCGCCTACGGTTCCGGTCAGTTCGTGGCCGATCTGCCGGGCATCGGCGCGATCATCGATGCGGGCAAACCCACCGAGCGCGTGTGCAACGACATCACCTGCGGGCTCGACACCTGGCGCAACGACATCTCCGGCCATGGCGGTCTGACCAAACAAGGCATCGGCACCCTGGTGCTGACCGGCAACAACACCTACAGCGGCCCGACCCTGGTCAATCAGGGGCGACTGGCAATCAATGGCTCGCTGCAATCGGCGGTGACGGTCAATGACGGCGGCATCCTCGGTGGTAACGGCCGGATCGCCGCGCTGACCGCCAACAGCGGCGGCACCGTGGCGCCGGGCAATTCCATCGGCACCTTGAACGTGGCGGGTGACGTGACCTTCGCACCAGGTTCGACCTATGCGGTGGAAGTCTCGCCGACCAGCAGCGACCGGATCGTCGCCGGCGGCAAAGCGGTGATCGAAGGCGCGACCGTAACCATGTCGCTGGAAAACAGCCCGACGCTGTTGACCACCGGCGAAGTGAAAAGCCTGCTTGGCACGCAGTTCAACATCTTGCAGGCAGCGGGCGGCATTGAAGGGCAGTTCGGCCAAGTGCTGCCCGACTACGCATTCCTCGGCGGCACCCTGGCGTACTCGGCAAGCGGTGTGCAACTGGACGTCGGCCGCAATGGCGCCTCGTTCGCCAGCGTTGGCCTGACCCCGAACCAGCGCGCAGTCGGTGCTGCCGCCGAACGTCTCGGCGCCGGCAATGCGTTGTTCGAAACCCTGTTGCTGTCGCCGTCGGCGGCCGCTGCGCAGGAGGCCTTCCAGCAACTGTCCGGCGAGATTCACCCGGCCATCGGCACGCTGCTGATCAACGACAGCCGCTACCTGCGCGATGCCGTGGGCGAACGTCTGCGCGAGCGTGATCTGTTCGATGCCGGCGCGCCAACCGATGACCGCAGTAACGCCTGGCTGAAAGTGTTGGGCGCCTGGGGCAAGAGCGATGGCGGGTCGAAATACGCCGATTCCACCAGTTCCATCGGCGGCCTGCTGGCCGGTGTCGACGGCTTGATCGCTGAAGATACCCGTCTGGGTTTCGTTACCGGTTATAGCGACAGCTCGTTGAGCATGGGAGACGGGACACATTCGTCCGCCTCGGTCGACAGCTATCACCTGGGCGCGTACCTGGGGCATCAGATCGATGCGTTGCGTCTGACCGCCGGTGCGGCCTACAGCTGGCATCGCATCGACGTCAAACGCGACCTGCAGTTCGGTGGCGTCAGCGGCAAACAGAAAACCAAGCGCGATGCGACCACCGCACAACTGTTCACCGAAGCGGCCTACGACCTGGGCCTGCAACCGATGAACCTGGAGCCGTTCGCCAATCTGGCCTACGTGCACCTCAACAGCGACAGCTTCACCGAGAAGGGTGATGCCGCCGCACTGAAGGGCGGTGAAGACAACCGCGATGTGGTGCTGTCGACCCTCGGTGTGCGGGCCAAACGCACGTTTGCCCTGTCGGAGAAACACCAGCTGGAACTGGGTGCAAGCCTGGGCTGGCAGCACAACTTGAGCAGCGTGGATGCTGACAGTCACTTGGCCTTCGTCAATGGCAACAGTGCGTTCACCGTGCAAAGTGTGTCGATGGATCGAGATGCAGCGGTGGTCGGCGTGCGCGCCGGTCTGGCGCTGAACCGCGATGTCCGGGTCAACCTGGACTACAACGGGCTGATTGGCTCCAACGAAAAGGACCACGGCGTGGGCCTGACGCTGGACTGGCAGTTCTAAGGGGTAACGGCAGTTCTTTCGAGAACTGCCGTTTTTTAAAGGAAGAGAGAGCACAACATGGGACTGTTCGATTACAAAAATGCCGACGGCAAAGCGCTGTACAGCGATGCCATCGCCCTGACGCTGTATGCCTACACGCCGACTGGCCAAGCCTTGCCCGGTACAGGCTGGAAGCCGATCGGCGCCACGGCGCTGGGCTATCAAGGCAAGGTCGGAGCACAGGGCACGTTCTTCGGCGAGAAGGACGGCTTCACCAGCGCCGAAGCCGAAGTGCTCGGCAAGTACGACGCCGCGGGCAAGCTGATCGGCATCGGCGTGGCCTTCCGCGGCACCGGCGGGCTGGGTTACAGCGACACCTTCGGCGACATGAAAAGCAACCTGCTGGCTGCCATTGGCCCGTCGGACTACGCCACCCAGTACGCGAAAAACGCCTTCGACAACCTGCTCAAATCGGTGGCCGCGTTCGCTGTCGCCCACGGCATTGCGGCCAAGGACGTGCTGGTCAGCGGTCACAGCCTCGGCGGTCTCGGGGTCAACAGCGTGGCGGAGTTGAGCGCGAGCAACTGGGGCGGGTTTTTCAAGGACGCCAACTACATTTCGTTCGCCTCGCCGACCCAGAGCAGCACCGGCACGAACGTGCTGAACATCGGCTACGAAAACGACCCGGTGTTCCGCGTGCTCGACGGCACCACGTTCAGTACCGCGTCGATGGGCAAGCACGACAAACCGCGCGATTCGACCACTGACAACATCGTCAACTTCAACGACAACTACGCGTCCACCGCGCAGAACCTGGTGCCGTTCAGCATCGCCAACCCGCTGAACTGGTCGGCCCACAGCTCGCTGGGGTATGCCGACGGCCTGAATCGGGTGATCGCGTCGAAGTTCTACGGCCTGACGCACAAGGACTCGACGATCATCGTCTCCAACCTTGAGCAAGCGTCGCGGGGCAAGACCTGGGTCGAGGATCTGGGCCGCAGCGGCGAGCCGCACACCGGCAGCACGTTCATCATCGGCACCGACAGCGGTGACTGGCTCAAGGGCGGGGCGGGCAACGACTTCCTCGAAGGCCTGGGCGGCGATGACCGTTTCCGTGATGACGGCGGTTTCAACATCCTGCTCGGTGGCCAGGGCCACAATACCTTCGAGCTGCAAAAGCCGTTGCAGAACTTCAGCTTCGCCAACGACGGCGACGGCACGCTGTACGTGCGTGACGCCTACGGCGGCATCAGCATGACCCGTGACATCGGCGCGCTGGTGAGCAAGGAATCGGGTTCGTGGTGGGGCAGCAAGGAAATCACCTGGACCGTCACCGCCAAAGGCCTGGCCAACGGTACCGAACTGACCCAGTACAACCATTCGCTCAGCGGCGGCGACATGGGCGACACCCTCAAAGCCACCGCCGACGGCGACTGGCTGTTCGGCCTGGGCGGCAACGATCACCTGCAAAGCGACAAGGCCCACGTGACCTTCGTCGGCGGTGCCGGCAACGACGTGATGAGCGCGGTGGGTGGCAACAACACCTTCCTGTTCAGCGGCGCCTTCGGCTTCGACGCGATCAATGGCTATCAGGGCAGCGACAAACTGGTGTTCATGGGCGTCGAAGGCGCGGGGCAGGGCTACGACTACAAACAGCACGCGTCGCAGTCCGGAAGCGATACCGTGCTGAAGATTGGCGACTTTGCCGTGACGCTGATCGGGGTCGGTGTGGCTAACCTGTCGGATTCGAGTTTCGTCTTCGCCTGACAAACGAAAGTTGTACTGAAATGCTCCGGGGCGCCTCGGGAGGGGCGTTCTGGTTGTGAGCTATCTCTGAACAATTCCAACAAAAAGAGAGGCAACAGCAATGGGTGTGTATGACTACAAGAACTTCGGTACGGCGGAATCCAAGGCGCTGTTTAGCGACGCCATGGCCATTACGCTGTATTCCTATCACAACCTCGATAACGGCTTTGCCGTCGGTTATCAGCAGAACGGCTTCGGCCTCGGCTTGCCGGCCACGCTGGTGACCGCGCTGATCGGCGGCACGGATTCCCAGGGGGTGATCCCCGGTATTCCGTGGAATCCCGATTCGGAAAAAGCCGCACTCGACGCGGTGAAAAAAGCCGGCTGGACCCCGATCACCGCCTCGCAACTGGGTTACGAGGGCAAGACCGACGCGCGCGGCACCTTCTTCGGCGAAAAGGCCGGCTACACCAGCGCTCAGGTGGAAATCCTCGGCAAATACGACGCTCAGGGCCATCTCACGGAGATCGGCATCGCCTTTCGTGGCACCAGCGGCCCGCGGGAAATCCTGATCGGCGATTCCATCGGTGACGTGATCAACGACTTGCTCGCCGCGTTCGGCCCCAAGGATTACGCCAGGAACTACGTCGGCGAAGCCTTCGGCAACCTGATGAACGCTGTGGTGGCCTTTGCCAAGGCCAACGGCCTGAGCGGCAAGGACGTGCTGGTCAGCGGCCACAGCCTCGGCGGGCTGGCGGTCAACAGCATGGCGGACTTGAGCACCAGCAAATGGGGCGGGTTCTTCCAGGACTCCAACTACATCGCCTACGCCTCGCCAACCCAGAGCAGCACCGACAAGGTGCTCAACGTCGGCTACGAAAACGACCCGGTGTTCCGCGCCCTCGACGGCTCGACCTTCACCGGCGCCTCCCTCGGCGTGCACGACGCGCCCAAGGAGTCGGCGACCGACAACATCGTCAGTTTCAACGACCATTACGCCTCGGCGGCGTGGAACGTGCTGCCGTTCTCTATCATCAACATTCCGACCTGGATCTCACACCTGCCGACCGCCTATGGCGACGGCATGAACCGGGTGATCGAGTCGAAGTTCTACGACCTGACCAGCAAGGATTCGACAATCATCGTCGCCAACCTGTCGGATCCGGCACGGGCCAACACCTGGGTGCAGGACCTGAACCGCAACGCCGAAACCCACAAGGGCAGCACCTTCATCATCGGCAGCGACGGCAACGACCTGATCCAGGGCGGCAGCGGCAACGATTATCTGGAGGGGCGCTCCGGCAACGACACCTTCCGCGATGGCGGGGGCTACAACGTCATCCTCGGCGGTGCCGGTAACAACACCCTCGATTTGCAACAGTCGGTGAACAAGTTCGACTTCGCCAACGACGGCGCCGGCAACCTGTATATCCGCGATGCCAACGGCGGAATCAGCATCACTCGCGACATCGGCAGCATCGTCACCAAGGAGCCGGGCTTTCTCTGGGGCCTGTTCAAGGACGACGTGACCCACAGCGTCACAGCGACCGGTTTGAAGGTCGGCAACAACGTCACTCAATACGAGTCGAGCGTGAAAGGCACCAGCGGCGCCGACACCCTCAAGGCCAAGGCCAGCGGTGACTGGTTGTTCGGGCTGGACGGCAACGACCATCTGATCGGCGGGGCGGGCAACGATGTGTTCGTCGGCGGTGCCGGTAATGATCTGATGGAGTCGGGTGGCGGGGCGGATACCTTCCTGTTCAACGGCGCATTCGGCCAGGATCGCGTGGTGGGTTACACCGCCAACGACAAACTGGTGTTCCTCGGCGTGCAGGGAGTGTTGCCGGGCGACGACTTCCGCGCCCATGCCACGGCGGTGGGGCAGGATACGGTGCTGAAGTTTGGCGCTGATTCGGTGACGCTGGTCGGGGTTGCGTTGAACAGCCTGAGTGCCGACGGGATCGTGATCGCCTGACGGCAAGGGTGGGGAGGGAGCGTATTCCCTCCCCATAGCAAAAGTGACTCACCAGCGATTCCCTGACTCCAATCCCTGCACTAACAGGAAATGCGGCCTAAAGCCATGACGGCAACGTTCGTCATGTAAGGGTCGCCAACGAGTACAGGAGATTCACACGTGAAAGGTTTCAAGAGGTTTTTCGGTATCGGGGGACTGGCGCTGCTGTCGGCCAATGCCTGGGCCGATCTGCCTCACAGCTCGATTCTGAGCCGCTATGGCGTGACACCCGATCAACTGCCAGAGCCGGCCAAAAGCGAAGACACCAAACCCGTCGAAGAAAAAAGCCGCTTTCATATCCAGCCCGAACAACCGTTCGTGACCGTTCGCATCGGCGAAGACCATGAGCCGGAAATGACCGGCAACCTGAGCATCGACCGCATGGCGCAACAGGAGCGTCAGCGCTGTCAGCGCTTGCAGGAAGAACTGGTTCGCCGCGGCGAGCGTCCCTTCAGTTGCGACGGCTCCCTGCCGGGCATGGCATTACCCCGCTGACAAATGCAAAAAAGGCTGCGCTCCAACAGGAACGCAGCCTTTTTTGATGTTTTATCCGTCAGTCTTCCTTGCGCACCGTGGCCACTTCGTCGGCACGTACGCGGACTTTGGCGCCGGAAATATCCTTGAACTCGTAGAAGCCATCCTCGGTTTTGGTATCGGGCATGTCTTCGGTCAGGTACTGGGTGCCGTTCTGCAAGGTCACCACTGTCGGGGTCGAGCAACCGGCCAGGGTCAGCAAGGCTGCAACAGCCAACGGAATTCCGAGAGTCTTGATTTTCATAAGCAAGCATTCCTGTTCATTTCGACCATTGTCGGCCTCTAACGCGGTTGGTGCCATTACGCCCGGAAAAGTTCGATGGCCACCTGAAAAAAACCGTAATGAATGTGCCACTGATCTTTTTCCGTTTGCGCCCGCCGGGGCAGGCTGGTATCTGTACGCATAACCAGTACTCGCTTGCCATGGCCCCGAAATTACCGTGACTGCCAATCCCCTCGATGACCCGTTCTATTACCTCAACAACTTCCGCCAGGTGCTTGATTGGCTTGAGCTTCGTTATGCCGATGTGATGAGCGAAGCGGAACACGCTTTCATTCGCGACTTCACGGCACTGCCGCGCGGATCCCAGGGATTGCTGGTGCGGATGGTGATGCGCAAGGGCGTGCATTTTCGCGCCGGCAAGCTGAATTATCCGGAAATCGGCAACATCGCCGAGGCGGCCCAACCGCTGCTGGATCACGGCTGGCTCGATGAACAGGCGCCGTTGTCGATGACAGATCTGTTCGAGGTGTTGCTCAAGGCCGAGATCCTGCAAGCCTTCGGCCCGGCCATCGACCAGCCCAAAGGCAAGAAAGTCGACTGGCTGCCGCAGCTGCACGAACAATTCCCCGAGCCCCGCAGTTTCCGGCAATGGTGCCCGGCGCTGGCGGATCGGCTGTTCAGCCTGACGCTGATGGACCTGTGTGATCGTTTTCGCCTGATGTTCTTCGGCAATCTCTATCAGGACTGGTCGGAGTTCGTACTCGCTGACCTTGGCATCTTTACCTACGAAAAAGTCGAATTCAGCGCCGATTCCCGGGGCTTGCGCAGCCGTGCCGACGTCGATGCATGCCTGTTTCTGCACGATTGCCAGCTGTATTTCGAAGCTGGCGAGCCGCTGGAGCCGATCGTCGAGCAGGTCGCGGCGTTGCACTTCGACAACCCGTGGCTGCAACGTCGGCGCGGCAAGCTGTTGTTCCAGATTGGCCAATACTGCGAGCGCCTGGGCGAGTTTGCCCTGGCGCTGAAGATCTATCGCGACTGCGCCTATCCCGGCGCCCGGTTGCGGATGATCCGCGTGCTGGAACGCAGCGCCGAATACGCGCTGGCCCTGGAACTGGCGGTCATTGCCGAACAGGCGCCGGAAACCGCCACCGAACAGCAGGGCTTGCAACGGATATTGCCGCGTCTGCGGCGCAAGCTCGGCGGGCCGCCGATCAAACGCACGGCGCCGGGCATGGTGGAACGACTGGATCTGCACCTGCCGCGTCTCGATCCGGCGTTGTCGGTGGAATATCACGTTCAGGCGCACCTGCAAGAAGAAACGGGGCCGGTGCATTACGTGGAAAACAGCCTGATCAATTCACTGTTCGGCCTGCTGTGCTGGCCGGCGATCTTCGCGCCATTGCCGGGCGCGTTCTTTCACCCGTTCCAGCGCGGACCAGTGGATCTGCTCAATGAAGACTTCCAGCCCCGCCGCGCCGAGCTGTTTCAGACCTGTCTGGCCGAACTTGACGATGGCCGTTATGCCGACACCATCCGCGCGCGGTTCGCCGCCAAATGGGGCGTGCAGTCGCCGTTCGTGTTCTGGGGCGCGCTCAATGAAGAACTGCTGGAGCAGGCGCTGGCCTGTCTGCCGGCCGAACACCTCAAGCACTGGTTCAGCCGTCTGCTGCTGGACATCAAGGCCAATCGCGCCGGCATGCCCGACCTGATCCAGTTCTGGCCGCAGCACAAGACCTACCGGATGATCGAAGTCAAAGGCCCCGGCGATCGTTTGCAGGACAACCAGCTGCGCTGGCTGGAGTTCTGCAACACGCACCGGATGCCGGTCGCCGTGTGTTACGTGCAATGGGCGGAGCAGGGCGCTTGAGCTACAGCATCGCGGTGCGGGCGCTGTGCGAATTCACCGCGAAAACCGGTGACCTCGACCTGCGCTTCACCCCGTCACCGACTGCGCTGGAGGGCATCGCCGGGCATCGCACCGTGGCGTCCCGGCGCAACGACGCCTACCAAAGCGAAGTGGCGCTGGAGGGCGCATTCGGGCCATTGAAGGTCAAGGGCAGGGCAGACGGCTACGACCCGACGCAGAACTGCCTGGAAGAAGTCAAAACCTATCGCGGTGACCTGAGCAAACAGCCGGCAAACCACCGTGCGCTGCATTGGGCCCAGGCGAAAATCTACGGCTGGTTGATGTGCTGTCGCTTGCAGCTGGAGCAGATCAATCTGGCGCTGGTGTATTTCGACATCGTCACGGAAAAGGAAACCTGTCTGGTCGAAGCGTTCAGCGCCGATGCGCTGCGGCAGTTCTTCGAACAACAGTGCGGTTTGTTCCTGGCGTGGGCCGAACAGGAAATGATTCACCGCGAAGCGCGCAACCGGGCGGCGCAGCAATTGGGGTTTCCCCATGCCGCGTTTCGCCCCGGTCAGCGTTACCTCGCCGAATCGGTGTTCAAGGCCGTCAGCACCGGTCGCTGCCTGATGGCCCAGGCCCCGACAGGGATCGGCAAGACCCTCGGCACCCTGTTTCCGATGCTCAAGGCCATGGCGCCGCAGCAACTGGACAAGGTCTACTTTCTTACCGCCAAGACGCCCGGACGCAAACTGGCGCTGGATGCGGCGCAGGTGCTGTTCGATCACAGCGAAACCTTGCCCCTGCGAGTGCTGGAAATGGTCGCCCGGGACAAGGCCTGCGAACACCCGGACAAGGCTTGCCACGGTGAATCCTGCCCGTTGGCCCAGGGCTTTTACGACCGTTTGCCCGCTGCCCGCGAAGCCGCCAGCCAATTGCGCCTGCTGAATCAGGCCGCGCTGCGTGAGGTCGCCTTGCAACATGCGGTATGTCCGTATTACCTGAGCCAGGAAATGGCCCGTTGGGCCGACGTGGTGGTGGCGGACTACAACTATTACTTCGATTTCAGCGCGCTGCTGTTCGGTCTGGCCCAGTTCAATCAATGGAACGTTGCGGTGCTGGTGGACGAGTCGCACAACCTGGTCGAGCGCGGGCGGCAGATGTACAGCGCGACGCTCGATCAGGCAACACTGGGCAGCGTGCGCAAAACCGCGCCCGAGGCCTTGAAAAAGTCGTTGCAACGGGTCAATCGCGAATGGAACGCCCTGCACAATGACCAGTTGGCGCCGTATCAGGCCTACGACAAGGCGCCGGAAAAACTGCTGCAGGCGCTCTCATCCTGCACGGCGAGCATCGGCGACTACCTCAACGATCACCCGCAAGGACTCGACAGCGGATTGCAGAATTTCTACTTCGAGATGCTGCAATTCGGTCGGGTGGCGGAACTGTTCGACGCGCATTACCTGTTCGACATCAGCAAACGTGACCTCGAACGCAAACGCCCGTTATCGCAACTGTGCCTGCGCAACGTGGTGCCGGCGGCGTTCATCGGCCCGCGCCTGACGGCGGCGCGCAGCAGCGTGCTGTTTTCCGCCACCCTCAGCCCGCGCCACTATTACGCGGATTTGCTCGGCACGCCGGCCAACACGGTCTGGATCGACGTCGAGTCGCCGTTCAGCGCCGAGCAATTGCAGGTGCAGATCGTCAGCCGGATTTCCACCCGTTTCACGCACCGGCAAGCGTCGCTGGAACCGATTGTCGAGCTGATCGCCCGCCAGTTCAGTGAACGTCCGGGCAACTACCTGGCGTTCTTCAGTAGTTTCGATTACCTGCAACAGGTCGCGCAGTTGCTGGCCGAGCGGCACCCACACATCACCCGGTGGCAGCAATCCCGAGGCATGGACGAAGGCGCGCGTCAGGCGTTTCTCGATCAATTCACCGCCGACAGCCAGGGTATCGGCTTCGCCGTGCTCGGCGGCGCGTTCGGCGAAGGCATCGATCTGCCCGGCGCGCGGCTGATCGGCGCGTTCATCGCCACCCTCGGGCTGGCTCAGCTCAACCCGGTCAATGAACAGATGAAGCGCCGTATGGCCGCGATCTTCGGTGCCGGCTACGACTACACCTATCTGTTCCCCGGCGTGCAGAAAGTGGTACAGGCCGCCGGACGGGTGATCCGCACCCAGCAGGATCGCGGCGTGGTGATGCTGATCGATGATCGTTTTGCCGAGGGCCGGATTCGGCAGTTGCTGCCGCGCTGGTGGTCGCTGGAAGGGAGTGAATGCGCAGGAAACCTGTCGGGTTGACGTACGTTTTCGGGACTTTGAACAGGGCGATTTTCACCGCAAGCTGTAGGAATAATCATTTATAAAACAGCGATATACGTTGTAAATATCTTGTCTTTGATGAGGTCAGAAAACCGGTCTTTAGTCATAGGGCCGGTCACCGGTATCCCTCAAGACGAGATAAGGAAATCACTGCATGTCTTTCACCACTGCCTACCACTACACCTACACGCCGGAGCAGGTCACTGCCGCTTTCGATACCCTCAGCCCGACGCTGTTTTCCGCAGTAACGGCCGAGACCACACCCCGGATGCTGGTCACTGCCGGCGTGCAAAGTTCGGGCAAAACCTACCTTCTGGAAAAAAGCCTGCTGCCTTCCGGTCGCTATCAAAACCATGTTCGCCTTTACCTTCCCCAGTATCGGGAAAAGCATCCGCAATATGAGGAAATGATCAAAATCGGCGTATTGCATGCCTACGAACACACAGAGACGTTCGTCCGCGATCTGTGCCAGAAGATTTTCGAAAGAGCCTTCAACGAAAAACTCAACATCATTCTGGAGTGCGCATTCGACACCATCGAATTTGCCGCCTTGCCTGAGTACGCCGCCAATGCCGGCTATCAGCTGGAAGTGCACGTGGTCGCCTGCAACTACCCCTTTGCCTTTATTTCCGGGGTTCGACGCGGGCTCAAAAGCCTCGAAAAGGGCGAACTCGAGCGTTTCGTCAAACCGTCGGTGCTGAAAACCAGCCTTGGTAACGCTCATGCAGTGCTGTACACCCTGGAGGCGGCCGCCAAAAAAGTCAGCGGATCGCAGATTTTTCTGTACGAACGCGGCCTGGGGGCCTTGCAGGATCGGGTCCTGCGCGCGCACAGCACATACAGCCTGGACAGCCAGAACAGGCTCTCCATTTCCTCGACAGTCACGCCTTACAGCTACGAGGCCTATCAGCGTATTTTCAGCAAATCGGTCAATGGCGAAAGCGAGCGTAATGAAATGGTCAGGGAGAGCCATCTGGCCTTGTCCAAAGCAACGCAATACGCGACGCAGGTACCGGATTTCCTCTTCAATGCGCTTTACGCCAGGATCGTCAGATATGTCCAGCGATGAGCTGCTGTCCCTTGCCCGGCCCGGTATGCTTTTGCAGCTGTCCATTCCACCGGTTTGACGCATACTCCTGTCATTGAGAATTTGCTTTGAGCCAAGCCTGATGAGCGAGAACAAGAAGTCCGCTGCAATCGAAGACATGCGCTTTCGTTTGCTGATCGATGCGGTGGTCGATTATGCGATCTACATGATCGACCCCGAGGGGATCATTACCAGCTGGAACTCCGGCGCCAAGCGCTTCAAGGGTTACGAAGAAGCCGAGATCCTTGGCGAGCACTTTTCAAGGTTCTACACCGACGAAGATCGCGCCAACGGTTTGCCGCAGCGGGCGCTGGACACGGCGATTCGCGAAGGCCGGTTCGAGGGTGAAGGCTGGCGGGTACGCAAGGACGGCACGCATTTCTGGTGCCATGTGGTGATCGACCCGATTTTCAGTCCGAGCGGGCAATTGCTCGGCTTTGCCAAGATCACCCGCGATCTGACCGACCGCAAGATGGCCGAAGAAACCCTCAAACAGAGCGAACAGCAGTTTCGTCTGCTGGTGCAGGGCGTCACTGACTACGCGATCTACATGCTCAGCCCCGAAGGCCGGGTGACCAACTGGAACCCCGGTGCGCAGCGGATCAAGGGCTACAAGCCGGAGGAGGTCATCGGCCGGCACTTCTCGATGTTCTACACCCCGCAAGACCGGGAAGCCGGAGAACCCCAGCGTGCCCTGGAGACGGCGGTGCGCGAGGGCCGGTTCGAAAGCAAGAGCTGGCGCCAGCGCAAGGACGGCACGCGGTTTCTGGCGCATGTGGTGGTCGATGCGATTCGCGGCGACACCGGCACTTTACTCGGTTTTGCCAAGATCACCCGCGACGTCACCGAAGCCACCCAGGCACGACAGGCTCTGGAGAAAACCCGCGAGGCGCTGTTCCAGGCGCAAAAGATGCAGGCCATCGGCCAACTCAGCGGCGGCATTGCCCACGACTTCAACAATTTGCTGACGGTGATCCTCGGCAACCTGGAAATCGTGCGCAAACGGGTCGGCGATGACCCGAAAGTCAGCCGTCTGCTGGAGAACGCCACCCAGGGCGCATTGCGCGGCGTGTCGCTGACCCAGCGCATGCTGGCCTTCGCCCGGCGTCAGGAACTCAAGACCGAACCTGTCGAGATTCCGCAACTGGTACAGGGCATTACCGGGCTGTTGCGCAGTTCACTGGGGCCGGGGATCCGCATCGAAACGCAGTTCCCCGAAGACCTGCAAGCGGTGCTGGCCGACAGTAATCAGCTGGAGCTGGCGGTGCTCAACCTGGCGACCAATGCTCGCGATGCCATGCCCGAGGGCGGCAGCGTAACCCTCAGTGCCGAAGCCGAAGTGGTCATCGAACAGAACGATTCAACGCTGGCGGCCGGGCGTTATGTTTGTCTGCGAGTGAGCGATACCGGTGAAGGCATGGACGCTGACACGCTGGCGTCGGCGACCGATCCTTTTTTTACCACCAAGGGGCTGGGCAAAGGCACTGGTCTGGGGTTGTCGATGGTCCATGGATTCATCGAGCAATTGGGTGGCCGCTTCATTCTGAAAAGCACCAAGGGGCAGGGCACCACCGCTGAACTGTGGTTGCCGGTAGCCATCGAAGGCGCCGCGGCCAAATCGATTGGCTCGAATGCGTCCACCGATACCGTGCCGCGCCTTAGCGTGCTGGTGGTCGATGATGACAGTCTGGTACTCACCAGCACGGTTCTGCTGCTGGAAGACCTTGGTCACCGGGTGGTCAGTGCCACCTCCGGCGCCCGGGCCCTGGAGCTGTTCGAACGGGGCGAGGTGATCGATCTGATGATCACCGATATGGCCATGCCGAAAATGAGCGGCGCGCAACTGGCTCACGCCGTGCGCCTGCTCAAGCCGGATCTGCCGATCATCCTCGCCACCGGCTATGCCGAACGCCTCGAAGGATTTGCAGCGGGGTTGCCGCGACTGTCGAAACCGTTCAATCAGCTGAATCTGGTGGAGATCATTGCCCGGTCGATGAAGTGAGTTCAGGGTTTGTGTGTTTTATGCCGCGCATAGCGCGCGAGGATCGGCTGGGTGCTGACGCCGTGCAGCAGAATGCTCAGGGCCACGACCGACAGGGTCAGGTCGGTACACAATGTGGCCATGTTGTCTCCCAGCCCATGGTTCAGCGCGTAGAAGAGGTAGAACAGACTGCCGATGCCGCGGATGCCAAACCAACCGATCAATAACCGTTGGCGTCCTGCCAGCAACGCCCCCCACGGCATCAACCCCACGCAGACGGGGCGAATGACACAGAACAGCACGCCGCCAACCAGCAGTGCCCGCCAGTCCCAGTGGCTGACCAGCACCACACCCAGCAGGGTAACCAGAAACACCTCCATCGCCCGTTCCACCAGACCGCCGAAGGCGAGCATGTCGCCCATCATGATGCCGGCGGCGACCTGGCTGTCTTCCAGCCGCTCGGTGTCGCCGTGCACCGCCTGCTGCGGCTCGACGTTCTGATGACCGACCACCGGTTGCACCATGTGCTCGGCGGGCGGTTGGTGGGCGCCGGTGGATTTGACTTCCTCCTGACGCAAGCCGAGGCCGGCGGCGAATACCGACAGAAAGCCATAGCCGCCGATGGATTCAGCCACCACATACGCCAGCGCAATCAACGCCAGCGCCAGATAGTCATTCGGGCTCAGAGTGCTGTCATCGTTGCGGATACGTAGCGAGAGGGTCAGTCGACCGATGCCACGGCCCATCCAGTACCCGCAAAGCAAACCGGCTGGAACCGCCCAGAGCACGCTGCGCATAACCCAGGCGGGCCACTCGGCGGCAAACCCTTCACCGTGCAGCAGCAACAGCCCGAGGATCACGAACGGAAAGGCGATTCCGTCATTGAGCCCGGCCTCGCCGGACAGGCCGAACCGCACGCTGTCGACATCCCGCGCATCGTTGACCTGCACCAGCGCCGCAAGCACCGGGTCGGTCGGCGCCAGAATCGCCCCGATCAGTAGCGAAGGCCCCCAATCGAGATCCAGGCCAAAATGCAGCAACAGGCAGACGCCAATGATCGTCAGCACCATCACCGGGCCCGCCAGGCCGAATGCAATCCGCCAGCGTTTGTCGCGCAACGGCAAACGCAACTTCAAACCGCAGACGAACAGGGAAAACAGCACCGCGACTTCGGTCAGGTGCTCCATCCACAAAGAGGCTTCATTCAACGGCAGTTTCAGCAGGTCGAGCCCGGCCGGCCCGATGCCAACCCCCAGCAGCAAACAGACAGCGGAGGTGGTGACCGGCATCCAGCGCAGGTACGACGACGTCAGCGCCAGGGTCAGCAGCACGGCACCGAGCACCGCCACCCAGATGATGAAGCTCATGACGCGCGACCCGTAAGGTCAGTTCGATGCCGCCCCGACATGACCGGCCTAACCTGCAGTCGTGCGCAGGTATTCCGGCGTCAGCACGTTGAACCACAGCAGAATCATCGACACCAACAACGTCACCAGCACCAGCAGCGCGACACCCCACACACTGGCCGAATACAGCAAACCCTGTTCCTTGCGCTCGTGCATGAAAGTCGGCAGGCCGACGAACAACAGGAATGTCGAATAGATCGACGCTGCGCCGAGCACCAGCACCGCCAGCCAGCGGCTCGGGTACAGGCCGGCGATACCGGCGATGAAAAACGGGGTGACGGTGTACGCCGCGAAACCGATGCACTGATTGAGCGTCGGCCGCGCATCGAAAGTGCGCGACATCCAGCGAATGAATCCGCCGATGATCACCACGCCAACCACGATGGTCAGGTACAGCAAAATACTTAGTTGCAGTGCGCTGGTACTGCTGAGTCTCACGGTTTCACCGACTGCCAGGCTCCAGCCGACATAGGTGGTGCCAATGAACAGGCACACCGCCGGCACAAGGGCCAGCAGCAGCAAATGGGCCAGGTAATGACGCGGATGCGCCTCTTCTTCGCGGCGGATATCGGTCCAGGCGAAGTTAGGCTGGGTAAAGAGCTTGACGATAGGTGCGGACATGACGACCTCCTGATCTCGCAACCCGAATGGGCCATGAAGGTATGGAGAGGTCGCCCTGTCCAGCGGTTCACTTTTTCTGGCAAGTGGTTCAGAGCATCGGTTTGCCGCCCGTCACGCCGTAGCGCTGGCCGGTGATGTAGCTGGCTTCGTCAGACGCCAGCAGCACGTAGATCGGCGCAACTTCCACTGGCTGGCCGGGACGCCCCAATGGTGTTTGCTCGCCAAAATGCTGCACTTCCTCATCGGGCATGGTCGAGACAATCAGCGGCGTCCAGATCGGCCCCGGCGCCACGCAATTCACGCGGATTTCCCTCGGGCCAAGTATTTGCGCCAGGCCTCCGGTGAAATTGGCGATGGCGCCTTTGGTGGTGGCGTAGGCGAGCAGGGAGGGTTTTGGCATGTCCGAGTTGATCGAACTGGTGTTGATGATGGAGGAGCCAGGTCCCATGTGTTTGATGGCGGCCTGACACAGGCGGAAGATCGCGGTGATGTTGACGTCGAAGGTCATCACCCATTCGTCGTCGGGAATCTCCTCGAAGGTTTCGTGGGTCATCTGGAAAGCCGCGTTGTTGACCAGCACGTCGATGCGGCCGAAGCGCTCGACGGTTTGATCCACCAACGCCTGGCACTGGGCTTTCTGCGCAATGTCACCGGGCAGCAACAGGCACTGGCGACCGGCCTGTTCAACCCAGCGCGCGGTTTCCTTGGCGTCTTCGTGTTCATTCAAATAGGCGACCGCCACATCGGCACCTTCGCGGGCGAAGGCAATGGCCACCGCACGGCCGATGCCACTGTCGGCACCGGTGATTAAGGCGATCTTGCCGGCCAACCGGCCGGAGCCGGTGTAGCTCTGTTCGCCGCAATCAGGATACGGCTCCATTTTGCGCTGCGAACCGGGAACCGGCTGCGCCTGTTTCGGGAACGGGGGTTTTGGATAGTCGGTCATCGTCAATCTCCGGGTCTCATGGCAAGTAGGCCGGTTGACCCGACCCGTTTGCGCTGAGTTCGATCGGATTGACGCTTGGGTTTGCCCTGACGTGATTACCGGGACTTGAGGGCTCGCTCCATCCGCGCGATGCCTTCTTCCAGCATCGAACGCGGGCAGCCGAAGTTCAGGCGCACGAATTGATGGCTGTGATCGCCAAAATCCAGGCCAGGGCTGAGGCCAACGCGGGCGTGGTCCAGGAAGAATTTTTGCGGGTCGTCCAGATCCAGCGCCGAGCAATCGAGCCAGGCCAGATACGTGCCTTGCGGCACATTGAGGGTCACCCCGGGCAGGCGGCTGCGCACGGCGTCCACCAGCCAGTCACGGTTGGCTTGCAGGTACTGCTTGAGTTCTTTGAGCCACGGACCGGCTTCGCTGTAGGCCACGCGGGTGGCTTCCATGCCCAGCGGATTGACGCTGTCGACCATGCCGCAACGGGCGTGGTTGACGCGCTCGCGCAGGGCCGCGTCCTGGATGATCATGAACGAAGTCTTGAGACCGGCGATGTTGTAGGCCTTGCTCGCCGACATCAGGGTGATGGTGCGGCGAGCGATTTCCGGGCTCAGGGACGCGGTCGGAATGTGCACGCGGCCGTCGTAGCACAGCTCGGCATGGATCTCGTCGGAGATGATCCAGGCGTCCTGCGCCACGCAGATGTCCGCTACCGCTTGCAGTTCTTCTCGGCCAAAGACCTTGCCGATCGGGTTGTGCGGGTTGCTCAGGAGCAGGGCACCGCCACCGTTCAGGGATTCACGCAGTGCGTCCAGCGGGGTGGCGTAGCTGCCGTCGGCCTGGGCGTTGAATTCCAGCTCGACCTTGTTCAGGCCCCAATGGCCCGGCGCGTGGCGCAGCGGCGGGTAGTTCGGGGTTTGCACCACGACGTTCTGCTGCGGTTGCACCAGCGCCTTGAGCGCCATGTTGAAACCCGATTCCACGCCCGGCAGGAAGATCAGCTCCTGCGGTTTGACCCGCCAGGCGAACTTGTTCCAGAGGTCGGCGACGATGGCCTCCCGCAGGTTGTCCTGGGCCACGCTGTAACCGACCAACGGGTGCAGCAGGCGTTGTTGCAGCGCCTCGATGACCACCGGCGGCGCGGCGAAATCCATGTCAGCGACCCACATCGGCAACACGTCGGCCGGATAGCGGCTCCACTTGGTGCTGCCGGTGTCGTGGCGGTCGAATACCTGATCAAAATCGAAAGTCATGCGCGGTCTCTGAAGGCGGAGATGGGTCGTGCCGGCGATGATAAACCCCAAGTACTGCGGGAGCCACATTACCTGTGGGAGCTGGCAAGCCAGCTCCCACAAGTATTCATATATTTGCCCGACGGTCGGTTTTCACACAGGCGGCGGGGGCATTGTCTACAGTGAAAAAGTCGGTACCTGTGTGCCGCCACCGTGATTGTCCAGAACAAACCCGGCACCAGTACCGGGTTCCACCTGATCAGGAGTGCACGATGGATCTCAGCCGTCGTCAGTTCTTCAAGGTCGCCGGTATCGGCCTTGCAGGCTCTAGCCTGGGCGCGTTGGGCATGGCCCCGACGCAGGCCTTCGCCGAGCAGGTGCGCCACTTCAAGCTTGCCCACACCCATGAAACCCGCAACACCTGCCCGTATTGCTCGGTCGGTTGCGGCTTGATCATGTACAGCCAGGGCGACGCGGCGAAGAACGTTGCGCAAAACATCATCCATATCGAGGGCGACGCCGATCACCCGGTCAATCGCGGCACCCTGTGCCCGAAAGGCGCCGGCCTGCTGGACTTCATTCACAGCCCCGGCCGCTTGCAGTACCCGCAGGTGCGCAAGCCCGGCAGCAGCGAATGGACCCGGATCACCTGGGACGAAGCCCTCGACCGCGTCGCCGACCTGATGAAGGCCGACCGCGATGCCAATTTCGTCGAGCAGAACGCCCAGGGCCAGACGGTCAATCGCTGGCTGACCACCGGCTTCCTCGCAGCGTCGGCAGCGTCCAACGAAGCGGGCTACATCACCCACAAAGTGGTGCGCAGTCTCGGCATGCTGGGGTTCGATAACCAGGCGCGTGTCTGACACGGCCCGACGGTGGCAAGTCTTGCCCCGACGTACGGCCGTGGAGCCATGACCAACACCTGGACCGATATCGCCAACGCGAATCTGATCCTGGTGATGGGCGGCAACGCAGCAGAAGCCCATCCTTGCGGCTTCAAATGGGTGACCGAAGCCAAAGCGCACAATGCCGCGCGGCTGATTGTGGTCGATCCGAGGTTTACCCGGACCGCGTCTGTGGCCGATTACTACGCGCCGATCCGCACCGGCAGCGACATCGCGTTCATGGGCGGGCTGATCAATTACCTGCTGACCGAGGACAAGATCCAGCACGAATACGTGCGCAACTACACCGACGTGTCGTTCATCGTCAGAGCCGGTTTCGGCTTCGAGGACGGGCTGTTCACCGGTTACGACGCGGCCAAGCGCAGCTACACCGACAAATCCACCTGGGGTTATGAGCTGGGTGACGACGGCTTCGTCAGAGTCGATCCGACCCTGCAGGACCCGCGCTGCGTCTACCAATTGATGAAGCAGCATTACAGCCGCTACAACATCGACCTGGCGAGCCAGATCTGCGGCATGCCAGTCGATGCCATGAAGAAAATCTGGGAGGAAATCGCCACCTGCTCGGCACCGGGCAAGACCATGACCATTCTTTACGCGCTGGGCTGGACCCAGCACTCGATCGGCTCGCAGATCATCCGCAGCGCGGCGATGGTGCAACTGTTGCTGGGCAACGTCGGCATGCCCGGCGGTGGCGTGAATGCCTTGCGCGGACATTCGAACATTCAGGGCCTGACCGACCTCGGGCTGCTGTCCAACGCGTTGCCGGGTTACCTGACCCTGCCCACCGATGCCGAGCAGGATTACGCGGCCTACATCCATAAACGCACTCAAGTACCGTTGCGGCCGGGGCAATTGTCCTACTGGCAGAACTACAGCAAGTTCCACGTCAGCCTGATGAAAGCCTGGTACGGCGCCAATGCCACTGCCGAGAATCAGTGGGCCTACCACTACCTGCCGAAACTCGACATCCCCAACTACGACATCCTCAAGGTGTTTGACCTGATGGGGCAGGGCAAGGTCAACGGCTACATGTGTCAGGGCTTCAACCCGATTGCCGCGTTGCCGGACAAGAACCGGGTGATGGCGGCACTGGCCAAACTGAAATGGCTGGTGGTGATGGACCCGCTGGCCACCGAAACCTCGCAGTTTTGGGAAAACGTCGGGCCGTTCAACGATGTGAAAAGCGCCGACATCCAGACCGAAGTCATTCGCCTGCCGACCACCTGTTTTGCCGAAGAGGACGGCTCGCTGGTCAACAGCAGCCGCTGGCTGCAATGGCACTGGAAAGGCGCCGATGGCCCCGGCGAGGCGCGCACCGACGTGCAGATCATGAGTGCGCTGTTCCTGCGCCTGCGTGAGCGTTATCAGGCCCAGGGCGGCAAATTCGCCGATCCGCTGTTGAAGCTGTCGTGGCCGTACAAGATTGCCGAAGAGCCCTCGCCGGAAGAAATCGCCAAAGAGGTCAACGGCTACGCCACCACTGATTTCACCGACGCCACGGGTGTGGCGATCAAGGGCAATTCGCAACTGGCCGGGTTCGCCCAGCTCAAGGATGACGGCAGCACCGCGTCCGGTTGCTGGATCTTCTGCGGCAGCTGGACCGAGGCTGGCAACCAGATGGCCCGGCGCGACAACGCCGATCCGTACGGCATGCATCAGCATCAGGGCTGGGCGTGGGCCTGGCCGGCCAACCGGCGGATTCTCTATAACCGCGCTTCGGCGGACGTCGCCGGCAAGCCGTGGGATCCGAAAAAGCGCCTGGTCTGGTGGAACGGCAAGGCCTGGGGCGGCACCGATGTGCCGGATTACAAGGCCGACGTGCCGCCGGAAGCCGGGATGAACCCGTTCATCATGAACCCCGAAGGCGTGGCGCGGTTCTTCGCCGTCGACAAGATGAACGAAGGGCCATTCCCCGAGCACTACGAGCCGTTCGAAACGCCGATCGGCATCAACCCGCTGCACCCGGAAAACAAGAAAGCCACCAGCAACCCGGCGGCGCGGATTTTCGATTCGGTGTGGGACAGCCTCGGCGTGGCCAAGGATTACCCGTATGCAGCGACCAGTTACCGGCTGACCGAGCATTTCCACTTCTGGAGCAAGCACTGCAAGTTGAACGCGATTGCCCAGCCCGAGCAGTTCGTGGAAATCGGCGAAGTGCTGGCCAAGGAGAAGGGCATCGTTGCCGGCGACCGGGTGCGGGTCAGCAGCAAGCGCGGGTTCATTGAAGCGGTGGCGGTGGTGACCAAAAGGATCCGGCCGTTGCAGGTCAACAACCAGGTGGTGCACCAGATCGGCATTCCGCTGCACTGGGGTTTCACCGGCCTGACTCGCCACGGTTACCTGACCAACACCCTGGTGCCGTTCCTCGGCGATGGCAATACCCAGACCCCGGAATCCAAGTCATTCCTGGTCAACGTGGAGAAGCTCTGATGGAGAATCTTTAGATGGCCAGCCAAGACATCATCGCCCGCTCGGCCACCACCACGCCGGCGCCTTCGATACGCGGCCAGGAACAGGTGGCCAAGCTGATCGACACCACCAAATGCATCGGCTGCAAGGCCTGCCAGGTCGCGTGCTCGGAATGGAACGAGCTGCGCGACGAGGTCGGCCATAACCACGGCACCTACGACAATCCGCAGGATCTGAGCGCCGATTCATGGACGCTGATGCGCTTCACCGAGCACGAAACCGACGCCGGCAACCTCGAATGGCTGATCCGCAAGGACGGCTGCATGCACTGCGCCGAACCCGGTTGCCTGGCGGCGTGCCCCAGCCCCGGCGCGATCATCAAGCACGCCAACGGCATCGTCGATTTCGATCAGGATCACTGCATCGGTTGTGGTTACTGCATCACCGGCTGCCCGTTCAACATCCCGCGCATTTCGCAAAAGGATCACAAGGCCTACAAATGCACGCTGTGTTCGGACCGGGTGGCGGTAGGGCTGGAACCGGCCTGCGTGAAAACCTGCCCGACCGGCGCCATCGTGTTCGGCACCAAGGACGACATGAAGACCCACGCCGCCGAGCGCATCACCGACCTGAAAAGCCGTGGCTTCGACAACGCCGGCCTGTATGACCCGGCTGGTGTCGGCGGCACCCACGTCATGTACGTGCTGCACCACGCCGACACCCCGAAAATCTACGCCGGCCTGCCGGACAACCCCGAGATCAGCCCGCTGGTGGGCTTGTGGAAAGGCATCAGCAAACCACTGGGCCTGCTGGCCATGGGCGCGGCGGTGCTGGCCGGGTTCTTCCATTACGTGCGGATCGGCCCGAACCGGGTCGAGGAAGATGAACATCCCGAACCGCCCGACACCTCGGTGCACGTTGTCGATCCGGCGGTGCACACCTTCGACCCACGCGGGGAGGGCCGGCCATGAGCAACAAGACGATCCTGCGCTACACCGCCAACCAGCGCACCAATCACTGGCTGGTGGCGATCCTGTTCTTCATGGCCGGGCTGTCGGGGCTGGCGCTGTTTCATCCGTCGATGTTCTGGCTGACCCACCTGTTCGGCGGCGGGCCGTGGACTCGGATCCTGCACCCGTTCATGGGCGTGCTGATGTTCGTGTTCTTCCTGGGGCTGGTGTTTCGCTTCTGGCGTTCCAACTTCTTCATCGACAACGACTGGAAATGGCTGCGGCGCATCGACCGGGTGCTGGTCAACGACGAGGAAACCGTGCCGGCGGTGGGCAAGTACAACGCCGGGCAAAAGCTGCTGTTCTGGACTTTACTGCTGTGCATGCTCGGATTGCTGTTCACGGGACTGGTGATCTGGCGCGCGTATTTCAGTCATTACTTCGGCATCACCACGATCCGCTGGGCGATGCTGCTGCACGCTCTGGCGGGGTTTGTGCTGATCCTGAGCATCATCGTGCACATCTACGCCGGGATCTGGATCAAGGGCTCGGTGGACGCAATGATGCACGGCTGGGTCAGCCGCGCCTGGGCCAGGAAACACCATGCACTCTGGTATCGCGAGGTGGAGAGCAAAGATCCGCCAGAGCGACCGGTCACGAAAAAGGGCTGACGTTTGCCAACCATCCTTGAACCCGGAGAAATCGAAGCGGCGGCCAGTTCGCCGCCGTTTCTGCACCTGCCGCCGCACAACCTGTTCCTGTTGCGGGCCCAGCGTCTCGAGCGTCTGGCCGAAGGGCATCCGCTGGCCGATTACCTGCATTTGATCGCCGGTTTGTGCCGTGTCCAACAGCAAATCCTCGATGATCCGCCCTCGACCGCGCCGCTTGATGAACAGCGGCTGGAAGTCTGCCGGCAACACGGCATGCCGCCGTTCGCCGCCGACACCCTGATTCGCGAGGACACCTGGCAGCTGTATCTCGGGGCTTTGCTCCAGCGTTATGTCGTCCCCGAGCAACCGGCGGTGGTCGAGGCCGTGACTACGCTGCGCATCGCCAGCCCCGGCCAGTGGCGCGCCTGGGCGGTGGCGCTGGTCAGCGGCCAGTATTCGCTGGTGCCGGCGGCGCTGGTGCCGTTTCTCGGGGCGGCGCTGCAAGCGGCGTGGAGTCACTGGCTGCTCAGTGCGCCAAACCTGCAACTGACACCCGGCGACAGCCTCAGTCAGTGCCCGGCCTGCGGCTCGCCGGCCATGGCCGGGGTGATCCGCCATCGCGGCAAGCACAACGGCCTGCGTTATCTGGTGTGTTCGCTGTGCGCCTGCGAATGGCATGTGGTGCGGGTCAAGTGCGTGTATTGCGAGCAAAGCAAAGGGCTTGAGTACCTGAGCCTCGAGGATGACCGTCACGCCGCCAATCAGGCGCCGTTGCGCGCCGAGGTCTGTCCGGGCTGCAACAGCTATTTGAAGTTGCTGTATCTGGAGAACGACGGGGAGGGCGAGGCGCTGTCGGCGGATCTGGGCAGTCTGCTGCTCGACATGCGCCTGGCTCAGGACGGCTATCAGCGCCTGGCGCCGAATCTATTGCTGGCACCCGGCGACGAATAGGCCTCAGCGGTGCGGCAACTCAACCCGTGCGCGTAAGCCGCCGCTGCGGCGGTTACGCAAACTGAGTTTGCCACCCTGTTCACGAATGATTCCTCGTGCCGCCGAGAGACCGAGCCCTACGCCACCGGTGTCACGGTTGCGCGAGGTCTCGAGTCGGAAGAACGGATCGAACACCCGCTCCAGCGCGTCCTCAGGAATTCCCGGCCCTTCGTCAATGACCTCGATGCGGATCGACGTGTCATCGCAGCTCAGCGCCACACTGGGTCGCTGTCCGTATTTCACCGCGTTATCCAGCAGATTGACGATGACCCGTTTGATGCCCAGCGGCCGGCCGTCATACACCACATGCGCCGGACCGGTGAAACCGATGTCGATGTGCTGATCGCGGTAGTCATCGACGATGGTTTGCAGCAACTCCGACAGATCGAACGTGGTGGATTGTTCCAGGTGGGTGTCTTCCCGGAAGAACGCCAGGGCGGCGTTGATCATCGATTGCATTTCCTCGATGTCGCGGATCAGTTTGCCCTGATGGTCGAGGTCTTCCATGAACTCGCTGCGCAGGCGCATCCGGGTCAGCGGGGCGCGCAAATCGTGGGAGATCGCGGCGAGCATGTGCGTGCGTTCGCCGATGAAATGCTGGATCTGCGCCTGCATCGTATTGAAGGCGACGATGGCCTGACGGATTTCGTGCGGGCCTTCGAGGTGGATCGGCGGCGCTTTCAGATCCCCGCCAAAACGCCGCGCCGCATGGGCAAAGCGCTGTAACGGCTGGGCCAGTTGCCGTGTAGCGAGCCAGGCAACCAGCAACGTGGCAACCAATCCCAAAGCCACGATCACGGCAATCCGCACGTTCAGACTCAAGCCCCAACTGCGCTCCGGCGGCGTGAACGACAGCCAGCTGTCATCGGCCAGCCGCACCAGCGCCATGTAATGCGCGCGAGGGCTGCCGGCGGGCCAGTCATCGGGGTTGAACACATCGATCTGTCGGTCATCGCCGAGCAATTGCCGCAGCGCCGGCACTTTTCCGGCCTCGACCTGTTCGCCGTCCCCCGGCAGACCGAAGTCGACCCGACGGGGTTTCCACAACACCTCAAGTATCGGGCTGCTGGCGGCACTGGCCAGTTGCGGGCGCAGGTTTGCCGGCGCAGCCTCGATCACTCGGGTAGTAGCGGCAATCTGTTCCAGCAGCCCGGTGCGCTCGATCGGCGGCCGGGCCCAGATCCCCGCGACCTGAACGAACAGCGCGTTGAGCAGCAGCGAAGCGAGCATGGCCGCGACGATTGTCAGGGCAATCCGCCGGCTGAGGGTGTCGCGCCGCAGCATCCGGCCGATCATGAGCGGCTGACCTTGGCAGTGAACATGTAGCCGCCGTTGCGCACGGTGCGGATCAGGTCCGGGCGTTTGCTGTCCGGTTCGATCTTGCGCCGCAGCCGGCTGATCTGCACGTCGATGCTGCGGTCATAGGCGTCGTGGCCCTGGCCGTGGGTCAGGTCGATCAGTTGTTCGCGGGTCAGGATGCGTTGCGGGTGTTCGAGCAACACCAGCAACAGGTCGAATTCGCCAGCGGACATCGGAATCATCACGCCTTCCGGCGAGCGCAGTTCGCGGCAGGTGATGTCCAGATGCCAACCGGCGAAGGCCATGACCGGCCGTGAAGGCTCGGTGCCGGACGGCGTGTTCTCACCGATCCGACGTTGCAGGGCGCGCACCCGGGCCAGCAGTTCCTGCGGGGCGAAGGGTTTGGTCAGGTAATCGTCGGCGCCCAGTTCGAGGCCGACAATGCGGTCGCTCAGCTCGGCCATCGCCGTGAGCATGATGATCGGAATGCCCATCTGCGTCCGGACCTTCTGGCACAGGCTCAGGCCGCCCTCGCCGGGCAGCATCAGGTCGAGGATGATGGTGTCCGGCCGCGCCTGCGCAATGGCCGCCCACATGGCCTCGCCATGGGCGGCGACATCGACCTGATAGCCGTGCTGAACGAAGAACTTCTTCAGCAAGGACAGAATTTCCCCGTCGTCATCGACGATCAGCAATCTGCTCACGTTTGCGCAATCCATGACCCCAAAAGAAGCGCATCTAAAACCATTTCGATGCGCCGGTCATATATTTCAATCCTGCAACATTCCTTCAGCGCGGACACCAGCCGGACATCGTCGGGCAAACATCCGCAGGCACTCTGCACGCCTTCCAACCAAGGGGGCTCAACATGAAGGACATGAACAGCGGCTACATCACCCGGGACCATGGCGCGGTGCGCCCGTTGATCCTGACCCAGCGCACCACCGCACCGGGCCCGGACACGCCGATCCTGTTCCAGGAGACGTGCCTGGGGCTGGCCAACGATCAGAGTCAGTTGATCCTGCGCCGCTATTTCGAACGGTTCAGCCCGACCGAGGCCCATTGGGTCGAATACCTGCACACGATTCCTACCGCCGAATTCATTCAATGGATCATGACCCACGGCCAGTTGCGCATCGAGTGCTCCGACAACACCCCGCACAGCCACGTCCACGCTTGAACAAGGAAACACCATTGATGACTAGCCATCGCTCACTGGCCGTGTTGTTTGCCGCCACCCTCAGCCTGTCGGCGTGCAGCAGCAAGAAGCTACCGACCGAGCCGCAGGCCGGATTTCTGCGGGATTACAGCGTGCTCAAGGAAGGGCAGACCGCTTCGGGGCAGAAGATTCTGAGCTGGGTCAGCCCGACACTGACGAGGGGCCGTTACACCCAGGTTTACCTGGCGCCGAGCCAGTTCTATCCACGGCCCCAGCCTTCGTCGCGCATTCCACAAAGCACCTTGTCGGGCGTAACCCACTATTACGACGCAGCCCTCAGGCTGGAGCTGGGCAAAGTGCTGCCGCTGGCGTCGAAACCCGGCCCGAACACACTGATCGTCAAACCGGCCATCACCCAGGTCGCGGCCAGCACTCAGGGCCTGCGTTTTTATGAATGGCTGCCGGTGACACTGGTCGCGGCCGGGGTGAGCAGCGCCACCGGCATTCGTGACCGCGACAGTGAGATCGCCACGGAAGTGTCCTTCGAGGACGGTTCGACCGGGGAAGTCGTGGCCGAAGTGGTGCGCAAGGGCAAGGGCGTGCCGCTGGAGAACGACAAACAGGTCATGACGCCCGATAACGTGAAAGCCGTCCTCGATGGCTGGGCCACGGACTTGAGTCAAACCTATGTGCCGGTTCAGCGGGCCGCGCTGCGCTAGAAGCAGGGTGGTCTAACATCATCAGGCGTATTTCGATTTCGGGAGTGCCTGATGTCCGTGAGTGTTGCCCTGCGGTTACCGTCGATTGACAGCCTGTTGCGCCACCCCGCGTGCCAGCCATTGGCCGAGCGTTACGGGCGTGACGCGCTGTTGACGGGGTTTCGCCAGTTACTGGATGACTTGCGCGAAGCGGTGGTGGCGGGGCAACTGACCGCCATTGAAATCAGCCCTGAAGCGCTGGCCGGAAGGGTTACCGAGCGTCTGGCGCTGAAGCAGCGCAGCCAGGTCCGCCGGGTGTTCAACCTGACCGGCACCGTGCTGCACACCAACCTCGGCCGCGCCTTGCTGCCCGAAGAAGCCATCGACGCCGTGCAACTGGCGGCGCGCTATCCCTTGAATCTGGAATTTGATCTGGACAGCGGCAAGCGCGGTGACCGCGACGACTTGATCGAAGGCCTGATTCGCGAGCTGACCGGCGCCGAAGCCGTGACCGTGGTCAACAACAATGCCGCCGCCGTGCTGCTGACCCTCAACAGCCTCGGCGCGCGCAAGGAAGGCATCATTTCCCGGGGCGAGCTGATCGAGATCGGCGGCGCGTTCCGCATCCCCGACATCATGAGCCGCGCCGGGGTGCGCCTGCACGAGGTCGGCACCACCAATCGCACCCATGCACGCGACTACGAGGCGGCAATCAGCCCACGCAGCGGCCTGATCATGCGCGTGCACGCGAGCAACTACAGCATCGAAGGTTTTACCGCTCGGGTGCCGACCTCCGAACTGGCGGCGTTGGCCCATCGGCATGACCTGCCGCTGCTCGAAGACCTGGGCAGCGGCAGTCTGCTGAACCTGACCCGCTGGGGTTTGCCGGCGGAACCGACGGTACGTCAGGCGCTGCTCGATGGCGCCGACATCGTCACCTTCAGCGGCGACAAATTGCTCGGCGGGCCTCAGGCGGGTGTGATCGTCGGGCGCAAGGACCTGATCGCGAAGATCAAGAAGAACCCGCTGAAACGCGCGTTGCGGGTCGACAAACTGACGCTGGCCGCACTCGAAGCGGTGCTCGGGCTCTATCGCGACCCGGATCGTCTGGCCGAGCGTTTGCCGAGCCTGCGCCTTTTGACCCGACCGCAAGCCGACATTCTGGCCCAGGCCGAACGCCTGCAACCGGCCTTGTCCGAACTGTTGGGCGAGGGCTGGACCGTCACGGCGGAGCCCGCGTTGGGCATGATCGGCAGCGGCAGCCAACCGGTGGCGCGTCTGCCGAGCGCAGCATTGTGCCTGCGCCCGCAAGTATCGAAACGCCTGCGCGGGCGTTGCCTGCTGAGTCTGGAAGCCGCGCTGCGCGCCTTGCCGATCCCGGTGCTCGGGCGCATCGATGACGACGCGCTGTGGCTGGACCTGCGGCAACTCGACGATGAACCGGCGTGGCTGGCGCAACTCGGGCAGTTGCAAACGTGATCGTCGGCACGGCAGGGCACATCGACCACGGCAAGACGTCACTGCTGCAAGCGCTGACCGGGCAAACCGGCGACCGCCGCCCGCAGGAACGTGAGCGCGGGATGACCATCGACCTCGGTTATCTGTACGCCGAACTGGCGCCCGGCGCCGGGCTGACCGGCTTCATCGACGTGCCGGGGCACGAGAAATTCACCCACAACATGCTCGCCGGCGCGCAGGGCATCGATCTGGTGTTGCTGGTGGTGGCGGCGGATGACGGCGTGATGCCGCAGACCCGCGAGCATCTGGCGATCGTCGAACTGCTGGGCATTCCACGGGCGCTGGTGGCGATCACCAAGTGTGATCGGGTCGAGGCGGACAGGGTGGAAGAGGTTCGCAGGCAAGTTGTAAGCCTGCTGGCACCCGGGCCCTATACCGAAGCACCGTTGCTGACGGTTTCCAGCTTGACGGGTGAGGGCGTCGATGCGCTGCGCGAAGCGTTGCTGCAGATAGAAGGCGAGGAGCGCAGTCGCGAAGGCGGATTTCGCCTGGCCATCGACCGGGCGTTCAGTGTCGCCGGCGCCGGGATCGTGGTGACGGGAACGGCGCTTTCGGGCTCGGTCGCCGTGGGTGACAAGCTGAGTCTCGGGCCGGCGGGCAAAACCGTGCGGGTCAGGGGCCTGCACGCGCAGAATCAGATCGCCGAACAAGCCTTCGCCGGCCAGCGCGTGGCCCTGAACATCAGCGCGGATCGTCTGGAACTCGGGCAGATCCATCGCGGGCAATGGTTGCTGGCCGAATGGCTACACGCGCCGGCCCAGCGGCTGGACATCGAATTCCGGCTGTTGCCGGGCGAGCGGGTTTTCCAGCATTTCCAGCCGGTGCACCTGCACCTCGGCACGCAGGACGTGATCGCGCGGGTCGCCTTGCTGGAAGGTTCAAGCCTGGCGCCCGGCGAGCGCATGTTTGCGCAACTGCTGACGAACGCTCCGGTGCACGGCGTCCACGGTGATCCGCTGATCCTGCGTGACGTCAGCGCCCAGCGAACGCTCGGCGGCGGGCGCGTCCTTGACCCCTTCGCCCCGGCCCGCCAACGGCGCAGTCCGGAACGGCTGGCGCAACTGCGAGTGCTGGCGATCAGCTCCGAGCTGGAACAGGCTTTGCCGACGTTGCTGGAATACAGCGCAAGCGGCCTCGACCCGCAACGCCTGGAGCGCCAGTTCAATCGTCCGCGTGACGGCTGGACGCTGCCGGACAACGTCCGCCTGATCGAAACCCGTCAGGGGCCGGTGCTGTTCAATGCGCAGCGCTGGGGCATGCTCAAGTTCACCCTGCTGGAGCAACTGGCGCGCTTTCATGAGCTGGAGCCCGATCAGATGGGCCTGGATCGTGACCGTCTGCGGCGTTTCAGCGGTTTGAGCCTCGAACGCGCGACCTTTATCAGCCTGCTGGAAGAACTGCTCGGCGCCGGTTCACTGGCCGCCAGCGGCCCGTGGCTGCATTTGCCCGACCATCAAGTGCGCCTGAGCACCGACGACGAAACCCTGTGGCAGGCGCTGCAGCCATTGTTCGAGCAGGCCGGTTTCGATCCACCGTGGGTACGTGACGTGGCGAAAGTCGTCGGTCAGGAAGATGCGATCGTGCGTTTGCTGCTGCGCAAACTGGCGCGTCTTGGCGTAATGCACCAAGTGGTGCGCGACCTGTTTGTCAGCGACATCACACTGCGGCAAATGGTGGCGGTGCTGCTGCGCCTGGCCGAAGAAAATCCGCAGATCGAAGTCACGGCCTTCCGCGATGCGCTAGGCTTGGGACGCAAGCGCAGTATTCAGATCCTTGAATACTTCGATCGGTTGGGCCTGACCCGGCGCGTCGGCGAAGGCCGGCAAATCCGCACCGACAGTGCGCTGGCCAACCCCGGCGCCGACTGAGTTCAAGGAAGGCAATCGCGCCCGGTGGCGCGGCCGGGCTTCAAACCCGGTTGGGGACGGCATCCGTTCCCGGGCAGGTTCGACTCCGGCTGCCTTCCGCCAATTTTCCTCAAAAGCCCAACGGGTACTGGATCACCACGTAGATCCGGTCGATGTCATCGCCTGCCTGGGCGCTGTTGGCCCGATGCGAAACGTGAGACAGCTGCAGCGACAGATCCTTGGCCGCGCCGGACTGGACGATGTAGCGCAGGTCGATGTCGCGTTCCCAGTGTTTGCCGCCATCCCCTTGCTGAGGCTGATATTCACCGGAGTCCGCGTCGAACGAGTTGTAGGCGCCGCCCTTGGGCGCGTGGGTGCCGTCGATGTGGCTGCCGGAAACGTAACGGGTCATGAAATTCAGCCCGGGAATGCCGAAGGCGCCGAGATCCAGGTCGTAACGCGCTTGCCAGGAGCGCTCGTGAGCGCCGTTGAAGTCGGCGTATTTGATCGAGTTGGCCAGGTAAATCGAGTCGCCACCGACGAAGTCGAAGGGCGTGTCGCCATTGATGCGTTGCCAGCCGAGCATCACCGCGTGGGCGCCGAAGGTGTATTTGCCCGAGAGGCTGAACGCGGTGTTGTCGATGTCGCCGGCCAGTGCCTGTCCGGTATCGCGGGTGTGGTAGACGTTGGCGTCGAGCAATAGACCGGACTGTTTGAAATGCAGGTTGGCGTAGTACTGGCGCCAAGTGTCGCTCAGATCGGACGCATACAGCGCGCCGCCCACCGGGCTGTCGCTGAACAGGTCGGTGCCGACAAAACTGATGCTTTCGCCTCGGGTGCTGGCGCCATAACCCTGGAAATCGCCTCTGCCGGAGGAACTGTCCTGGTTCTTGAACGCCGTGAAGCGCCCGGCCACGACGCGCGCGTTATCGATCTCGCGGCTGTCGAGCAGAAGCCCCGTGGCATATTCCGGTTGCAGGCGCTTGTCCGAGGTGTCGAACACCGGCGTTTCCACGGTCATTTCACCGAAGGCGAGGGTGGTGTTCGAGGCCTTGAGCTTCAATGCACCGCCGGCGCTGGAATAGTCGCTTTCACTACGCCCGTCACTGTCCACCGGCAACAGCCCCGTACCGGAATGCCCTTTGCCGCCATCGAGTTTCAAACCATAAAAGGCATGAGCATCGAGGCCAAAGCCGACGGTTCCTTCGGTGAACCCGGATGCGAAAGTGCCGATAAACCCTTGAGCCCATTCCTGTTTGTAATTCTTACCGGCGGGTGAGGGTGAGCGGTAGTCGTTGCTCAGGTAGAAGTTGCGACTGAGCACTTCGGTCTTGGCGTCGTCGAGAAATCCGCTGGCGCACGCGGTGTCGGCGAGCCCGCCAATCATTAAGGCGAGCGCGAGGCGCGGCTTGGATAAAACCATCATTTGTCAGCAACCAGGATTGGCGGAAGGTGACGCCATGCTCACGCGGATCGGCTGCCGGCGATTGAGCGCATGTGCTGAGTTGAATGTGCGAACAAGCGTCATGTTCCGTCGGCCGGCTCAGGATTGATTGCGCAAAGCACAAGACTTCACGCTCAAAAGCCGGATAATGGCGGCCAATTTGTTTAGCCCGCTATTCTGGTAACCCGCATGGAAATCAAGGTCAATTTTCTCGACAACCTCCGACTCGAAGCCAAGTTCGATGACTTCACGGTGGTGGCCGACCAACCGATCCGTTACAAGGGCGATGGCTCTGCACCGGGTCCGTTCGACTATTTCCTGGCGTCGTCGGCCTTGTGCGCGGCTTACTTCGTAAAGTTGTACTGCAGCACCCGCAACATCCCGACCGAAAACATTCGTCTGTCGCAGAACAACATTGTCGATCCGGAAAACCGCTACAACCAGATCTTCAAGATCCAGGTCGAGCTGCCGGCGGACATTTCCGAAAAGGATCGCCAGGGCATCCTGCGCTCGATCGACCGTTGCACGGTGAAGAAGGTGGTGCAGGCCGGGCCGGAGTTCGTGATCGAGGAAGTCGAGAACCTCGACGCCGATGCCCAGGCCCTGCTGATGCCGGCTTCCACGTCCGGCGCGGGCACCTGCATTGCCGGCAAGGACCTGCCGCTGGAACAGACCATCGCCAATATGTCGGGGATTCTGGCCGACCTGGGCATGAAGATCGAAATCGCTTCGTGGCGCAACATCGTGCCCAACGTCTGGTCGCTGCACATCCGCGATGCGCAGTCGCCGATGTGCTTCACCAACGGCAAGGGTGCGACCAAAGAGAGCGCGCTGGCCTCGGCGCTGGGCGAGTTCATCGAGCGGCTGAACTGCAACTTCTTCTACAACGACCAGTTCTGGGGCGAAGAGATCGCCAATGCCGAGTTCGTGCATTACCCGGACGAGCGCTGGTTCAAGCCCGGCGCCAAGGATGAGTTGCCTGCGGAAATCCTCGACGACTATTGCCTCGGCATCTACAACCGTGACGGCGAACTGCGTGGCTCGCACCTGTTCGACACCAACTCCGGCAACACACAGCGCGGCATCTGCTCGCTGCCGTTCGTGCGTCAGTCCGACGGTGAGGTGGTGTATTTCCCGTCGAACCTGATCGAGAACCTGTTTCTCAGCAACGGCATGAGCGCCGGCAACACCCTGGCCGAAGCGCAGGTGCAGTGCCTGTCGGAAATCTTCGAACGGGCAGTCAAGCGCGAAATCCTCGAGGGCGAAATGGCCCTGCCGGATGTACCGCAAGAGGTGCTGGCGAAATACCCGGGCATCCTCGCCGGGATCAAGGCGCTGGAAGAGCAGGGCTTCCCGGTGCTGGTCAAGGACGCGTCGCTGGGCGGTGAATTCCCGGTGATGTGCGTGACACTGATGAACCCGCGCACCGGCGGCGTGTTCGCCTCATTCGGCGCGCACCCGAGCTTCGAAGTGGCGCTGGAACGCAGCCTCACCGAGTTGCTGCAGGGCCGCAGCTTCGAAGGCCTCAACGATCTGCCGCAGCCGACCTTCTCGGGCCAGGCCGTGACTGAGCCGAACAACTTTGTGGAGCACTTCATCGATTCCAGCGGCGTGGTGTCGTGGCGCTTCTTCAGCGCCAAGGCCGACTTCGAATTCGTCGAGTGGGACTTCTCCGGCAATGGCGAAAATTCCAACGCCGAAGAGGCCGCAACGCTGTTCGGCATCCTTGAAGACATGGGCAAGGAAGTCTACATGGCGGTCTACGAGCACATCGGCGCCAAGGCGTGCCGCATTCTGGTGCCGGATTATTCGGAGATCTATCCGGTAGAAGACCTGATCTGGGACAACACCAACAAAGCGCTGCAATTCCGTGCGGATATCCTTAACCTGCACACCCTGAGCAAAGTCGGCCTGCGCAACCTGGTCAAAGGCCTGGAACACAGCGAGCTGGACGATTACACCGACATCACCACCCTGATCGGCATCGAGTTCGACGACAACACGCCATGGGGCAAGTTGACCATTCTTGAACTACGCCTGCTGATCTACCTCGCCTTGCAGAAGTACGAGCAGGCCAAGGATCTGGTCGAAGCCTTCCTGCAATACAACGACAACACCGTCGAGCGTGGCTTGTTCTATCAAGCGGTCAACGTGGTGCTGGAAATGGAGCTGGACGAGGATCTGCAGCTGGAAGATTACGAAGCCAACTTCCGCCGCATGTTCGGCGACGAGCGCATGGATGCGGCGATCGGCTCGGTCAATGGCAGCGTGCGCTTCTACGGTCTGACGCCGACCAGCATGAAACTGGAGGGGCTGGATCGGCACCTGCGCCTGATCGAGAGCTACAAGAAACTGCACGCGGCGCGGGCCAACTTCGCGGGTTGATTCGCTTGGCGGCACGTACAAAAAAAGCACCTTTGCGGGTGCTTTTTTTGTGGTCGGCAAAGGATGCTGTCAGAGCGCGGCTTTCACCTGCAATCCAAACACCAACGCATTGTCGATGTCCTGGCCGGAGAAGGCGCCCGGTTCGATGATGTACTGCACATTCGGGCGCAGCGTCAGCCATGGAGTGGCTTGGTAGCCGTAGCCGAGTTCGATCAATTGTTCGGCGCTGTCCAGATTGGGGAACGCGGCGCCATTGTCCAGCGCTGCGTCTTGCAGCACATCGCGGCTGCGCGGGTTCGGCACTGCGCGGCCGTAGCCAAGCGCTACCGTGTCACGCGAACGGCCCTCAAAAGGCTTGTACAGAACGAGGCCGGTGCCGTACCACTTGCTGAACGGCGAGGCCGCTTCGCTGGCCGCCGAGTATTGGCCGAAGGCGTGCAGGCTGCGACCTTCAGAGACCTCCGAAGCCCAGACGGCCTGGTCGATCAGGACATAATGGCCGCCGCGCCCGGACACTTCCTTGTCACTGCCGATGCGTTTGACGTCGGAGCTGTCGTAGTAATAACCGACCTTGTACTCGCCGGGCAGTTTGCCGGCCTGCTTGTAGACCAGTTCGATCGGCACCACGGTGCCGGTGGTGTGTTTCGGGCCCAGGTGCCAGGCACGGCTGGAGTTGCCGTTACTTTCCGGGTCGACATTGAACGCGGCTACGCGCAGTTGCCAGGCCGGGGAGAGGTCGTATTTCACCCGCACACCCAGGTGGGCGTTGGGGTAGTTGGTCCAGCCGCTGCCACCGGACATGTTCAGCGGATGGCCGCAGAAACCGGCGTTCATGAAGTTGCAGAGAATGCCGCTGTCGAGGCCGCCGAGGTCATTGCCCATGGCCATGTAGCCGAGTTTGACGTTCAGTGCCGGGGTAAACAGGCTGCGCTCGTAGCTGAGCTCGGTCAGGCGGGTGTAGAGGCCGCCGTAGTTTTCCTGGATCGGCAGACGGTTGCCGACCAGGTCTTCGGAGGCACTGTTGCCGCGTCGATCGTTGATGGTCAGCTGAACCTTGCCGGCGTTGTCCACGCCGTACAGTTTGCTCAGGTCGAACTGTGCGCCGAGCTTGATGTTTTGCGAGTAACGCGCCGAGCGATGCAGGCCGCCGTCGGCGTTGTAGGCGGTTTCGCCGGTGTAATCGCCGGTGAACTTGATGCCGTCTTCATCGAACTGGTGGCGCAGGCCGCCCCAGTCGCCGGTCAGGGTACTGCGGGTAAATACGTTCGAATCGGTATCGGCAAGGGCGGGCAGGGCAGCGCCGCAGGTGAGACCGAACAGCATGCCGGTGAAAACCCCGGCGTGAGAAAAGCGAACAGCCAATGACATTGCGCAAATCCAGAGCGAAGGACATGAAACAACGCGGCACCCGAAGGTGCCGCGCACAAGTGAAACGAAGGCGAACGCGACGGTTTACGGCAGGGCGTAAGCCATTACGTAGTCACCGCGATCAGTCGACTGGCGAGCGCCACCGGCGGTAATGACCACGTATTGCTTGCCGGTTTTCGGCGACACATAGGTCATCGGGCCACCCTGGCTGCCGACCGGCAGACGCGCTTTCCAGATTTCTTCACCATTGGCGCTGTTGAAGGCGCGCAGGTAGAAGTCCTGGGTGCCGGCGATGAAGATCAGGCCGCCCTGGGTCGACAGTGTGCCGCCGAGGGTTGGCAGACCGATCTTGATCGGCAGGTGCATGCGGATGCCCAGGGGACCGGTGTCTTCAACGGTGCCGACCGGCACTTGCCAGGCGACTTTCTGGGTTTTCATGTCGATGGCGGTCAGCGTACCGAACGGCGGGGCCTGGCACGGAATGCCGGCGACCGACAGGAAGCGGTTTTTGTTCACCGCGTAAGGCGTGCCCTTGAGCGGCACGGCACCCATGCCGGTGTTCAGCGCTTCGCCACCGGAAGACGCCTGAGCCTTGTTCTGCGACGGGATCATCTGAATCCACAGACCCAGACGCATGTCGTTGACGAAGATGAAACCGTGCACCGGGTCAGTGGAGATGCTGCCCCAGTTCATGCCGCCCAGCGAACCCGGGAAACTCAGGGATTTATCAGTGCCCGGCGCGGTGTACAGACCGTCGTAACGCATCGACTTGAAATCGATCCGGCACAGCAGCTGGTCGTAAGGCGTGGCGCCCCACATGTCCGATTCGGTCAGGTGCTGGGCACCGATCTGCGGCATGCCGACCGATTTAGGCTGGGTCGGCGAATACGGCTCGTTGGGGATATTGGCGGCCTTGACCGGCACTTCTTTTACTTCGGTCAACGGTTTGCCAGTGGCGCGGTCGAGCACGTAAATCTGCCCGGCCTTGGTGCCGATGACCACCGCCGGTACGGTTTTACCGTCCTTGGTGAAGTCGATCAGGCTTGGCTGCATCGGCAGGTCGAAGTCCCAGAGGTCGTTGTGCACGGTCTGGAATACCCACTTTTCTTCGCCACTGTTGGCGTCCAGCGCGAGGATCGAAGCGCCGTAGGTGTGATCGAGTTTGCTGCGCTCGACACCATAGATGTCGGTGGACGAACTGCCCATCGGCAGGAATACGGTGTTGGTCGCCGGGTCATAGGACATCGGCGCCCAGCTGTTCGGCGTGCTGCGCACATAAGTTTTGCCATCGGCCGGTGCCTTTTTATCCTGCGGATTGCCCGGGTCGAAAGCCCAGCGCATGGCACCGGTCATGACGTCGAAACCTCGGATCACGCCGCCTGGCATGTCGGTTTGCACGTTGTCGGCCACACGACCGCCAACCACCACAGTGGTGCCGGCCATCAGCGGCGCGGAGGACAGTTGATAGTAGCTGTCCGGGACATCACCCAGACCGGCCTTCAGATCGACCTGGCCGTTGTTGCCGAAACCCCGGCAGAACTCGCCGGTGTCGGCATCGACCGCGATCAGGCGGGCGTCGATGGTGTTGGTGAGCAAGCGACGCGTGCAGTTGGCGACCGGAGCGGTCGGGGTTTCGCTCACTGGCGAGCTGGACGGCTTGGCGACGGCGGCGCTGGCGTCGAAATACGCCATGCCACGGCAACGCTGCCAGACTTTGGACTGAGCGTTGATCGCGTTTTTCCAGAGTTCTTTACCGGTGTCGGCATCCAGCGCAATCAGGTTGTTGTGCGGGGTGCAGATGAACACCTTGTTGCCGATCTGCAGCGGAGTCAGCTGGTCTTCGGCGCCATTGCCGTCACTCTCGGCGATGTCGCCGGTGTGGTAGGTCCACGCGACTTTCAATTTGTCGACGTTGCTGCGGTTGATTTGGTCCAGCGCGGCGAAGCGGCTGCCGCCTTCGGTATTGCCGTAGTGGGCCCAGTCTTTCTGCGCCTTTTCCGGCTCGACCGGGGTGAGGCCCGGGCCGGTGCCGGTAGGGGCGACGGTCGGGTGCGCGACGAACATGTTGCCGGCAGCCACGGCCAGTCCAACCGCCAGAACAGCCGCAACGCCGTAAGCACCGCGACCTGCAACGTCACCATTGGCGCGCTTGAGCAGCGGATAGACCAGCGCGACCACCAGACCCACGGCGCTGAACATGAACAGGCGCGAGAACACCGGCCAGAACACCAGCCCTGCGTCGATCACGGCCCAGATGGCGGTCCCAACCAGAAACGCCGCGAACAGCCAGGCACCGGCAGGCTTGCGCCGCGCGATCAGCAGACCGGAGACGGCCATCGCCAGACCACCCACCAGGAAGTACCAGGAGCCTCCCAGGCTGACCAATTTCACACCGCCAGCAGCCAGTGCCAGGCCGAGCAGGGCGATGATCACGCCGAGCCCGACCAGAATGAATGTTGATATGCCCGAGAGGCGTTGACTCTGCTTCACGTTGAATGTCCCGTTGAAATGAGGCGAGCATTATATAGTTAGGTAACTACCTAGTTAAATCACTAAATCAGAATGAAGTGTAGTTTGCTGCTCAGCGGAGCGTCGGATCAGAGAACGGTTTGCGCCTGTTAGGCTGCAAGCGATATTGAAATGCGGTTGAAAGTCGCTTTTCTGTCAGGGGAAGTGGGATTTGTGACAGGCATGGCTCGCGCAGTGATTACGCCGGTGCCTGGGCTGATTAGACTAATGGCTAACAGCGCCGCCGTCTGAGCGACGGCTGGGCAATGATCATTTTTCCCATTACGCTGAAAAACTTCGTCCGCACCCTACAGAATTTCGTGATCGTGAAGAAAATAGTCCGCGTAGTTGACCTTCAGGTATTCGTCACCGTCACGCCTGTCGGCATGGCCCCATTGAACGCGTAAACACGTTCGATGGCGGCGCCTTTGCCCGTATCACTTTGCGCTACGGCCAGGCCGCTTACGGATACCGCAAGGGCCAGGCCTGCGATTTTAAATAATCTGTTCATGTTCAAGTCCTTGAGCGCCAGTGATATGAGGAGCCTTCAAGCACGAGTCGCGATAAATCAGTGAGCACGAGAAGGCAGTGACAGGCTATGCGCGACGACCTTCTCCAGACAGAAGCAGAACGCAGGAAGACTTTCCGCATTTTGCGGAAAATACAAAGCTGCCAGCCCCCCATCAGGGAGGGCTGGCAGCTTGACGACAGATGGCTTTAGCGATCAGTTGGCGTTGTAGCGCGGTGCGAGCCGGTTGCTCGAGAGCTCGGAGAACAAGGCCTGACGGCTGGCTTCGTAACGCTCGTAACCTTGCAGGTCGTGCATCGAGGGGATGGAGATCAGCACGCCGTTGTCGAAATCCTGCAGAGCGCCGGCGACCAGGTCCTGGGCCGACATCACGATGCCCGGATCCAGATGCTCGACAGGCAATCCACCGATTTGCCAGAAGTCCGTCGCGGTTGCGCCGGGCAGGACGGCCTGGATCCGGATGCCTTTATCCGAGAGTTCCTTGTGCAGGGACTGGGTGAACGCGGTGACGTAGGCCTTACTGCCGCCGTACACGCCGTTGAGCAACTCCGGCGCCAGGCTGACGATCGAGGAGATATTGATCACGGCGCCTTGTTCGCGGGCGACAAAACCTGGAATCGCGGCGTAGGTCAGGCGGGTAAGGGCGGTGACGTTCAGCGTGATCATCTCGGCCATCCGCTCGACATCACTCTCCAGCAGGCCGGTATGGGTGCCGATGCCGGCATTGTTGACCAGCAAGGTGATGCTGGCGTCCTCACGCAACTTGCGTTCTACCTTGGCGAGGTCCTCGGGACGGCCAAGATCGGCCTGCAACACTTCGATGTTCTGCCGGGTTTCGCTGGTCAGGCGGCTGGCCAGTGCGTTCAGACGTTCGCGGTTGCGCGCCACCAGCACCAGGTCGTAACCCCGGCGGGCAAGGTGTTCGGCGTAAATCGAGCCAATGCCGGTGGACGCGCCGGTGATGAGCGCAGTGCCTTTGTATTGTTGCGTCATGATCAAGCTCCGTGGGTTGTGTGTGGAGCCATGATGAAGAAGGGGACCGATGTCTTAAACGACGTATATGGTAGTGTTTAAGGACATTCAAAAAGGAGTTCAGTCATGCATCGCGTCGGCTATCTGATTACCGAGGGTTTTCAGGTGATGTCCCTGGCAACCCAGGCTGTATTCGAGTTCGCCAACATCGTTGCAGGGGAAGAGATCTACAAGGTCCAGAACTTCTCGATCGGCGGCGGAACCGTGCGTTCTTCATTGGGCATGTACATCGACACGCTCCCTCTGGGCGCGCCGGGATTGGCCGACACATGGATGATTACCGGTACGCTGACCCCCTTGAACCCGCCAGGTGAAGAGGTGCTGGCCAGTGTGCGCGCCTTCGTCGATGGAGCCCGACGCACAGCAGGTCTGTGCACCGGCTCGTTCGTTCTGGCGCAGGCTGGGGTTCTGGACAATCGAAGGGCGACCACCCACTGGTCCTATGCGAACAAGCTCCGTGAGCTGCATCCAAGAATCGAGGTCGAGGAAGACCGGATCTTCATCGTCGACGGTCCCGTCTGGACGTCGGCAGGCATGACAGCCGCGCTGGACATGGCCCTGGGCATGGTGGAAAAGGATCTGGGCACGGACATGGCCCGGTCGGTGGCGCACAAACTGGTCATGCATCAACGGCGCTCGGGTGGGCAATCCCAGCATTCGGAACTGCTCACGCTTGCTCCAAAGTCGGACCGTATTCAGAGTGCGCTGGAGTATGCGCGTACGCACCTGAGCCGCCCGCTCAGCGTGGAGGAACTTGCCGACGTCGTGCACTTGAGTCCCAGACAATTCACCCGGATATTTACCGCCGAGACGGGCCAGTCACCGGCCAAAGCCGTGGAAAGCCTGCGTCTGGAGGCCGCTCGCGTGATGATCGAGCAAAGTCGTCATAGCCTGGATCGCGTGGCGAAGGAAACGGGGTTTCGAGACCGTCGCCACATGCGCGAAGTATTCATGCGAGGGTTTGGCGTTCCGCCGCAGGCGGTTCGAAGGGATGCCAGGCGGATCGACCAGGAGAATCCATCTGATCGGGCCGCTCATCCGTAAGCGCCCCGATCAGCCAGCAGTCAAAGCCAGGACTTGATTTGCGCGCAGACGGCATCGGTGGAAATGCCATAGCGATCATGCAGCGTCGGCAGTGCGCCGGCGTCGAGGAAGGCGTCGGGCAATGCGATCTGCCTGAACGTCGGCGTCACTCCGTTGCGCAGCAGTACCCCGGCGACCGCTTCACCCAGCCCGCCAATAATCGAGCTGTTTTCTGCGGTAACCACCAGCCGGCCAGACTTGC
>JADMIO010647405.1_pt1 | contig 58692 bp, 54 predicted proteins | sample 8958161 | NCBI WGS metagenome assembly JADMIO01 (sample SAMN16585339, study PRJNA669376) | soil metagenome | isolation source: Crop rotation soil | place: USA: Cullars Rotation, Alabama | collected 2011
CGCGACAACTTGTCCACGTGGAATTCTAAGCTTAGGATCCCAATGTGCTGGAAAGTCGCCCTCGAGGGTGTCGCCGAAGTCGACGGTCGGCTTGCGGGACTCCGGGTCGTAGCTCTCCGAGCGGTACGTCGTCACCTCGACCACCCAGGGCCCCTTGCGACAGCCGATGGTGCCGAACTCGCGGCCCATGGTCCACACGGCGCCCGGGTTGCCGGCCCAGCCCCGGAGCAGCCGCTCGGTGTCGTCGGGGCGCGCGGACGTGGCGAAGTCCAGGTCGTTGTGCTCGCGGCCGAGCATCGCGTCGCGGACCGGGCCGCCGACCAGCGCGAGCTCGTGCCCGGCCGAGCCGAACAGCTCCCCGAGGGGCTCGAGCACCGGCGCGATGCGGTCCAGCTCGGCGGTCACGGACCGCTGGACGTCGGCCACCCGCAGCGGGGTGGGTTCGGTGCCGGACACGGGGAGCCAGCCTAGTGTCCGGCGTCGCCCGGGCGGGATTCCGCATCCGCAGAGGGCGGCGGCCCGGCGACTACAGTCGGAGGGTGCCCCGACGGTCGACGCTGCTGCCTGCCCTGGCGGCCGTCGCCCTCCTGGCGCTCGCGCCAGGGGCGGCCCTGCCGTCACCCGCCGCGGCCGCCGGCGACGCCGCTCCACGCGCCGACGCGGCCGCGCCCCTGTCGATCACCATCGAGCAGCTGACGCCCTCCTCGATCCCCCAGCACGGCAAGGTACGGATCAGCGGCTTCGTCACCAACGAGTCCGACGAGACGTGGACCGCGATCAACGTGCACGCCTTCATCAGCAAGGACCCGATCACCGACTCCTCGGACCTGGCCTTCGAGAGCACGCGCGGCCCGGAGGAGTACGTCGGCGACCGGATCACCGCACCCGGCACCTTCGCCACGATCCCCGAGCTGGCGCCCGGCGCCTCCGCCCCGTACACCGACCGCGTGCCCGTCTCGGTGCTCGACGCGACGGAGCCGGGCGTCTACTGGTTCGGCGCGCACGCCCTCGGCACCAGCCCCGAGGGCCGGGACTCGGTGGCCGACGGTCGCGCACGCACGTTCCTCCCGTACGTCCCGGCGAAGGGCCGCGGCGAGCCGATCGACACCGCCCTGGTGCTGCCCGTCCGGCACCAGGTCCTCCACGACCCCGACGGTCGCGTGGCCGACGAGGACCGCTGGCTCGACACCCTCGACGACGGCGGTCAGCTCGCGGCGGTCCTCAACTTCGGCGTCGCGGCCGGCTCGCGACCGCTCACCTGGCTGGTCGACCCCGCCGTCCCGGACGCCGTCAGCAAGCTCAACAACGGCAACCCGCCGCGGGAGCTGGTCGAGCGGGCGGCCGACGACCCGGACGCCACACCGAGCGACGGGGCGTCGTCCTCGGGCGCCACCGACGCACCCAGCACCCCGGCCGACCAGGCCGAGGCCAGCCGGGTCGCCACCCAGTGGCTGGCCCGTTTCCAGCAGGCGCTCTCCGGCAAGCAGGTGCTCGACCTGCCGTGGGGCGACGTGGACGTCGCCTCCGCCGCGAAGCGCGACCTGGACGCCTACACCGGGGCCCGCGACCGTTCCGGCACGCAGATCGTCCAGGGCAGCCTGACCGCGAGCCCGGCGGTGGCCGCCCCGAGCGGGCACCTCGACGACGCGGCCCTGGCCGCCGTCGACCCGTCCACCACGATCCTGGTCTCCGACAAGAGCGTGTCACGCGGCCGCGCGCCGTCCGTGGCGTCGTACGCCGAGCGGCGCCTGGTCCTGTACGCCTCCGACGTCCTGCGCGGCGGACCCGGCCCCGACGACCCGCTCGCCTCGGTCGCGGTCCGGCAGCGGATCCTCAGCGAGGCCGCGCTCCGGATGAACGAGCCCGAGCGGCAGCCGCTGGTCGTGGTGTTCCCGCCGACCTGGACGCCGCCCGGCGGTCCCGACTACTCCTCGTTCTTCGCCGGCCTCGACGTGAACTGGATGCGACTGACCTCCCTCGCCGACGCGACGACGGTCCCGGCCCAGCCGTTGTCCCCGGACCGCTACGTCTACCCGTCGTGGCAGCGCAACCACGAGGTGAAGGCCGACGCCTTCGAGGCCCTGAGCCACCTCACCGACGAGGCGACCCGGCTCCAGGGCGTGCTGACCGACCAGTCGGACCTGGCCGCGCGCGTGCGCGCCGAGGCGTTCGGCAACGTCTCGTACTTCGCGCGCGTCGACGCGGCCCGGTCGCTGAGCGCCACCCAGAGCACCACCTCCTGGCTCCAGGGGAAGCTGGCGTCGGTGTCGGTGTCGGCCCCGCGACGGGTGATCCTGTCCAGCGACAACGGCCGGTTCTCGGTCACCATCACCAACAGCCTGGACGAGAACGTGTCCGTCCGGCTGCGCGCGACGTCGAAGCCGCCGATGGACATCTCCAACCCCGGCAAGCTCGACCTCGGTCCCAACGCCTCGACGACGGTGCAGCTGCGCGCCTCGACCTCGAAGCTGGGCGTGCACGACGTGACCATCGCCCTGGTCGACTCGAAGGGGACCCTCCTGGGGTCCCGGGCCACCGTCCCGGTCCGGGCGGCGCAGGTGAGCCGGGTGATCTGGCTGATCATGGGCCTCGCCGCCGCCCTCCTGCTCCTCGCGATCGTGCTCCGCCTGGTCCGCCGGATCCGCGGCGGCGGCCCGCCCGGTCCCGGCGACGAGCCCGGTCCGGACCCGGACGACGGGCCCCCGACCGGGCGGGAGGCCCGGGAGCCGCAGCCGGCGGCCGTCCCGTGACGGTCCCGTGACGGCCACCGAGGACGAGGACTCAGCGGACCGGCTGCTCGCCTCCAGCGCGGTGATGGCCGCCGGGACGATGGTGTCCCGGCTGAGCGGGTACCTGCGCACGCTCCTGCTCGGCGCCGCGATCGGCAACGTGCTGCACGCCGACCTGTTCACGATCGGGAACACCGTCCCGAACATGCTCTACATCCTGCTGGCCGGCGGCGTCTTCAACGCCGTGCTCGTGCCCCAGCTGGTGCGGTCGATGAAGAACGACCCCGACGGCGGGGAGGCCTACACCAACCGGGTCATCACGCTCGCCGCCCTGTTCCTCGCCGCGGTCAGCGTCGTCCTGGTCGTGGCGGCGCCGTGGGTGATGAGCGTGTTCCTGTCGTCGTCCTACGACTGCGACGGGCTCTCCGAGCAACGCGACTCGATCATCGCGTTCGCGCGCTTCTGCCTGCCGCAGGTCTTTTTCTACGGCATGTTCGCGCTGGTCGGCCAGGTGCTCAACGCGCGCCGGCGCTTCGGGCCGATGATGTGGGCCCCGATCGCCAACAACGTCGTCTCCATCGTGGTGCTGGTCGGCTACCTCGTCTTCTACGGCCCGGTCCCGAAGGCCGACCTCTCCGCGGCGTACTCACCCGGGCAGGAGGCCTGGCTCGGCCTGGGCGCCACGCTCGGGATCGCGGTCCAGCTGCTCGTGCTGGTGCCCTTCCTCCGGTCGGCGGGCTTCCACTACCGGCCCCGCTTCGACTTCCGCGGCACCGGGCTCGGACACACCCTGCGGCTGGGCGTGTGGACGGTGCTGTTCGTGATCGCCAACCAGGTGGCCTACGCCGTCGTCGTCCGGCTGGCCTCGGGCGGTACCACCCAGGGCTGCGGCGCGGGCGCCGACCAGGCGACCGGCTACACGGTCTACGCGAACACCTTCCTCATCGTGATGGTCCCGCACGCGATCATCACCGTCTCGTTGGCCACCGCGATGCTCCCGCTGCTGTCCTCCCAGGCGAGCGCGCGTGACCTGCCCGGCCTCGCCGCCAGCCTCGGACGCGTGCTGCGGACCGCGCTCGCGGTCGTGCTGCCGTTCGCCGTGCTGCTGCCGGTCATCGCGCCGGACCTCGCCGTCCTCCTGTGGGACTACGGCGCGGCCAGGAGCACCTACACCCTCTACATCCTGTCGCTCTCGCTGTTCGGGGTCGGCGTCGTCTTCTTCACCGTGCACTACCTGGTGCTGCGCGGCTTCTACGCCCTCGAGCGCAACCGCACCGTCTTCTGGATCCAGTGCGCGGTCGCGGCCACCAACATCGTCGCCGCGCTCGTCCTCGTCGCCCGCACCGACGCCGAGCACACCGCGCCGGCCCTCGTCGTCGCCTACGCCGCGTCGTACGTCGTCGGGTCGGCCGTCTCCTACCTCGTGCTGCGCCGGACGCTCGGAGGCCTCGGCACGCCCGAGCTGGTCCGGTTCCTGGTGCGGGTGGTGATCATCGCCGCCGTCTCGACCGGCGTCGCGCTGGCGCTGTCCCTGGTGCTGCCGGGCCGCGACGAGCCGGGCCACGCGCTCGCCCTGCTGCGGCTGGTGGTGGTCGGCGGCGTCGACGTGGCCGTGTTCCTGGTGCTGGCCCGGGTGTTCCGCGTCACGGAGGTGACCGCAGTCGTCGACACCGTGACGCGGAGAGTCCGCCGTCGGTGACGCCGCGCGCACCTACGATGACCTGAGCAACCTGCCGTCGCGGTCGAGGAAGGGACACGGTGTCGCACGCGATCCGCCCCGGCGACGTCCTCGCCGGTCGCTACCAGCTCGTCGACCTGCTCGACGAGAGCGGGGGCGGCCTCTTCTGGCGGGCCTACGACTCCTCCCTGGACCGCTCGGTGGCCGTGCACATCATCCGCGCCGACGACGAGCGGGCCGAGCTGCTGCGCGAGGCCGCCCGCACCTCGGCACGGGTCGTGGACCGCCGGCTGCTGCGCGTCCTCGACGTCGACCAGACCTCCGACCGGACCGCCGAGGACGGCACCGCACTCTTGTACGTCGTCAACGAGTGGGCCACCGGCGTCTCGCTGGACATCCTGCTCGGCGACGAGGGACCGCTGGCGCCGCGCCGGGCCGCCTGGCTGGTCGCCGAGGTGGCCGCCACGATCGAGATCGCCCACGCCGCCGGGGTCGCGCACGGCCGGCTGGTGCCGGAGAACCTCCTCATCGACCGCACCGGCTCGGTCCGCGTCATCGGCTTCGCGGTCGACGCCGCGCTGCACGGGCTGCCGCCCGGCCGCGTCTCCGCCGACGTCACCGACCTGACCGGACTCCTGTACGCCGCCCTCACCGGCCGCTGGCCCGGCGTCTCGCAGTCGCTGGTCAAGGCCGCCCCACACCAGCACGGGCGGGTGCTGCGCCCGCGCCAGGTGCGAGCGGGTGTGCCTCGGGTGCTCGACACCCTGTGCGACGCCGTCCTCAACCCCACGTCCACCGCGCCCGGATCTCACGCCCGCGGCAGCTTCGACCTCACCACCGCCGGCGGGATCGGGGACGCCCTGCGCGAGTTCGTGGGCGACCCCGCGGGGCTGGCCGACGCCGAGGCGACCGCCATCCGGCGTCGCGAGGGTGGCCTGAGCCGCGGCTTCCCGGCCGCTCTCCCCGCCTCGTTCACCGGCGAGATCCCCGCGCAGGGCGCCGAGCCGGAGCCGGTCCCCGAGGCGGAGGTCGAGCCCGAACCATCGCCGGTGGCCCGGACCGACCAGCCGACCGAGGCCGGTCTGCCGATCTTCGACGACGACGGCGGCGTGGCCTGGATCGCCAAGCGCACCGACCCGCCACCGCCACCGCCACCGTTCGAGGCACTCCCGGAGCGACCGCTCTTCGCCCCCGAGCCGGACGACGGCAGCCCGGTCCGGCGACCGCGCACCCCGGTGGGCCGCGCCTCCGGCGGCTACTGGCCGTGGGACACCCACACGAGCACCGGCACCGGGACCGGCCTGCGGGTCACCACCGGCAGCGGCGTCATCGAGCCGGTCGAGGACTTCGAGGACGAGGAGCGGCCGGGCCGCAGCTGGCTGTGGCTGGCCGGCCTCGTCGCCCTGCTGGCCGCCGCACTGCTGGTGATCGTGTTCGTCTTCAACCTCGGCCGCGGCCTCCCGACGATCGGCGGCGACGACGAGCCGGACCAGCCGCGCGCCAGCCGCACGCCGAGCACGGGCACGAGCGGCGGCACCGGCCCGGTGGCCTTCGACGGCGTGGTCGCCGGCGATTTCGACCCGCAGGGCGACCCGCCCGAGGAGAACCCCGAGCTCGCCCCGCTGGCCGTCGACGGCGACGCCGCCACGTCGTGGAAGACGATGACCTACTCCCAGCAGCTCGGGCCGGCCGGGCTCAAGACCGGCGTCGGCCTGGTGCTCGACCTCGGGACCTCCGGCGAGGTGGACGAGGTGGACCTGACGCTCGTGGGCGCCCCGACCGGCGTCGCGGTGTACGTCGGGGACGCGGCCCCCCGCGGCGTCCGCGGCCTGACCCCGGTCGCGACCGCTACGGCGGAGGCCACCGACCTCCCGATCACGCTCGACCAGCCGGCCACCGGGAGGTACGTGACGATCTGGCTCACCTCCCTCCCGCCGGTCGACGGCGGGTTCCGCGGGGAGGTCGCGGAGGTCAAGGTGCTCGGCGTGCCGGCGGCCACCCCGTGACCGACCGCACCGACGCCGAGCTGCTCCAGGCGCACATCGCCGGCGACCAGGAGGCGTTCGCCGAGCTGTTCGCCCGCCATCGCGACCGCCTGTGGGCCGTCGCCATGCGCACGATGGGCAACCCCGAGGACGCCGCCGACGGGCTGCAGGACGGCGTGATCGCGGCGTACCGCCGGGCCGCCTCGTTCCGCGGAGAGGCCGCCGTCACGACCTGGCTGCACCGGATCGTGGTCAACGCGTGCCTGGACCGGATCCGGGCGGCCAAGGTACGTCGCGCGGACCCGCTCCCCGACGACCTCGAGGAGCGCGGGGGCCGCGGCTCCCTCGTCACCAGCCACGGCGTCGACGACCCCGCCGACGTCAGCGTGGCGACCGAGCGACGGCGCCGGGTCCTCGACGCCCTCGGGCAGCTGCCGGCGAACCAGCGGGCCGCGCTCGTGCTTGTCGACATGGAGGGGTACCCGGTGCACGAGGCGGCGGTGATGCTCGGCTGCGCCGAGGGCACGGTGAAGTCCCGGTGCTTCCGTGGCCGCGCGAAGCTGGCCGAGCTGCTGGGTGACCTGGATCCCACCGCCGAGCGCGACGCGGACGGGAACCGTGTGCCGGACCCGCCCGTCCCATCCGGTGACCAGCCCCGCGGCCCGCCGGCCGCCGGCTGACCCCTGAGTCCCGATCCCTGACCCGACCTGAGAGGAGGTACCGCGATGCCAGACGAGCCCGATCTGCACGACAGCCCGCTCGACCCCGCCGAGGACGCCCGCATCCGGGCCCTCCTCGCCGACGCCCGCCACACCGAGCCGATGCCGGCCGACGTGGTGGCGCGGATGGACCGGCTGCTCGACGGCCTGGCCTCCGAGCGGGCGCCGATCGCGCCGGTGATCGACCTGGCCCGCCGCCGGCGTACGGCGGCCAAGCTCCTCGTGGCCGCGGCCGCCGTCGTGGTCGCCGGCGTCGGTATCGGCCAGGTGCTGCCCGGCCTCGGCGGCAGCGGCGGTGCCGACCAGGAGACCAGCGCCGGCGACGCCGCAGCCGCCCCCGAGGCCGCCGACGCCGACGGCGGCGGCGCGGGCGCGTCCAAGTCCCAGCAGGGCAGCGCCTCCCCGGAGGCGGGCTACACCGCCAACGCCGTCAAGATCCACTCCGCAACGTTCGGCGCCGACGTGCGCCGCATCCGCGCGGCGATCCGCAACGACGCCCGCAACCTGACCTCCTCGCCCGGGCCGACGTGCCTGCCGGCCGGGGTGGCCGACGGGATGGTCCTCGCCGCGACGTACAACGCAGCGACCGCCGCCCTGGTGCTGCGGACCCCGGTGGGCGACAGCCAGGTCGTCGACCTCTACCTCTGCGGCACCGACACGCCGCTGCGCAGCATCACCCTCCCGGCCCCCTGAGCCTCACCATTGGTCACAAACGCCACTCCTGAGGCGCTGGTCACTGGCGTTTGGGACCAAACGCCACGTCCAGTGACGCCACGCGCACGGGGCCGCGACGGGGGAATTCCGCTCGCCTACGATCGGTTGAGCCGTACGAGTTCTCTCGTCTTCCCAGGAGTGATCAGCAACCCATGACAGACCCTCGCAACGTCATCATCATCGGCTCCGGCCCCGCGGGCTACACCGCGGCCGTGTACGCCGCCCGCGCCTCGCTGCACCCGCTCGTGTTCGAGGGCTCGGTGACGGCGGGGGGCGCGCTGATGAACACCACCGAGGTGGAGAACTTCCCCGGCTTCAAGGACGGCATCATGGGCCCGGCCCTGATGGACGAGATGCGGGCCCAGGCCGAGCGCTTCGGCGCCGAGCTCATCGCCGACGACATCGTCGAGGTCGACCTGACCGGCGACATCAAGACGGTCAAGACCGTCACCGACACCTACACGGCGCGGTCGGTGATCCTGGCGACCGGCTCCGGCTACCGCAAGCTCGACCTGCCCAACGAGGCCGAGCTGTCGGGCCGCGGCGTCTCGTGGTGTGCGACGTGTGACGGGTTCTTCTTCCGCGAGCAGCACATCGCGGTCGTCGGCGGCGGCGACTCCGCGATCGAGGAGGCCACCTTCCTCACCCGCTTCGGGTCCAAGGTGACCCTGATCCACCGCCGCGACGAGCTGCGGGCCTCCAAGATCATGCAGGAGCGGGCCTTCGCCGACCCCAAGCTGGAGATCAAGTGGAACTCCGAGGTCGCGAGCATCAACGGCTCGGACCGGCTGGAGTCGCTGACCCTGCGCGACACCGTCACCGGCGAGACAAGTGAGCTGGCCGCCACCGGCCTGTTCATCGCGATCGGCCACGACCCGCGATCGGAGCTGCTGACCGGGCAGGTCGACCTGGACGACGACGGCTACGTCTTGGTCCAGCACCCCTCGACGCACACCAACCTGCCCGGCGTCTTCGCCTGCGGCGACCTGGTCGACCACCACTACCGCCAGGCGATCACGGCGGCCGGCACCGGCTGCGCCGCGGCCCTGGACGCGGAGCGGTACGTCGCCGCCCTCGACCACGCCGCCGCCACGACCGGCGAGGCGTCCCGCACCACCGAGGAGTCGGTCGGCGCCGGCCTCTGAGCCGCACCGACGACCCGCTCACCGGAACAACCGTCCCCGCCGGGGTGTTCAATCGGCACCTCAGTCATCCCAAGGAGCACACGTGGCACAGAACATGGCAGCCGTGACCGACGACGAGTTCGAGGCCCAGGTCCTCAAGTCGGACAAGCCCGTCCTGGTCGACTTCTGGGCGGAGTGGTGCGGACCGTGCCGCCAGGTCGACCCGATCCTCAGCGAGATCGCGGAGACCCACGGCGACAAGATCACGTTCCTGAAGATGAACGTCGACGAGAACCCCGTGACGCCCTTCTCCTACCGGGTCAACGGCATCCCGACGATCAACGTCTACCAGAACGGCGAGGTCGTCCGGTCCATCGTGGGCGCCCGGCCGAAGGCCGCGATCCTCAACGAGCTCTCGGAGTTCCTCGAGGCCTGAGCCGCTGACGGAGCGAGACCCGCGAGGGCCGCTCCGTGGTCGGCTTCGGTGCGGGTCGCACCACGCCGATCAGCCTCTCCAGCGCGGCCTCGACCTCCTCGCGCCAGCTCAGCGCCGACCGCAGGTCCATCCGCATCCGCGGGTTCCGGGCGTGGGGCCGGTGGGTCTTGAAGCCCACGCTGCCGAGGAACTCCACGGAGGCCACGCAACGGCTCCCCCGGGCATGGTCCCGCGGGGAGCCCTTCCACGCGTGGGCCGTGCTGTCCCAGCCCGGGTCGCCGCGGGTGTCCCCGAAGGCCTCCACCGCCTTGATGCCGCCGCGCTCCATGAGGTCCTTGGCCATGCCCTGGACCAGCATCCGGCCGAGACCGCCGCGCCGGGCGTCGGGGGCGACGTACAGGTGGGTGAGCAGGACCGCGTCGGCCGAGACCGGGGCGGTCGCGAAGGCGCCGGCGCCGGGCAGGAAGGCCTCCGGGGCGTAGAGCGCGAAGCCCTTCGGGCGGCCGTCCACCAGCACCACGCGCCCGCACGAGCCCCAGTCCCGCAGCACCGTGGACACCCAGGCGTCGACCTCGTCGGCCGGGTCCTCCACGCGCCCGCGGCGCACCGGGTCGAGCTGCCAGAAGACGCACGTGCGGCACGGAGCGGTGAGCTCGTCGAGGTGGTCCAGGGTGAGGCGGACGACCTTGCGCGACATCGTGGTCCTCCTCGGATCACGGACCTCTGTGCGGCGACCGGTCCTGATCGTTCATGCTAGACGCGCCATGGACACCTCGCGGACCCGACTCGACAGCTACGTCGACCGGTACGCCGCGCGCACGCACGGCATGACCGCCTCGGAGATCCGGGCCCTCTTCGCCGTCGCCTCGCGGCCCGAGGTCGTCTCGCTGGCCGGCGGGATGCCCAACATCTCCGGGCTGCCGCTCGACGTGGTCGGCGCAGCCATCGGCGACCTGATCGCCCAGCGCGGACCGGTCGCCCTCCAGTACTCCTCCGGCCAGGGCGACCCGCGGCTGCGCGAGCAGATCTGCGACGTGATGGCGCTCGAGGGCATCGAGGCGCACCCGGACGACGTGGTGGTCACGGTCGGCTCGCAGCAGGCGGTCGACCTGGTGACGCGGGTGTTCTGCGATCCCGGGGACGTGGTGATCTGCGAGGCGCCGTCGTACGTCGGGGCGCTCGGCGTCTTCAAGGCCTTCCAGTGCCAGGTGGTGCACGCCGAGATGGACGCCGACGGGCTGGTCCCCGACGCGCTCCGCCAGGCGATCGCGACCACCCGGGCGGCCGGGCGGACGATCAAGTTCCTCTACACGATCCCGAACTTCCACAACCCGGCCGGCGTGACCATGACCGTCGCCCGCCGGGCCGAGATCCTCGACATCTGCCGCAGCGAGGGCGTGCTGGTCCTGGAGGACAACCCCTACGGACTGCTGGGCTTCGACGGCGAGCCGATGCGCGCACTGCGGGCCGACGAGGCCGAGGGCGTCATCTACCTCGGCTCGTTCTCCAAGACCTTCTCCCCGGGCCTTCGCGTGGGCTGGGCGCTGGCGCCGCACGCCGTGCGCGAGAAGCTCGTGCTCGCGCAGGAGTCGGCCACGCTCTGCCCGCCGGCGTTCAACCAGATGGCCGTGTCGGCGTACCTCGAGGCCCACGACTGGCAGGGCCAGGTCAAGCAGCTGCGCGAGATGTACCGCGAGCGCCGCGACGCGATGATCGAGGCGCTGCACGACTACATGCCGGCGTCCTGCCGCTGGAACGTGCCACGCGGCGGCTTCTTCGTCTGGATGAGCCTCCCACCGGGGATCGACGCCAAGGCGATGCTGCCGCGTGCGGTCACCGCGCGGGTGGCCTACGTGCCCGGCACGGCCTTCTTCGCCGACGGCTTCGGCTCCTCCTCGATGCGGCTGTCGTTCTGCTACCCCACGCCCGAACGGATCCGGGAGGGCGTACGCCGGCTGGCCGGCGTGCTCGAGGAGGAGATGGCGCTGCGCGCCACGTTCGGCGGCACCCACACCCAGGCGCTGCCCCGCAGCGGGTACGACGGACCGGGGACGGACCTCTCATGACGCATCCGGTCGTGGTGCTCGCCGGTGGGCTCTCGCACGAGCGCGACGTCTCGCTGCGGTCGGGCCGTCGTGCGGCCGAGGCGTTGCGGGACGCCGGTGTGGAGGTCGCCGAGCACGACGTGGACGGCGGCCTGCTGGCCACCCTCGCCGCCGAGGACCCCTCGTGCGTGCTGCCGATGCTGCACGGCGAGAGCGGCGAGGACGGCGCGATCCGCGAGGTCCTCGACCTGCTCGGGGTCCCGTACGTCGGAGCCGGGCCGGCCGCCTGCCGGACCGCCTTCGACAAGCCGGTCGCGAAGTCGGTGGTGTCCCGCGTCGGGATCTCGAGCCCGGAGTCGGTGTGCCTGCCTCACGAGACGTTCCGCGAGCTCGGCGCGGCCGAGGTCATGGCCGCGGTCGTGGCCCGGCTCGGGCTGCCGCTCGTGGTCAAGCCGGCCCGGGGCGGCTCGGCCCTCGGCTGCACGCTCGTCACCAGCGAGGACGCGCTGCCCGACGCGATGGTGAACGCGTTCGCCTACGGTCCGGTCGCCCTGATCGAGACGTTCGTGGCCGGCACGGAGGTCGCGGTGCCCGTCGTCGACGACGGGACCGGCCCGCGGGCCCTGCCGGTGGTCGCCATCAAGGCCGACGGCGGCATCTACGACTACACCGCGCGCTACACGGCGGGCTCGACGGAGTTCGCCGTCCCCGCCCCGCTCCCGGCCGACGTGCTCGAGGAGTGCGCCCGGGTCGCCGTGGCGGCCCACGAGGCGCTCGGGCTGCGCGAGCTGTCGCGCTCGGACCTGATCGTCCGGGCCGACGGCACGATCAGCTTCCTGGAGGTCAACGTGGCGCCCGGCTTCACCGAGACGTCGCTGGTGCCGATCTCGGTCGAGGCCGCCGGCCTGGACCTGGGCGAGGTGCTGGCCTCGCTCGTCCGGGCGGCGTCGGCACGCGACGTTCGAGCGTCGCGGTGACCGAGCTGACGTACGCCGCGCTCATCCGGACCTTCCGGCTCGGGTTCCGCGCGCTCGGCCAGCGGATCACGGTCACCGGCCTGGAGCACCTGCCGCGCACCGGCGGTGCGCTGGTCGCGGTCAACCACATCAGCTACGTCGACTTCATCTACGGCGGGCTGCCGGTGGTCGACGCCGGGCGGCTGCCGCGGTTCATGGCCAAGCGCGAGCTCTTCGACCACCGGTTCACGGGGCCGTTGATGCGTCGGCTACGGCACATCGAGGTCGACCGGGCCGACGGCGAGTCCTCGCTCGGCGTCGCCCTGGACTACCTGCGCCGCGGCGAGGTCGTCGGCATCTTCCCGGAGGCGACGATCTCGCGGTCCTTCGAGATCAAGGACCTCAAGACCGGCGCCGCGCGCATCGCGGCCGCGGCCGGCGTCCCGCTCGTGCCGCTCGTGCTCTGGGGCACCCAGCGGATGATGACCAAGGACCACCCCCGGGACTTCTCCCGCGGCAAGGCCATCACCGCCACCGTCGGCCCCGCGATCCCGCTGACCGGCGAGGCCCGCGCCGACACCGCCGCGCTGAGGACCGTGATGACCGGCCTGCTCGACACCGCGATCCGCGAGTACCCGCAGCCCGAGCCCGGCGCGTGGTGGCTGCCGGCGAGGTACGGCGGGACGGCCCCGACCCTCGAGCGGGCCGCCGTGCTGGACGCCGAGGAGCGGGCCGCGCGCGCCGCGCGGAGGGCCCGGAAGTCGGCGTAAGGCTTTATCTATCTGGTGATATACCGACAGATCGCTTTGTCGACATGGCGGTGTTCCCGCAGGTCAGCGGCTCAGATCGGGCGGTCGGACCGGTTCCGCGGGTCCATGATGTCGACGATCCGGCGCAGGTCGTCGAGCGAGGCGAACTCGACGGTGATCTTGCCCTTGTGCCGGCCGAGGTCGACCTTGACCCGGGTCTCGAGGCGGTCGGAGAGGCGGTCGGCCAGGTCGGTGAGGCCGGGGGCGACGGGCTTGTTGCGACGCACGGCGGGGGTCGCCGCCTGCCCTCCGCCGGTCGCGACGATCTCCTCCAGGCCGCGCACCGAGATGCCCTCGGCGACGACGCGGGCCGCGAGCCGGTCCTGCTGGTCGGCGTCCTCGACGCCGAGCAGCGACCGCGCGTGCCCGGCGCTCAGGATGCCGGCGGCGACCCGGCGCTGGACGGCCGGGGAGAGCCTGAGCAGGCGGATGGTGTTGGAGATCTGCGGGCGGGACCGGCCGATGCGGGTGGCGAGCTCGTCGTGGGTGCAGCCGAAGTCCTCGAGCAGCTGCTGGTAGGCGGCCGCCTCCTCCAGCGGGTTGAGCTGCGAGCGGTGGAGGTTCTCCAGCAGCGCGTCGCGCAGCATGTCGGAGTCGTCGGTGGCGCGGACGATCGCCGGGATCTCGGTGAGGCCCGCCTGCTGGGCGGCCCGCCAGCGGCGCTCGCCCATGACGAGCTCGTAGCTCTCGGGCCCGGTCTGGCGGACCACGATCGGCTGGAGCAGCCCGACCTCGCGGATCGAGTGCACCAGCTCGGCCATCGCGTCCTCGTCGAAGACCTGGCGCGGCTGCACGTGGTTCGGCTGGATCTGGCCGGCCGGGATCTCGGCGAACCAGGAGCCCTCGGGCCGCACCAGCTCGGGGCCGGCGTGCTCCTCGGTCCCGACGGCTCCGTCCTCGCCGGCCGCCTCGTCCTCGGCCGGACCGGTCGGGATCAGGGACCCCAGGCCCCGGCCGAGACCCCGACGCACCGGACGCTCGCGGCTCACGACGCGGCTCCCACCGTCGTGGCCCGCTGCGCGACCTCGCGAGCGGCCTCCAGGTAGGACAGCGCACCCGGTGACGCCGGGTCGTAGGTCATCACCGTCTGGGCGTACGACGGCGCCTCGGACACGCGGACCGACCGCGGGATGGTGGTGCTGAGCACCAGCTCCGGGAAGTGCTCCCGCACCTCCTCCGCAACCCCGGCGGCCAGCCGGGTGCGGGCGTCGTACATGGTGATGAGGATGGTGGAGACCTCGAGCCGCGGGTTCAGGTGTGCCTTGACCATCTCGACGGTCTCCAGCAGCTGGCCGAGACCTTCGAGCGCGTAGTACTCCGCCTGGATCGGGATCATCACCTCGGCGCCGGCGACGAGGGCGTTCAGCGTGAGCAGGCCCAGCGACGGCGGGCAGTCGATGAAGACGTAGTCGAAGCGGTCGTCGCCGGCCTCGACCCCACCGATCAGCGGGTGCGCGGCGATGGCCCGCGCCAGTCGGCCCTCGCGGGCGACCAGGCTGACCAGCTCGATCTCGGCACCGGCGAGGTCGATCGTCGCGGGGACGACCCAGAGGTTGTCGAGGTCGGCCGCCGGGGCGGCGATGTCCACGAGCGGCGTGCCGTCGACGAGGGCGTCGTACGTCGACGCGACGCCGCGGTGGTGGGCCGCGCCGAGCGCGGTGGAGGCGTTGCCCTGAGGGTCGAGGTCGATGACGAGCACCTTCTGGCCGAGCTGCGCCAGCGCCGCGGCCACGTTGACCGTCGAGGTGGTCTTGCCCACGCCGCCCTTCTGATTGGCGACCACGACCACCCGGGTCGCGGCCGGGCGCGGCATCGCCACCCGCTGTCGGGCGCCCATCCGGGCCAGCACCGAGTGCTCGGCCGCGCGGGCCAGGGGGGTCGTCTCGTCGTCGAACGTGGGCGGGAGTGCGGTCAGGTCCCCGGCGGTGAGCACCCGGGGGGCCAGAGCGGACAGCCCGGTTTCACGTGAAACCTCTGCGCTCTCGGCCGGGTCGGAGACAGCCTCACCCTGTGGAGAACCGTCCTCACCCTGTGGAGGAACACGCTCAGCCGGCCACCCCAGCCCGGTGGAAAACTCGCTGGGGTCCCCGTCGGCCGTCCCCGGCCACCCGAGGCCCGTGGAGCCGTGGCCCGTCCGGTCGCTCACTTCTTCCTCCGCTGCTTCGTGCCGGGGCGCCGACGATCGCCGTCGCCGCGCCCACGCCAACCTACCGGCCCGTTCTCGGGCCGGACCACCCGCACCACCCACGTGGGCTCCTCCAGGACGCCCGCGCCCAGCTCGGCGACGACGGGTCGCCGGCAGCCCAGCGCCCGTAGCGCGGGCCACGCCTCCTCGACCTCGTCCGCGGCGGCGGCGCCCTTCATCGCGACCAGCTCCCCGCCCGCGCTCGCGAGCGGCAGGCACCAGCCCGCCAGGCGTTCCAGCGGGGCCACCGCCCGGGCCGTCACCACGTCCCACGTACGTCGCCCGTGCAGCTCCTCGGCCCGCCCGCGGACCACCTCCACCCGCTCGGCGAGGCTGAGCGACTCCACGACCTCGTCCAGGAACCGGGTCCGGCGCAGCAGCGGCTCGACCAGGGTCACGCTCAGGTCGGGGCGGGCGATCGCCAACACCAGTCCCGGCAGCCCGGCGCCCGAACCCACGTCGACCACCGCGGCGCCCTCAGCCACCACCTCCCCGAGCACGGCGCAGTTCAGCAGGTGCCGCTCCCACAGCCGCGGCGCCTCGCGCGGGCCGATCAGTCCGCGCACCACGCCCTCGGTGGCCAACAGCTCGGCGTACCGCTCGGCCACCGGCAGGGTCTCCACGTCGAACACCCGCCGCGCCCGATCGGGCACGACGGGTGTTTCACGTGAAACCTCGCCCATGAACGCGGGATCAGACCGGGAGGATCACCACGAAGCGCCGGGGCTCGACGCCCTCGGACTCGGAGGTGAGCCCGGCGCCGGCCACGGCGTCGTGCACGACCTTGCGCTCGAACGGCGACATCGGGTCGAGGGCCACGCGCTCGCCGGTCTCCTGCACCTGCTGCACCGACCGCTGGGCCAGCTCGACCAGGCGCTCGCGCTGGCCGGCCCGGTAACCGGAGATGTCCAGCATCAGCCGCGACCGCTCGCCGGTCTCGCGGTAGACCGCCAGCCGGGTCAGCTCCTGGAGGGCGTCGAGGACCTCGCCGCGCTCGCCCACGAGTTGGTTGAGGTCGGCCCCCACGATGGAGACTGCCGCGCGGTCACCGTCGACGTCCATGTCCAGGTCGCCGTCGAGGTCGGCGATGTCCAGCAGCTCCTCGAGGTAGTCGGCCGCGACGTCGCCCTCGCGCTCCAGCTGGGACAGTCGCTCCTCCTCCTCGGGGCTCCCGGGGGCGTCGGCACCATCGTCGTTCACGTCGCCGGTCACGTCCGGTGCTGACTCCGCCGTCGCCTCCTGGGACGTCTGCTCGGTCATCTCGTCGGTCTCGACCTGGTCGGTGAGCTCGTCGCTCATGGCTTCTCTCCCTCGTTCGTGGCGGGGCCGCGGGGGGCGCCGCCCTTCTTCCGCTGTTCGCGGGACTGCTTCTTGGGTTGCTGCCGCTTCGGCGCGGGCGGCTCCGCGACCTCCGTCGCGGTGGCCGGGCCGCTGCCCGCGGCGGCGGGCTCCTCGCCGGTGTGCAGCCCCTTGGCCGCGTCCCGCTTCTGCTTCGCGGCGAAGGCCGGCGTGCCGGGGGCGGGGTTGTTCCGGATCACGTAGAACTGCTGGCCCATCGTCCACAGGTTCGACGTGGTCCAGTAGAAGAGCACACCGATCGGGAAGGCGATGCCACCGACGGCGAAGACGACCGGCAGGACGTAGAGCAGCATCTTCTGCTGCTGGGCGTAGGGACCGGTCATCGCGTCGGTCGGCATGTTCTTGCTCATCAGCTGGCGCTGGGTGAGGAAGGTGGTGGCGGTCATCGCGACCACGAGGATCGCCGCCAGCACCATCACCGCGGCGCTGCCGTCGCTGTTGAGGAACGTCTGCTTGAGCCCGATCGTGTCGAACAGCTTGGACTTGCCGAAGGACTCGGCGAGGTCGCTGTTCAAGAAGCCGTGCGCCTTGTTCTTCTTCGCGGCCTGGTCGAGCATCCGGAACAGGGACAAGAAGATCGGCATCTGCACGATCAGCGGCAGGCACGAGGCGAACGGGTTGGTGCCCGTCTCCTTGTAGAGCGCCATCGTCTCCGCGGCGAGCCGCTCGCGGTCGTGGCCGTACTTCTTCTGCAGCTCCTTGACCCGCGGCTGGATGAGCTGCATGTTGCGGCTGGACTTGATCTGCTTGACGAACAGCGGGATCAGCGCGGCACGCACGACCAGCGTCAGGCCGATGATCGACAGCGCCCAGGTCGAGCCGCCGTCGGGGTCCAGGCCGATCTGGCTGAAGAGCCAGTGCCACGACACCATCACCGCGGACACCGCGTAGTACAGCGGCGTCATGATGATGTGGCCGACGGCGCCGAGGAAATCGAGCACGAGAAGGGCTCCTTAGCCTGTCTTGATGCGGGTCGGGTGGGGCGGGACCGGGTCGTAGCCGCCGGCGGCCCACGGGTGGCACCGGCCCAGCCGGCGGACCGCGAGCCAGGTGCCCTTGATGCTGCCGTGCACCGTCACCGCTTCCAAGGCGTAGGCCGAGCAGGACGGGTGGTACCGGCAGACCTGGCCGTACAGCGGGCTGATCACGGCCCGGTAGCCGCGCAGCAGGGCGATCAGTACGTACTTCATGGGGCCGGCTTCATGAGGGTGAGGTCACGGGTGCGACCCGTCCCAGACAACGAGCGAAGTCGTCGCGGAGTTCGGCGTACGACGCATCGGCCGCCGCGGCCAGCGCCCGGACGACCAGGGTCGAGGCCGGCGGGAGCTCGGCGAGCCGGTCGCGGACCAGGTGGCGCAGGCGGCGGCGTACCCGGTTGCGGACCACGGCGGCGCCGACCGTCTTGCCGACGACGAAGCCCACCCGCGCCGGCTCGCCCTCGACGGCATCCAGAGGGCCGGCGAGGTGCAGCACGAGGGTGCGGCTACCCGCCCGGCGCCCCTCACGCACGCAGCGTCGGAAGGAGTCGCTCGAGGTGAGTCGCGCGGCCGCGGGCAGCACGACCCGGGCTCAGACGGCGAGCTTGTCGCGGCCCTTGCGCCGACGCGCCGACAGGATCGCGCGACCCGCGCGGGTGCGCATCCGCAGGCGGAAACCGTGCACCTTGTGGCGGCGGCGGTTGTTCGGCTGGTACGTGCGCTTGGTCACGGCTTCTCCGGTGGTGGTCGAGGCCCTGGTGGGCCATCGTCGGGGTCTGGGTGGCACCCGGGGCAGCACGCTCGGCCCATCCGGGGACAGGACGGAACGGCGCCACATCAGGTGACCGGCCAACGGTACGCGAGCGTTCTCCACAGGGTCAAACCAACGCCGCGCCAGCACGGATCCCCGGCCTGGGGACAAGTTCGCGAACCTGTGGATGACGTCTTGCCGCCGCCCTCCGCAGCGGGTTAGGTTCGGCGACGACGAGATTCCCCGCCGTCCCCCATCACCTCCCGGGCTCCCCTCGAATCCAGGGGCCGCCCGCAGCGCGCAGACCGGTACCTGCTCATCCGGGATCGGTCGTCCGCGGCCCAGCGGCGGTGGGGACCCACGGCTCGTCGCGCTCCTTCACAGGTTGTGGAGAAGCATGTGGAATCTTTCGGTCACCAGAAGGGCGGCGGGCACCAGCATGGAGGATCAGCACACCGATCTCGAGGCGGCCTGGTGGTCGGTCGTCGCGGAGCTGCAGCCGAACCAGCGGGCCTGGCTGGAGGCCAGTGCCCCGGTCACGCTGCACGGCAACCAGGCGATCATCGAGGTCGTCGACGAGTTCACCCGCAACCAGCTCGAGGGCCGGCTGCGCAACCAGGTGGAAGCGGGTCTGACCTCGACGTTCGGCCGCGAGATCCGCCTGGGCGTGACCGTGAACTCCGCGCTGGCCGACCGCGCCCCCGCCGTGTCCGAGAATCGCCTTGTCGACAACTCGACAAGTCCCCAGGTCGACTCATCGACGTATCCGCCCGGCATGACCGAGGAGCCGCCGGCCGACCAGAACCGCACGTCGGTGCTCGAGACGCGGCTGAACCCGAAGTACACCTTCGACACCTTCGTCATCGGCTCCTCCAACCGCTTCCCGCACGCCGCGGCGGTGGCGGTCGCCGAGGCGCCGGGCCGCGCGTACAACCCGCTGCTGGTCTACGGCGACTCCGGCCTGGGCAAGACGCACCTGTTGCACGCGATCGGTCACTACGTCCGCAGCCTCTACGCCGGCGCCAAGGTGCGCTACGTGTCGAGCGAGGAGTTCACCAACGAGTTCATCAACGCGATCCGCGACGACCGGCAGGACCGGTTCAAGCGGAAGTACCGCGACGTGGACGTCCTGCTCATCGACGACATCCAGTTCCTGGAGGGGAAGACCCAGACGCAGGAGGAGTTCTTCCACACCTTCAACACGCTCCACAACGCCAACAAGCAGATCGTGCTGACCTCCGACCGCGCGCCCAAGCGGCTCGAGGCGCTCGAGGACCGGCTGCGCAACCGGTTCGAGTGGGGCCTGATCACCGACGTGCAGCCGCCCGACCTCGAGACGCGCATCGCGATCCTGCGCAAGAAGGCCGCGATGGACCGGCTCACCGCGCCGCCGGACGTGCTGGAGTTCATCGCCTCGAAGATCCAGACCAACATCCGCGAGCTCGAGGGCGCGCTGATCCGGGTCACGGCCTTCGCGAACCTCAACCGCCAGGAGGTCGACATGACCCTGGCCGAGATCGTGCTCAAGGACCTGATCCCCGAGGGCGGCGAGCCGGAGATCACCGCGTCGCTGATCATCGCCCAGACCTCGGCGTACTTCGGGCTGCCGATCGAGGACATCACCGGCCCGAGCCGCGGCCGGCACCTGGTGATGGCCCGCCAGATCGGCATGTACCTGTGCCGCGAGCTGACCGACCTCTCGCTGCCCAAGATCGGTGCCCAGTTCGGCAACCGCGACCACACGACGGTCATGTACGCCGACCGGAAGATCAACCAGCTGCTCGCCGAGCGCCGCGCGGTCTTCAACCAGGTCTCCGAGCTGACCAACCGCATCAAGATGCACGCGCGTCAGAACTGATGTGAGGGTCCGAACTACAACGGCGGAAGATGTGCGGGACGCTGTGCGCCACGCCGGTACTTCGTCCACAAGTGCTGTGGACAATTGGGGACGACCGTGTCGCCCGGGTCACTCGCCCGCAGGAACCCGTGGTTGGCCGTACCCCGTCCTCCACATGGCCTGGGGACAGAAAAGACCCGCTGACCTGGGACGACATCGCTTCTCCACATTGTCCACACCTGCTACTACTCCTCATCACCTATAACCAGAGTGATCCTCGGTGAACGTCACTCGGGGCCCCGACCTGGGGACAACCACCTCCCTCCCGGCAGCCGTTCGGTGACCACCACTCCCCTGCGTCGGTCCCGCGTGGCAGGATTCGAGCACCGTTCCCCCTCCGTGTCCGGTCTGCCTTCCCACCCTGACCTCGAAGGACATCCGTTGAAGTTCCGCGTGGAACGCGATGCGTTCGCCGACGCCGTCGCCTGGGCTGCCCGCAGCCTCCCCGTCCGGCCCAGTGCTCCCGTGTTGTCCGGCCTGCTCATCGACGCCGGTCACGAGGGCCTCGTCCTGTCGACGTTCGACTACGAGACCTCGGCCCGCGCGACCCTGTCCGCGGAGGTCTCCGACGAGGGACGCGCCCTGGTCAGCGGCCGGCTGCTGGCCGACATCTGCCGCAGCCTGCCGGCCAAGCCGGTCGACGTGACCCTCGACGGCACCCGGGTCTCGATCACCTGCGGGTCGGCGCGCTTCAGCCTCCAGACCATGCCGGTCGAGGACTACCCCTCGCTGCCCGACATGCCGGCCGCCTCCGGCACCGTGCCCAGCGACCAGTTCGCGCACGCCGTCGCCCAGGCCGTCACCGCGGCCGGCCGCGACGACATGCTGCCGGTGCTGACCGGCGTCCGGCTCGAGATCTCCGGCTCCACGATCGCGCTGCTCGCCACCGACCGGTTCCGGCTCTCGCACCGCGAGCTCACCTGGAACCCCAACACCCCGGACGCCTCGCTCGCGGCGCTCGTGCCGGCCAAGGTCCTCGGCGACACCGCGAAGTCGCTGACCGCCGGCCCCGAGGTGACCATCGCGCTGTCGGCCAGCGGGTCCGGCGAGGGCATCATCGGCTTCGAGGGCTCCGCCGCCGGTGGCACCCGCCGTACGACGACCCGGTTGCTGGACGGCGAGTTCCCCAAGGTCCGCAGCCTGTTCCCCAGCGAGCACCTGACCAAGGCGCTCGTCGACAAGCTGGCCCTGGTCGAGTCGGTCAAGCGCGTGGCCCTGGTCGCCGAGCGCAACACCGCGGTGCAGCTGGCTTTCAGCGACGGGGTGCTGACGCTCGACGCCGGCTCCGGCGACGAGGCCCAGGCCTCGGAGTCGATCGAGGCGACCATCGACGGCGACGACCTCACCACCGGCTTCAACCCGCAGTTCCTCCTCGACGGCCTGACCGCCATCGACGAGGCCGTCGTCGAGCTGTCCTTCACCCAGGCTTCCAAGCCGGTCGTCATCAGTGGTTCGATCGGTGAGGACGGCGACGATCCTGGCTTCCGCTACCTGCTGATGCCGCGTCGCCTGCTCTCCTGATCCGACCTACTGCAGAGAGGCTCCGCCGTGGAACTGGGACTCGTTGGCCTGGGCAAGATGGGCGGCAACATGCGGACCCGTCTCCGCGACGCCGGCCACACGGTCGTCGGCTACGACCAGAACCAGGACATCTCCGACTCCACCAGCCTGGCCGACATGGTCGAGAAGCTGCCGTCGCCCAAGGTCGTGTGGGTGATGGTGCCCGCCGGTGACATCACCCGGAAGGTCATCGCCGACCTCGGCGACCTCCTCGGCGAGGGCGACCTGGTCGTCGACGGCGGCAACTCCCGCTGGACCGACGACCAGGCGAACGCCGCCAAGCTGCACGAGAAGGGCATCGGCTTCGTCGACTGCGGAGTGTCCGGCGGGGTCTGGGGCCTGAAGAACGGCTACGCCCTGATGTACGGCGGCTCGCCCGACAACATCGCCAAGGTCCAGCCGGCTTTCGACGCCCTCAAGCCGGAGGGCGAGTTCGGCTCGGTCCACGCGGGCGAGGTGGGCGCCGGGCACTTCAGCAAGATGGTCCACAACGGGATCGAGTACGCCATCATGCAGAGCTACGCCGAGGGCTGGGAGCTGCTGCAGAAGGTCGACCTGGTCGACAACGTCACCGAGGTCTTCCGCTCCTGGCGCGAGGGCACGGTCATCCGTTCCTGGCTGCTCGACCTGCTGGTCAACGCGCTGGACGAGGACCCGGGCCTCTCCAAGATCCGCGGCTACGCCGAGGACTCCGGCGAGGGCCGCTGGACCGTCGAGGCCGGCATCGACAACGCCGTCGCCACCCCGGCCATCACCGCCGCCCTCTACGCCCGGTTCATCTCGCGTCAGGACGACAGCCCCGCGATGAAGGCGATCGCGGCCATGCGCAACCAGTTCGGCGGCCACGCCGTGCAGAGCGGACCGCCGCCCGGCGGCGACGCGTCTCCGGTCTGACGGGACTCGCTTGTACGTCTCGCACCTGGTCCTGCACGACTTCCGCTCGTACGCCGACGTCGAGGTCGTCCTCGAGCCGGGCGCGACGGCGTTCGTCGGGCGCAACGGGCAGGGGAAGACCAACCTGGTCGAGGCGATCGACTACCTCTCCCGGCTGAGCTCGCACCGCGTCGCCACCGACGCGCCGCTGGTGCGGGCCGGCGCGGACCAGGCCGTGATCCGGGCCGCGGTGGTCAAGGACGGCCGGACCGCCGTCCTCGAGGTGGAGGTCAACCCCGGCCGGGCGAACCGCGCCCGCGTCAACAAGTCCCCGCTGCCGAGGACGCGCGACCTGGTCGGCCTGGTGCGCACCGTGGTCTTCTCCCCCGAGGACCTCGCGCTGGTCAAGGGCGACCCGGCCGAGCGGCGGCGGTTCCTCGACGACCTGCTCGTGCTGCGGACGCCGCGGCTGGCGGGCGTGCGGTCCGACTACGAGCGGATCCTGCGGCAGCGCAACACCCTGCTGAAGACGGCCCGCTTCGGGAGGGGGTCGGAGGGCGCCCTCGCAACCCTCGACACCTGGAACGCTCACCTCGCCCGGGTCGGCGCGGAGATCCTGGCCGAGCGGCTGACCCTGGTCGAGGACCTGCGTCCCTACCTCGGCCATGCCTACGCCACCGTCGCGCGCGGTGCGTCCCAGGACGACGCGGTCATGGACTACAAGTCGTCCTTCGAGCTCGGCCGAGGAGAGGACCAGGAGCGCGAGCGGGGGTCGCTGACCGAGGGCCTCCTCGCCGCGCTGGCCGAGCGCCGCGAGGACGAGCTGGACCGGGGGGTGTCCCTGGTGGGCCCGCACCGGGACGACCTGGTGCTCAGCCTCGGGGCGGGCGGTGACTCGACCCGGCTGCCGGTCCGCGGGTACGCCAGCCACGGTGAGTCCTGGTCGTTCGCGCTGGCGCTGCGCCTGGCGGCGTACGACCTGCTGCGCGCGGACGGCGACGACCCGATCCTCATCCTCGACGACGTCTTCGCCGAGCTCGACGGTGAGCGCCGGGCCCAGCTGGCCGAGCTGGTCGCCGGCGCTGAGCAGGTGCTGGTCACCGCCGCCGTCGACGACGACGTGCCCGAGAAGCTGGCCGGCGTCCGTTTCCGCGTCGGCGGCGGGGAGGTGACCCGTGCCGACTGACGGACGCAGCGAGGAGGAGCCCGAGGCCCACCGGCCGGACGGGCTGGACCTCGCCAAGGACCTCGCCCGCTCGACGGCGCGGTCCACGTCGGCCAGGCGCGTACGGCGCCCGCGGTCCGAGCGCCGTACCGGTCCGGCCAAGGCCTCCGGTGCGTTCCCCGACGAGCGCGACCCCCAGCTGCTCGACGTGACCGTGAACCGGCTGGTCGACGACCACGGCTGGGACGTCGACCTGCGGGTGGCCGGCGTGTTCGCCCGCTGGGCCGAGCTGGTCGGCGACGAGATCGCGCGGCACGTGACGCCGGAGACCTTCACCGACGGGGTGCTCGGCGTGCGGACCGACTCCACCGCGTGGGCGGCCCAGCTGAAGTACCTCGCCCCCGACCTGGTCAAGCGCCTCAACGCCGAGCTCGGCCACGGCACCGTGACGCTCGTGGAGATCGCCGGCCCGCACCTGCCGTCCTGGAAGAAGGGCCCGCGCTCGGTCCGCGACGGGCGGGGGCCCCGCGACACCTACGGATAACCGATCTGGGGGCCTCGCCGACGTATAGGGAGTCCACCGCACCCCTGCGCGAGCCTTGCGGAGCCCTTCACGCGGCGCTCAGGGCCGATTTCAGCGCCGGATCCCCCCGTTCCTGGGGATGGCGGCGTGGAATGCGGCCCCTGACGGGCTATCATGGCCGTTGGGTCGCGACCCTCGAGTCGCGACCCGACCCATGTGCGCAGGGCGAGCTGAAGAGGGACCGAGTGAGCGAGCAGACGACCGAGACCCCCGTGGAGCCGCAGGAGATCCCCCGGGACGTCAACGGTGACTACGACGCCTCCGCGATCACCGTCCTCGAGGGCCTGGAGGCGGTGCGCAAGCGCCCAGGCATGTACATCGGCTCGACCGGCGAGCGCGGCCTGCACCACCTGATCACCGAGATCGTGGACAACGCCGTCGACGAGGCACTCGCGGGCTACTGCGACCGCATCGTGCTGACGCTGCGCGCGGACGGCGGGGTCCAGGTCGTCGACAACGGCCGTGGCATCCCCACCGACACCGCGCCCGGCCAGGAGCTGCCCGCCGTCACCATGGCCCTGACGCTGCTGCACGCCGGCGGCAAGTTCGGCGGTGGTGGCTACAAGGTCTCCGGCGGCCTGCACGGCGTCGGCGTCTCGGTCGTCAACGCGCTGTCGACCCACCTCATCGTCGAGGTCAAGAACCGCGGGCACCTGTGGCGCCAGAGCTTCCAGCTCGGCGTCCCGGACGGCCCGCTCGAGCAGGTCCGCCCGCTCGAGGACGGCGAGAGCACGGGCACGACCGTGACGTGGTGGGCCTCGGAGGAGATCTTCGAGACCACGACCTACAACCTCGAGACCCTGACCAACCGGATGCGGGAGTACGCCTTCCTCAACAAGGGTCTCGAGATCGTGATCCGCGACGAGCGGCCCACCGCGGGCGAGCTGGTGGACGCCGTCGAGGACGACACCGTGCCGGCCGAGGTCGACGAGGCCGACTCCGCCTCCATCAAGCGGGCCGACGGCGGTGGGCTCGAGCGCGTCTTCAAGTACGACCTGGGTCTCGTCGACTACGTCGCCCACCTCAACCGCAGCAAGACGCCGGCCAACCCCACGATCATCTCGTTCGAGGCGGACGCCCCCGAGGGCGCCGGCATGCACATGAGCCTCGAGGTCGCGATGCAGTGGAACACCTCCTACACCGAGTCGGTGCACACCTTCGCCAACACCATCAACACCCACGAGGGCGGCACCCACGAGGAGGGCTTCCGGGCGGCGCTGACCAGCCAGATCAACACCTTCGGCGAGGCCAACAACCTGATCAAGAAGAAGGAAGACCGCGTCTCCGGCGACGACATCCGTGAGGGCTTCACCGCGATCGTCTCGATCAAGCTCGGCGAGCCGCAGTTCGAGGGCCAGACCAAGACCAAGCTCGGCAACACCGAGGCCAAGGGCTTCGTGCAGCGGGTCGTCAACGACCAGCTCGGCGCGTGGCTCGAGCAGAACCCCAACGAGGGCCGCGACATCGTGCGCAAGGCCCAGGCCGCCGCGTCCGCGCGGATGGCCGCGCGCAAGGCGCGCGACCTCGCCCGCAACCGCAAGGGCCTGCTCGGCGGCGGTGGTCTGCCCGGCAAGCTGTCGGACTGCCAGTCGACCAACCCCGAGGAGTGCGAGGTCTACATCGTCGAGGGCGACTCGGCCGGCGGCTCGGCCCGCCAGGGTCGCGACCCGCGGACCCAGGCGATCCTGCCGATCCGCGGCAAGATCCTCAACGTCGAGAAGGCGCGGATCGACAAGGTGCTCGGCAACGCCGAGGTGCAGTCGATCATCACCGCGCTCGGCACCGGCATCCACGACGAGTTCGACATCGCCAAGCTGCGCTACCACAAGGTCGTGCTGATGGCCGACGCCGACGTCGACGGCCACCACATCAACACCCTGCTGCTGACGCTGCTGTTCCGGTTCATGCGGCCGCTCATCGAGGGCGGCTACGTCTACATGGCCCAGCCGCCGCTCTACCGGCTGCGCTGGAACAAGCCGGCCGACCACGAGTTCGTCTACTCCGACGCCGAGCGCGACGCGCTGCTGCGCGACGGCCAGGCCAACGGCAAGAAGCTCCCCAAGGAGAACCCCGTCCAGCGCTACAAGGGCCTCGGCGAGATGAACGCCAAGGAGCTGTGGGAGACCACGATGGACCCCGACCAGCGGCTGATGCTGCAGGTCACGCTCGAGGACGCGGCCCAGGCCGACGAGGTCTTCTCGACCCTGATGGGCGAGGACGTCGAGCAGCGTCGTTCGTGGATCCAGCGCAACGCCAAGGACGTCCGCTTCCTCGATATCTAGGTGTCTCACAAAATCCCTAGACAGGCTTAGTCGGGCTTAGCGACACACAGAGAGAAGATCCATGACCGAGACCCCCATCCAGCCCCCCGTCCCGCTCGGCGGCGGCGGCCGGGTCGAGCCGGTCGAGCTGCAGACCTCGGTCCAGCGCGCCTTCCTCGACTACGCCATGGCGGTCATCGTCGGCCGCGCGCTCCCCGACGTCCGCGACGGGCTCAAGCCGGTGCACCGCCGGGTGCTCTACGCCATGTACGACGGCGGCTACCGGCCCGACCGCGGCTTCTCGAAGTGCTCGCGCGTCGTCGGCGACGTGATGGGCCAGTACCACCCGCACGGCGACACCGCGATCTACGACACCCTCGTCCGGCTCGCGCAGCCGTGGGTGATGCGCGCCCCGCTGATCAACGGCCAGGGCAACTTCGGCTCGCCGGGCAACGACTCGGCCGCCGCGATGCGGTACACCGAGTGCCGGATGGCGCCGCTGGCGCTGGAGATGGTCCGCGACATCCACGAGGAGACCGTCGACTTCCAGCCCAACTACGACGGCCGCAGCCAGGAGCCGACGATCCTGCCCGCGCGCTTCCCGAACCTCCTGGTCAACGGCTCGGCCGGGATCGCGGTCGGCATGGCCACCAACATCCCGCCCCACAACCTGCGCGAGGTCGCCGCCGGCGCCACGTGGGCGCTGGAGAACCCCGGCGCCACCCGCGAGGAGCTCCAGGAGGCGCTGCTCGAGCGGATCAAGGGCCCCGACTTCCCCAACGGCGCCCTCATCGTCGGCCACCAGGGGATCGAGCAGGCCTACCGCACCGGTCGCGGCTCGGTCACCCAGCGGGCCGTGATCGAGATCGACGAGGACAGCAAGGGCCGCACCTGCCTGGTCATCACCGAGCTGCCCTACATGGTCAACCCGGACAACCTGGCGCTGAAGATCGCCGAGCTGGCCGACCTCGGTCGCGTGCAGGGCATCGCCGACGTCCGCGACGACACCTCCGACCGCACCGGCCAGCGCCTGGTGATCGTGCTCAAGCGCGACGCGGTCGCCCGGGTCGTGCTCAACAACCTCTTCAAGCACACCGAGCTGCAGACCAACTTCTCGGCCAACATGCTGGCGCTCGTCGACGGCGTGCCCCGCACGCTGACCATCAACCAGTTCATCTCCTTCTGGGTCAGCCACCAGATCGAGGTCATCCAGCGGCGGACGCGCTACCGCCTGCGCAAGGCCGAGGAGGACGCGCACATCCAGCGCGGCCTGGTGAAGGCGCTCGACGCCCTCGACGAGGTGATCGCGCTGATCCGGCGCAGCCCCGACGTCGAGGAGGCTCGCACCGGCCTGATGACGCTGCTGGAGATCGACGAGATCCAGGCGCAGGCCATCCTCGACATGCAGCTGCGTCGTCTGGCCGCCCTCGAGCGCCAGAAGATCATCGACAAGCTGGCCGAGCTCGAGGTGATCATCGCCGACCTGGAGGACATCCTCGCCGACGACGGCCGGCAGCGGCAGATCGTCATCGACGAGCTGGCCGAGATCGTGGAGAAGTACGGCGACGACCGGCGTACCCAGATCATCGCGGCCGACGGCGACCTCTCGATGGAGGACCTGATCCCCGACGAGGAGCTGGTCGTCTCGATCACCCGCGGCGGCTACGCCAAGCGCACGAAGTCCGACCAGTACCGCTCCCAGAAGCGCGGCGGCAAGGGCGTGCGCGGCGCGACCCTGCGCGGCGACGACGTGGTCGACCACTTCATCGCGACGACGAACCACCACTGGCTGCTGTTCTTCACCACCGCCGGCCGGGTCTACCGGACCAAGGCCTACAACCTTCCGGAGGCCTCGCGCGACGCGAAGGGCGGCCACGTCGCCGGTCTGCTGTCCTTCCAGCCGGACGAGAACATCGCGCAGGTGCTGGCGATCCGTGACTACGAGCAGGCTCCTTACCTCGTCCTGGCCACCCGCAACGGCCTGGTCAAGAAGACGCGCCTCGGCGACTACAACAGCCCGCGCCAGGCCGGCGTCATCGCGATCAACTTCCGCGAGGACGACGACGAGCTGATCGGCGCCGAGCTGGTCGAGCCCGACGACGACATCCTGCTCGTGTCCCGCAAGGGCCAGTCGATCCGCTTCCGGGCCGACGACACGCAGCTGCGGCCGATGGGCCGCGCGACCTCCGGGGTGTCGGGCATGAAGTTCCGCGCCGGCGACTCCGTGCTGTCGATGTCGGTCATCCGGGCCCAGCAGGTGGCCCAGGAGGAGCTGGCCGCGGTCAAGCCGCAGTACGTCTTCACCATGACCGACGGAGGCTTCGCCAAGCGGTCGCGGATCACCGACTACCGCCTGCAGTCCCGCGGGGGTCTCGGCATCAAGACGATGTCGCTGGCCAACGAGGAGCGCGGCAACCTGGTCGGCGCGTTCATCGTCGTCGACGGGGACGAGATCCTCTCGATCACCCAGGGCGGCCAGGTCGTGCGCAGCCCGATCAACGACGACTTCCGGCCCACCGGTCGCTCCACGATGGGCGTGAAGTTCGTGACGCCCAAGGAGGGCGACGCGGTCGCCGTCGTGGCCCGCTCGGTCGAGACGCCCGAGGACACCCTCGACGAGGCCAGCGCTGTTACCACAGACGAGGCGGCCGAGGGGGTGGAACAGGCCGAGCCGACGGCTGCGGAATCGCCCGATCTGGACTCCAGTGCAACAATCGAAGCGACCGATGACGGTCAACCGGCCGATTCCCCTCCCGAGAGTGAGGCCTGATGACGGAGCGACCGACCGAGCAGACGCAGACGCGACTGAGCGGACTGGACGCACCTCGCCCGGAGTCCCACGCGGACTCCCGGCCCGTCCTGCCGCCGATGCCCCGCGAGGAGAGCAACGGCGACGGCGGACCCTCGCTGTCGGAGCGTCTCCAGCAGAAGCTGAGCTCGGTGCGCCAGACCGCCCTGCCGGGTTCGCCGTCCACGACGGAGCCTTCCGCGCCGGCCGCCAACGGGTCCGCGCCCGACCAGACGGCCACGCGCCCCGCCGTACGTGAGGCCGCACCCGAGGCGCGCGTCGCACCGACGCCCGCCCCGGTGCTGCCGGCATCGGCCCCGGTGCAGCAGTCGGTCGCGCGTGACGAGACCAAGGTCCGCACCCAGCGCACCCGCGCCACGCGTTCCTCGCGGCAGAAGCGGCCCCCGCGCCGCGCCCGCCTGCGCCTCACCCGCGTCGACCCGTGGTCGGTGATGAAGACGGCGTTCCTGCTCTCGATCGCCCTCGGCGTGGTCACCATCGTCTCGGTGCTGATGGTGTGGTCGGTCCTCGGCGCGGCCGGCGTCTGGGACTCCATCAACACCACGGTCCGCGACATCGTCGGCGACCAGGCGGACTCCCCGTTCACCATCCAGGACTACCTCGGCACCGACCGGGTCATCGGGTTCACGATGCTCGTCGCGGTCATCGACGTGGTGCTGCTGACGGCGATCGCCACCCTCGGCGCGTTCCTCTACAACATGTCGGCCGCCCTCCTCGGCGGCATCGACATCACCCTGGTCGAGGACGAGCGCTAGCGATTCGGACGGCTCCCCGACCGTCCGGTAATCTCACCCCGTTCGCATCATCCCCGGGCCTATAGCTCAGACGGTTAGAGCGCTTCCCTGATAAGGAAGAGGTCACAGGTTCAAGTCCTGTTAGGCCCACGTGAAGAAGATCCTGTTCGTCCTGCTGGCCGCCGCGGGCGTCGCCTACGCGAAGAAGAAGCTGGACGAGGGCAAGCACGAGCAGGCCCTCTGGGCGGAGGCGACCGACAGCGTCTCCTCGCCCTCCACTCCCACGAAGTGACCAACCGCCGAGGCCTTGAGGCCCGGTTCGGGGGCCTTGGCGCAATTGGTAGCGCACCTGCTTTGCAAGCAGGGGGTTAGGGGTTCGAGTCCCCTAGGCTCCACCACCCTCCGCGTTTCGCCCGTCCGATTCGTCGGCGGATCGCTACCACTTCTCCCGCTCAGCGGGGCAGACGAACCGGAGGCTGCGGCGCTAGCGTGCCCCCGTGGTGCGCGACGCGGAGGCGGCCGCCGGGACGTTCACGGACTTCCTGGAGCGGCTGGCTGCCCGGACCCCGACGCCGGCGGGCGGGTCGGTGGCGGCGCTGTGCACCGCGCAGGCCGCGGCGCTGGTGGCGATGGTGGCGCGCTTCGTCGAGGCCCCGGAGCTGGCCGAACGGGCCGACGACCTGATGACCCAGTCCCAGCAGCTGGCCGCGGACGACGAGCGGGCGTTCGGTGCCGTGGCGGCGGCGTGGGCCATTCCGCGCGATGACGAGAGACGGCGTACGGCGATCGCGGACGCGCTCCTGGTCGCGTCCGAGCCGCAGGCACGCGTCGTGGAGACGGCCGTCGAGGTGCTGGTGCTGATCGACCAGCTGCGTCCGGCGGCGAGCGGCGGGCTGCTGTCGGACCTGGTCGCGGCGGGTGAGGTGGCGCGGGCCGGGTCGGCGATCGCGCGGATGAACGTGGAGTCGAACGTGGGCAGGCTGCCCGACTCCGAGGGGCGCTCGAGACTTCTCCGGCGCATGGGCGTGACGAAGGTGAGGAACTGAGTGCTGTCCGACATCGAGATCGCGAACGCCGCCGAGCTGCGACCCATCACGCAGGTCGCCGAGGAGCAGCTGGGCATCGACCCGGTGCACCTGGTGCCCTACGGCCACCACAAGGCCAAGGTCGACCTCGGGTACCTGACCTCGCTCGAGGACCGGCCGATGGGCAAGCTGATCCTCATGACGGCGATGTCGCCGACGCCGGCGGGGGAGGGGAAGACGACCACCACGGTCGGGCTGACCGACGCGCTGAGCGGGCTGGGGCTGCGGTCGATGGCGTGCCTGCGCGAGCCGTCGATGGGACCGGTGTTCGGCATGAAGGGTGGCGCCGCCGGTGGCGGCTGGGCCCAGGTCGTGCCGATGACCGACATCAACCTCCACTTCACCGGTGACTTCGCGGCCCTCGCCGCCGCGCACAACCTCCTGTCGGCGCTGGTCGACAACCACCTGCACCACGGCAACGCGCTCGGCATCGACGTGCGCTCGGTGGACTGGAAGCGCGTGCTCGACCTCAACGACCGCGCGCTCCGCGACGTCGTGGTCGGCCTCGGCGGCCTCGCCAACGGGTACCCGCGCGAGACCGGGTTCGACATCGTGGTGGCCTCGGAGCTGATGGCGATCTTCTGCCTCACCGAGTCGTGGGCGGACCTCAAGCGGCGGATCGGCGACATCGTCATCGGCCAGACGCGGGACAAGAAGCCGGTGACGGCCCGCGAGCTCGGGGCCGACGGCGCGATGGCGGTGCTGCTGCGCGACGCGCTCGCCCCGAACCTGGTGCAGACGCTCGAGCACACGCCGGCGTTCGTGCACGGCGGCCCGTTCGCCAACATCGCCCACGGCTGCAGCTCGGTCGTGGCCACGCGAGCGGCGCTGCGGCTGGCCGACTACGTCGTCACCGAGGCCGGCTTCGGCGCGGACCTCGGCGCGGAGAAGTTCATCGACATCAAGTGCCGCAAGTCCGGCCTGCGCCCGGACGCGGCGGTCGTGGTGGCCACGGTCCGGGCCCTCAAGTTCCACGGCGGCGTGGAGGTACCCGACCTCGGTGTCGAGGACCTCGACGCCGTCGAGCGCGGCATGGAGAACCTCGCCCGCCACCTGCGCAACGTGCGCGAGGTCTACGGCATCCCGTGCGTGGTGGCGCTCAACCGGTTCCCGAGCGACACCGACGCCGAGGTGTCCCGCGTGGTCGACCTGGTCGACGCGCTCGGCGTCCGCACGTACCCGGCGACGCACTTCGTCGACGGCGGGAGTGGTGCGTCCGAGCTGGCCAAGGGGGTGCTCGACCTGTTCGAGGACTCCGGGCGGTCGACGGTCAACCTCACCTACCCCGACGAGCTCCCGCTCGTGGAGAAGGCCGAGGTCCTCGCCCACCGCGTGTACGGCGCCTCGAGCGTGACGTGGGACGGCAAGGCCAGGCGGAAGATCGACCGCCTCCAGGCCGACGGCTACGGCCACCTGCCCGTCTGCGTCGCCAAGACGCAGTACTCGTTCTCCACCGATGCCTCCCTGCGCGGGGCGCCGAGCGGGCACGACCTGCACGTGCGGGAGGTACGGCTGGCCGCGGGCGCGGGCTTCGTGGTCCTCGTCTGCGGCGACGTGATGACCATGCCGGGTCTGCCGGCCGTGCCGGCCGCCTCGCGGATCGACCTGCTCGACGACGGGACCATCGTCGGGCTCTCCTGAGCCTCAGGACCGCCGCAGGGACGCCGGGCTGAACGGCGCCAGCCAGCGGCGCCACGACGGTACGTCGGCGCCGAGCCCTCCCCGTACCTCGAGCACCGACCCCCAGTAGGAGTCGGCCGCATCGGGCGAGGGTGCCGCGGCGCCGAAGACCGCGTCGTCGGCGGTGCGGGCCAGGGGCAGCGTCGCGGCGCCGAGGGCGACGGCCTGCGCGGGCCGCGAGCGGTGGGCCGGCACGGGCACGCCGAGGTCGCGGGCGCGGTCGACGAGCTCCTGCCACGCCCCGACGTACCTCACGGACACCCGGGGGGCGCGACGACGGCGGGTACGCCGCAACGCCTTGTACGCCGGTAGCGCGCCGACCGCCGCCGGCACGAGGAGCCACAGCAGCAAGCGCCACGGGCCCGACGACGAGGCCGGTGCGTGGTCGGTGGGGTCGTCCGGGTCGGGGTCCGGCGAGGGCGACGGTGAGGCCTCGGGGGTGGCCGACGGTGTCGCCGTCGCCGTCGGCGAGGTCTCCGGCGTCACGACCACCGGGTCGTTGCTGGGGTCGTCGCGGCGGGGCGCGCGGAACGACTCGTACCTGGTGCGCGGCAGCTCGCGCCAGGTGCCGTCGGCGATCCGCAGCTCCACCCAGGCGACCACGTCGTTGCCCTTCACGATCCCGTCGTCGGGCACGCGCGCCCCGATCACGATGCGCGCGGGCACCCGCAATCGAGTGGCCAGCAGGGCCATCGCGGCGGCGTACTGCTCGTCGTTGCCGACCATGTGCGGGCCGTTCATGAAGTCGTCGAGGCGCGCCTCGTCCTGGCCGCGCGTGAACTTCACGACCCACCCGAACGCGCCGTCGCTGTAGCGCCCGCGCTCGCGCATCATCCGGGCTCCGCGCAGCACCGCGTCCAGGCGCGAGTCGGCGCCCTGCCGCGCGGCCTGGGCCCAGTTGTCGAGGAAGGCGGCGGCGGCGTACGTCGGCTCGTCGACCAGCAGCGACGGGCGGGCGTCGTCGGGGAGCGTGGTGTCGGGGAACTCGGCGAAGAACTCGTACTCGTCGTTGCCGCCGAGCGTGCGGATGCCGATGGCGGTCGACGTGACGGGGTTGAATCGGAGCTGGTCGACGGGCACGCCGCCGGGGAAGTCGGTGTTCAGCCCGACCAGCCGGCCGGCGAGCGGCAGCCACTGGCTGTTCCACGAGCCGGTGAGGTCGATGCGGATCGGCGTCGTGCCGGTTTCGGCCGGCGTGGTCAGGTAGTCGGCGCCGAACAGCTGGAACCGGTCCTCGTGGCTGCCTGGCTCGACGTCGTTGGCCGCCACCCAGCGCCGGCCGTCGTAGCGGTCGAGCACCGCGAACCGCAGCACGGTGCCGTCGGGCGCCCCGCTCGCGCGCAGCAGCTGCTTGCGCCAGGCGTTGTCGGGCAGGTCGCCGGACTGCTTGCGGTAGCGGCGGAAGCTGTCGAGGGGAGTGGCGACCTGGTCCACGCCGTACGCCGCGGTCTGCTCGCGCAGGACCAGTCGCTGCTCGTGGTCGCCGAGGAGGCTGCCCCCGAGCGGGACGGCCAGCAGTGTGCTGACCACCAGCACCGGCGCGGCCAGCGCCCAGCGGGCCGAGGTCGGGGAGTCGGACCGGCCGGCCCGGACCACGACCCACGCCAGGCAGGCGAGCCCGAAGACGCCGCCGAAGAGGATCCGCGACCACGTGCCCGACGAGGTGAGGTGGCTGCCGGTCACCAGCACCCAGGCCAGCAGCCCGAGGATCGGCGCGACCGGCCATCCCGGCCGGGAGCCGGCCCGCGAGAACGCCGTCGACTGGGCGGCCACGATCAGGCCGGCCATCAACGGTGCGAGGAGCACGGTCCCGGTGGCCTCGACGGGTGGGTGGGTGCCGACCAGCAGTCGCCAGGACTCCCACGCGCCGGTCAGCACCCGGGAGAACGTGGTGCCGCGCAGCCCGCCGCCGGTGAAGTCGACACCGAGCACGGCCACGCCGAGGACCAGGTAGGAGAGGGGCACGGTGACCAGCGCCCAGACCATCGAGCCGAAGCGGGCGTGCAGGAGGATCACGCCGACGCCCGCGGCAGCCCCGACCGCGCCGACGACCAGCCACGCGAACCCGTCGAACGTCGTCCACCAGCCGGCGATCGCCGCCGTCGTCAGCAGCCAGGCCAGCAAGGGGTCCCGGAGCCGGGCACGGCTCACCGGACGACCTCGTTCATCGCGATCGGCAGCTGGTCGAGCGCGCCCAGGGTGACGATCGGCCGTCCGGCGTACTCCGCCAGGCCGGCCGCGTCGCCGACGCCCGCACGCCAGACGCCGGCCCAGAGGTCGCGGGGCGCGAGGGCGGCTACGCGCTGGAGGTCGTCGACCGGGGCGGCCGTCCCGGTGAGGAGGAAGAGCATGCTCGCGTCCCCCGCGACGCTGAGCCCGCGGGTGACCTGGTCGGGCAGGCGGTGCGTGGACTCGTCGTCCTCGAGGGAGGCGCGGCAGAAGGCGTCCAGGACGTACGCCGGGTCGACGCCCGTCGAGCCGCCTCCGACGACCAGGTCGCCGCAGACCAGCGCGAGGTCGTAGCCGTCGTGCCCGGCGCGCTGGGTGATCGAGGCGGCGACGGACAGGGCGAGCTCGAAGTCCTCGGGCTCGACGTAGGCCTCCGGGCGGGTGTCGACGACGAGGAGGGCCGAGGTGCGGCGGGAGTCGTGGTACTGCCGGACCAGCAGCTGGCCGGCCCGGGCCGAGGACCTCCAGTGCACGTGCCGGAGGTCGTCGCCGGGGACGTACTCGCGGAGGGCGTGGAAGGCCAGGTCGCTCATCGAGATCTGGTCGCTGGGCACGCCCTCGAGGTCCCGCAGCTGGCCGACGGGCAGGCCGGCGAGGTCGACGGTCTCCGGCCGGACCAGCAGCTCGACGGCGGCGGCCCACCGGACGCGGCGGGTGAACAGACCCACGGGATCGGTCCGCCGGTAGAGGACCGGCCCGACGGTGACGACCCCGCGACGCGGGGCGGGCACGACGAGCTCGGCGTCCTGGGTGGCGTTCGCACGGAGGGTCGGCAGCCGGACCCAGCGGCTCGCGGCGCCGGCGGGCACCTCGACGACCGGGCGCCCGACCGACACCGGCCAGCGGTTCGTCAGCCGCAGCCGGCCCCGGACCGGGACGCCGGCGCTGGTCCGGTCGGGCCGGAGGATCAGGTCGGCCCGGACGCTGGATGGCGCGAGCACGACCACGACGCCGACGGCGACCAGCAGCACGCACAGCGCGGCGACCACGGCGAGCTCGACCAGGCCGGTGATCCGGGCGATCGTCAGCGCCAGCAGGCCGGTGGAGACGACCGCCCTCCCGAGGGGCGTCACCCCGTCACGGAGGCCGGACCACAGGCGGGACAGCAGGCGGGACAGCGGGCGCATCGGCCCTCAGTCGGTCCGGTCGACCGGCGGCGGGACCTGCTCGAGCAGCGAGGTGACCACGTCGGAGACCTGCACCCCGCCGAACTGCGCCTGTGCGTCCAGCAGGAGCCGGTGTCCCAGGATGGGCTCGGCCAGGGTGACGATGTCGTGCGGCACGACGTGCGCGCGGCCCTCGGCGGCCGCCCAGGTCTTGGCCGCGCGCACGAACGCGAGCGCCCCACGGGCCGAGAGCCCCATCTTCACCTGCGGCAGCATCCGCGAGGCCTCGGCCAGCTCCCGTACGAACCGCGCGATCGACCGGTCGACGTACACCTCGTCGGCCATCGCCACCATGCGCGCGACGTCCTCCTTGCTGACGACGGGGGTGACGAGGGCCGCGCGGTCCCGCAGTCCGGAGTTGAGCAGCAGCTCCTCGGTCGCGTCGGCGTCCGGGTAGCCGACCGAGGTCTTGAACAGGAACCGGTCCAGCTGCGCCTCCGGCAGCCGGTAGGTGCCGGCCTGCTCGATGGGGTTCTGCGTGGCGATCACCATGAACGGCCGCGGTACGTCGTGGGTGATGCCGTCGACGGTGACGTGCCCCTCCTCCATCACCTCGAGCAGCGCGGCCTGCGTCTTGGGGGAGGCGCGGTTGATCTCGTCGGCAAGCACGATGTCGTGGAAGATCGGGCCGGGGTGGAACTCGAAGGACCCACGGTGCTGGTCGTAGACCGTCACACCGGTCACGTCGGTCGGCAGCAGGTCCGGGGTGAACTGGATCCGCGCGTGCGAGCCCTCGACCGTGTTCGCCAGCGCGCGGGCCAGCATCGTCTTGCCGGTGCCCGGTAGGTCCTCGAGCAGCAGGTGACCCTCGGACAGCAGGCAGGTCAGGGTGAGCCGGATGACGTGGTCCTTGCCCAGCACGGCCCGGCCGATCGAGTCCGCCATCGTGCCGAACGCGCTCTGGAAGCGCGTGGCCTGATCCGCGGTGATCGTCACTCCACGATGATGACACCCGTGGTACGTCGATGGGCCCTGGTCGGCCTCGCACTCGCCGTGGTCGTGGGGCTGGTGGTGCTCCTCGTCGTGCGCTCGCGCGACGCCGGCCCGACGGCCACCGACGTCGTGCCGACCCCGTCGCCGACGCTGAGCGTCGCGCCGCTCACCCCGCAGACGACGCTGCGTCCCGTGGCCGCCGCGCTGATCCTGGTCCCGGCCGAGGCGGAGTACCTGACGATCACCGACCTCGACGCGATCCGCGCCCGGCTGGGGGTCCCGGACCTGACGAGCCAGGACCTGATGACCGACCGGCAGGCGTTCTGGGACCGCGCCGAGCGCGACACCGTGCTGCTCACCGACGGGCTGCTGCGCGCCGACAACTCCGAGCTCTGGCTGGACTACGACGTCACCGAGGACGACGTCGACTGGGAGGCGCGGTTCAGCGGGCCCGCCGGGGCAGGGTACGTGCTGGGATTCCGGCCGGACCAGGACATGGCCGAGGTGCAGGCGGCCGTGGACGCCGGCGTCGGCCCACTGGTCGGCGCCACCGTCTGGCCCGAGCTGCACCTGCTGACCAAGGGCGTCGCGGACCCGGGTGACCCCGTGTGGGCGAGCGACCCCTCGCTCGTCGGACTGCTCCAGGACCCGCAGGAGTCGACGTACGTGCGCCGCGGCTGCATCCCCTTCGCCGACGCCCTCGGCACCGACGCGACCGTCGAGGACCAGGACGCTGTGCTGGCGGAGCACGACGTCGCCGGGCTCGACGACCTGTCGGGGGTGGCGGTCTCCTTCGACGACGACGTGGCGACGGCGTGGCTCGGCCCCGACCGCCACGACCTGTTCGACCGCGCCGACCTGGTCGCGGACTGGCCGACCACGGGGTCGATCGGGTTCTCCGACGGGTTCTCCGAGGACGACGCCGTCGACCCGAGCACCGGCCGCATCGGGCTGCACGTCACCAACCCGGTGGCCGCCGCGAACCTCACCCTGACCGACATCCTGCCCTTCGCCGTCTGCAACGACGCGACGCCGCTGGACGAGCCGACCGGGCTGTGAGCTCGTCGGGTTTCTCCGGTCGGCCGGAGAAACCCGAACATGGCGTGCGGTACACCTCACGCCAAGTTCGGGGAACGTACGCCCAGTGGGCGGGTCAGAGCGTCTGGAACCGGTCGAAGTCGGCCGCGGCATGGGCGCAGAAGACGTCCACGTCGGCGGCGTGCGCCGAGCGCAGCTCGCGCACCCGGGCCAGGTTCGCCATCCGGGCCCGGTGGTCGGTGGCCATCATCCGCTGGAAGATCGCCAGGCCGGGGGCGCAGGCGGGCGGCTCGTGGGACTCGCGGTGGTCGAAGTAGCAGTCGCCCGCGTGCACCAGCCAGCCGCCGGCGGGGTTGCGGACGGCAACCGCGCAGTGGCCGCGGGTGTGGCCGTGGAGCGGCAGCAGCACCACGTCGTCCTCGACAGCGGTGACCGACCGCAGCCCCATCCAGTCGTCGCCGGACTCCGAGAGCGCACGCCAGCGCGGGCCGTGCGCCCACATCGCCTCGATGTACCTCGCCCGCTCGCGCAGCCGGGGATGGGTGGCGGCGTCCAGCTCCGCGGCGTACACGTGGACGGTCGCCTGCGGGAAGTCGCCGAGGCCGCCGACGTGGTCGAAGTCCATGTGGGTCAGCACGATGTCGGTGACGTCGGCAGGGTCGTGGCCGAGTGCGCGCACCTGCGCGACCGCGGTCTCCTCCTCGACCAGCCGCGGCCGCAGCAGCATCCGCGAGCTGGGGGTGAGCCGCTTGGGGTCGCGCACGTCGCCCATCCCGAAGCCGGTGTCGACGAGCAGCAGGCCCGCGTCCCGCTCGACGAGGAGGCAGTGCGCGACGATGCGCTTCGGCGCCAGCCGCTGGCCGAAGGTGACGGCGAGCGACATGGTGCCGCAGTTGAGGTGGTGCACGGCGGTGACGGTCATCGGGTCTCCTTGACTGCGAAGCGGTCCAAGTCGGCGGCCGCGTGGGAGCAGAAGACGTCCACGTCCCCGCTCGCGCGCAGCTTCCGGAGCCGCTGCTGGTTGGCGCGGCGAGCGCCCTCGTCCACGGCCATGAAGCGCTGGAAGGCCCGCAGCCCCGGCAGGCACTCCGGGGGAGTGGCGGTCTCGCGGGCGTCGTAGAAGGAGTCGCCGGCGTGCAGTAGCCAGCCACCGTCCGGACAGCGTACGGCGACCCCGCAGTGCCCGCGCGAGTGACCGCGCAGCGGCACCAGAACGACGTCGTCGCCGATCGCCCGCGCTCCCGCGAAGCCGAGCCAGAGGTCGCCGCCCGCGTCGTACCGGCGCCAGCGCGGTCCGTGCGCCCACTGCCCCGCGACGTACCTCGCCCGCTCCCGCAGCGACGGGCGCAGCGCGGCGTCCAGCTCGGTGCCGTCCACGTGGACGGTCGCCCGCGGGAAGTCCGCGAGCCCGCCGGCGTGGTCGAGGTCGAGGTGGGTGAGCACGATGTCGGTGACGTCGGCCGGGTCGTGACCGAGCGCGCGCAGGCGCGCCACCGCGGTCTCGGCCGGGTCGAGGGCCGGTCGGAGCATCACCAGGAACGGACGTCCGAGCCGCGTCGGGTCGGCGAGGTCGCCGGTGCCGAAGCCGGTGTCGACGAGCAGGAGCCCCTCGTCGCGCTCCACCAGCAGGCAGTGGGAGACGAAGCGGTCGGGGGCGATCCGCCCGCCGAGGCCGCCGCGCGGGCGCATGGAGGCGCAGCCGAGATGGTGCACCGCACCCGCCATGACCGCACTCTAGGGCGGGAGGGTGTCTCCGTATCCTGGCCAGCGTGCCGGTGCCCGTCCTCCTCGCGCCGCGCTCCTGGCCCGCCCACCTGCTGGTCGTCGCGGCGGTGCTCGCCGCGGGATGGCTCGGGCTGTGGCAGTACCACGGCTGGCAGGACCGCCGCGACGACGCCGCCCAGGACCTGACGAACGCGGCCGCGATCCCGCTCGCCGACGCGATCGGGCCCAACGACCCGTTCCCGGGGCAGTACGTCGGGCAGCCGGTCGAGGTGCAGGGCACCCGGGTTCTCGACGACGAGGTCTTCGTCGGGGGACGGGACCACGACGGCCGTGCGGGCCTGTGGGTCGTCGGCTTCCTCGACGTGGACGGTTCGGTGCTCCCGGTCGTGCGCGGTTGGACCGCCTCGGATCAGCTGCCGCTGGGGCTGGCACCCCTGCCCACCACCCTGACCGGCTGGCTCCAACCGTCGGAGAGCGACGGCGCCGCCGACCCCGACCCGGACGACGACGTCCTGCCGGAGCTGCGGATCGCGGACCTGGCCCAGCGGTTCGACCAGGACCTGTACGGCGCCTACGTCGTGCAGCGCGACCCGGGCGCGGGCCTCGTCCAGGCCGACCTCGACGCGCTCCCCGACGTCGGCCGCTTCACCGCGATCCGCAACCTGCTCTACGCCCTCGAGTGGTGGTTCTTCGGCGGGTTCGCGGTGTTCGTGTGGTGGCGCTGGGTCCAGGAGACGCGCGAGGAGACCGTCGAGGCCGAGTCTTCGCCCGGTCGGTAGGGTCGCTCAACGTGGACAGGCTCTTCACGGCGTACCGCGTCCTGGCGATCGTCGTCGGCGTCCTGCTCGCGTTCTGCGCGCTGGTCGCCCTGCCGCTGCGGTACCTCCCCGCCGAGGGCAGCAGCCTCCAGACGTTCGGCGAGAACGCCAGCGTCCTGTGGGTCGCGCACGGCTGGGTCTTCATCATCTACGTCGTGGTGACGTTCCTGCTGGCCCGCCGGTCCGGGTGGAGCATCCCGTTCACGTTGCTGGCCCTGGCCGCCGGGCTGATCCCCCTGGTCATCTTCTGGGTCGAGCGGACGGTCGTGCGCCGGATGAAGGCCGAGCACCCCGAGCTCGCCACCGGGGCGTGACCGCGTGACCACCGCGTTCGTCCTCGGCGGCGGTGGCGTGCTGGGTGCGGTCGAGGTCGGCATGCTGCGCGCCCTGTTCGAGCGCGGCATCACCCCGGACCTGGTGCTGGGCACGTCGGTCGGCGCGCTCAACGGCGCGATGGTCGCCCGCGACCCTTCGCTCGGCGTGATCGACCGGTTGACTGAGATGTGGCGGACGACGACCACCGGGCGGGAGGTGTACGGCGACCGTCCGCTGCGCACGGTCCGGCGCGCGGTGGCGACCGGCACCCACATCTACTCCGCCTCGCCGATCCGGCGCCGGCTGGTCGAGGAGTTCGGCGAGGCGACGTTCGAGGACCTGCCGGTCCGGTTCCAGGTGTGCGCGGCCAGCATCGAGCGGGCCGCCGAGCACTGGTTCCACACCGGCCCGCTGGTGGACGCGATCGTCGCCAGCGCCGCCGTCCCGGGGCTGCTGCCGCCGGCACGCGTCGGCGACGAGCACTACCTCGACGGCGGCATCGTGAACTCCATCCCCGTCGACCGCGCCGTCACCCTCGGCGCGGACCTGATCTACGTCCTCCAGGTCGGCCGGATCGACCGGCCGCTCTCGGTGCCCAAGCGGCCGTGGGAGGTGGCGCGGGTCTCCTTCGAGATCGCCCGCCGGCACCGCTTCGCGCGGGTGATGGCCGAGCTCCCCGACGGTGTGGTGGCCCACGTGCTGCCCGCGCGAGGTACGTCGGCGCGTGACGACACCCTGCTCGGCCACCGCGACTTCTCCTCGGTCGCCGAGCGGATCGAGGCGACGTACGTGGCCAGCCTGGCCTACCTGGACGCGCAGCCCCGAGTGCAGCCGTGAGCACGACGCCGCGGCAGTGGTACGCGCGTCAGTCCCGCCGGATCTTCACGGCCCCGGCGATCATCGCGGTCACCGTGCTCATCGGGGTGACCCTGCCGCTGTGGGTGGTCGCGGCCGCGGCGTTGTCGCCGCTGATCCCGGGCTTCTGGCGGCCCCTGCGGATCCTGTGGCTCGCGATCCTCTACCTGGTGGTCGAGTCCGTGCTGCTGGTGATCCTGTTCGGGCTGTGGCTCTCGTCGGGGTTCGGCTGGCGGGTGCGCAAGCCGTACTACCAGGGCATCCACTACGACCTGGTCGAGGGCGTGCTGTGGATCTTCTTCCGGGAAGCGCGCCGGGTGCTCAACCTGACGATCGACACCGAGGGACCCTCGCCGGACGCGCACCCCGGCAAGCCGCTCCTGGTGTGCTCGCGGCACGCGGGACCGGGTGACTCGTTCACCCTGATCTACGCGCTGATGCACTGGTACCACCGGGAGCCGCGCGTCGTCCTCAAGGACACGCTCGCCTGGGACCCGGCCATCGACGTGCTGCTGCACCGCATCCCGGCGCGGTTCATCTCGCCCAACCCGAAGAAGGGGGAGACCGCCGGCGAGCAGATCGAGCGGGACATCGGGGAGCTGGCGACCGGGCTGGACGAGAACGACGCCTTCGTGATCTTCCCCGAGGGCGGCAACTTCACCCCGCGCCGGCGGGAGAAGGGCATCGAGCGGCTGCGCAAGCTCGGCATGCACCGGATGGCGGCCCGGGCCGAGGACATGACCAACGTGCTCGCCCCGCGCCCGGGCGGCTTCCTGGCGGCGCTGGCCGCCGCGCCCGAGGCCGACGTCGTGCTGGTCGCGCACACCGGGATGGACCACCTGCTCACCGTCGGCGACGTGTGGCGCGAGCTCCCGATGGACAAGCGCCTGGTCATGCAGTGGTGGCAGGTACCTCGCGCGGAGATCCCCGAGGGCCGCGACGCCCAGATCGAGTGGCTCTTCGCGTGGTGGGAGCGCATCGACCGATGGGTCGACGAACACCGCGCCGAGGACCTCCCGGCGCGGCGTCGTCGTACGAAGGCTGCGGCCTAGCTCTTCTTCTTGGCCGCGTCGACGTCCACGACCTCGGCCGGGTCGTCGGGCGTGGTGACCTCGTGCGGCTCCTCGACGGCGTCCGCGAGGGCCTCGTCCGGCGAGGCGCCGGCGATGTCGTCCGCGGCGGCCTCGTCGGCGTGCGTGGTCATCGGGTCGTCGACGCCGAGCGGCTCGTCGGGACCGACGCCGGGGGCCAGGTGCGTGCCACCGGTGGTGGGCACGCCGCTGGTCGAGCCGGTCGTCGAGCTCGTCGTCGAGCTGGTCGTCGAGCTGGGTGTCGTCGAGGTCGGCGGGGTGTAGGACGACTGCCAGTTGTCGGCCTGCTGGTTGCCGCGCAGCTTGCTGACCACGAAGCCGGCGACGGCCGCGAGGGAGCCGAAGATCAGCACCTTGCGGAGCTTGCCGCCCTTCTTCTTCGGCGGCTCGCCCTTGATCTCGGCGACCTTCGCGGCGGCCAGGTCACGACCCGTCGAGGCCAGATCGAGCGCCTTGTCGGCGCCGGCCAGGGCGCTCGCCTTGGCCTTCGGGATGGCGACGTCGCGGGTGGCGTCGGCCAGGTCACTGGCCAGGCTGCGGCCCTCGGCCATCAACGGCGCCGCCTTCACCTTGGTGTCCTTGGCCAGCTCGCGGGCACTCTCCGCGGCGTCCTTGCTCAGCTCCCGGACCTGCTCCCGCGCGGTGGTCAGGGCGGACTCGATCGCAGGGCGCGCGGCGTCGACGACGTCGGAGGCCTGGTCGAGCGCCTGCCCGACCAGGGACTTCTTCTTGCGGAACGGCATGTCGGCGCACTTCCTTCCATGGGGTTGATGCCCTTCGATCATGCCGCACCTGTGGGAGGGGTGCGACTGCCCGTAGGGGTGACGGCCGGGTGACCGGCTGGGTGACCGGCTGGGTGAGCGGTGCGGGAGGCGTGGGCCGGCATGGCAGGATCGGGTGAGCACGCGGCGTACGACGTGCCCCTGATCCCTGCTCTGAGAGGTGGACATGGCTGACCTGCAGGCCGTCCTGAAGACCAACCGTGGTGACATCACGCTCAACCTGTTCCCGAACCACGCCCCCGAGACGGTCGACAACTTCGTCGGACTGGCCGAGGGCACCAAGGACTACAACAGCGGCAACGGCCGCAGCGGCCCGTTCTACGACGGCCTCGGCTTCCACCGGGTGATCGAGGGCTTCATGATCCAGGGCGGCTGCCCGCTCGGCACGGGGACCGGCGGTCCGGGCTACCAGTTCAAGGACGAGCCGCACCCCGAGCTGACCTTCGAGAAGCCCTACCTGCTGGCCATGGCGAACGCCGGCCCCGGCACCAACGGGTCGCAGTTCTTCATCACCCTCGGCGCGACCCCGTGGCTGAACTTCAAGCACACGATCTTCGGCGAGGTCGCCGACCAGTCCTCCCGCGACGTGGTCGACGCGATCGGCACGGCCCCGACCGGCCGGCAGGACCGCCCGGTCGACGACGTCGTCATCGAGTCGGTCGAGATCAAGCGCGACTGACCCGGACCCATGTCCGACCCCGCCTCGCCCTCGCCCACCGAGGCCGTTCCCACCTGCTACCGGCACCCCGGACGCGAGGCCTACATCCGCTGCCAGCGCTGCGGACGGGTGATCTGCCCGGACTGCATGCGGGACTCCGCGGTGGGCTTCCAGTGCCCGGAGTGCGTCAAGGAGGGCGCGAAGTCCACGCGCAGCGGGCGGACGGCGTACGGCGGGCTGCGGCCGACCAACGCCGCGATCACCTCCATCGTGATCATCGGCGTGAACGTGCTGATCTGGCTGATGGTGACGGCCAGCGGCGGCCGGGGCAGCAAGCTGGTCGACGTCTTGTCCCTGATCCCGGCGGGGCGCTGCGACTCCCTGAGGGCGCCCGGTGGCTACTACCCCGGGGTCAACTCCGAGGCCGTGTGCGCCGGCATCAACGGCGGTGACGGGATCTGGCACGCCGGCGTCGCCGACGGCGCCTACTGGCAGCTGCTCAGCAGCGCCTTCATGCACGTCGAGATCTGGCACATCGGCTTCAACATGCTCGCCCTGTGGGTGCTCGGCCCGCAGCTCGAGCTGGCGATCGGCCGGGTGCGGTTCCTGGCGCTGTACTTCCTGTCCGCCTTCGCGGGGTCGGCCCTGGTGCTCCTGGCCGCGCCGACCAACAGCTCCACGCTCGGCGCCTCCGGCGCGGTGTTCGGGCTGATGGCCGCGCTGCTCGTGCTGGCCTTCAAGGTTGGCGGGAGCTACCAGCAGATCCTGATGTGGATCGGCATCAACGCCGTGCTGACCTTCACCTTCGGGTTCTCCTGGCAGGGCCACCTCGGCGGCTTCCTCGGCGGTCTCGCCGTCGCCCTCGTGCTCGTCTACGCCCCACGCCGGCACCGGGCCCAGGTCCAGGCCGCCGGCCTGACGGTCATCGGCCTGGTCATCGCCACCGCCATCGCCGCCGGCATCATCGCCCTGAGCTGAGTTCTCCCCATTGTGGAGAACCGCTGGGGATAACTACACGGGTGTAGTTCTCCCCAGGCTCCTCCACAGCTGTGGAGAGGGATTCCGGGGTCGCCCCAACGCCGCAATTGCGGCCCTTGCGCCGCGCCAGAAGACCCCGCCGCGGACGAGCGGTCAGCTCATTCCCAGCGCGTGGCGTAGGCGAAGCCGACGGCCATGAAGCCGATGCCGACCATCAGGTTGTACTGGCCGAGGTCGTTGAAGACGGGGACCTTGTCGAGGTGCTGGCCGGTGAGCACGTAGTAGGTGCAGATCCAGACCAGCCCGACCAGGAAGCACGTCAGCATGGTCACCACGACGCCGCGGTTGCGGCCGAGCGGGGTGCTCGGGTGGGCGGCCACGAAGAGGCCGACCATCAGCAGGCCGAACCCGATCGCGTAGTTCCAGTCCTCCAGGTCGGCCATGAACTTCGGGCTGCCGGCCTTGGGCGCCGGGAAGGCGGTCGGGTCGACCCGGACCACGACGTAGTAGTAGGCCATCCACGCGATGCCGAGGAGCGCCAGGAGCAGGGCCACCACGAACCGCACCGTGAAGATGGGTCCCCGCTGGGGGTCGAGAAAGTCCGACTTGGACCGGGACAGGGCACGCACTGGCTGGCTCCTCGTACTGCGGGATCGAACGGCGGCCGGCGCGGTCACCGGCGATCTCGAGCGGGTCGAGCGGGGCACCGGCTCTCCGCGGGGCTCGGGCTACCTTAGTCGGCATGACCCACGAGGCCGACGCGAGCCCCGACGCCCCGCCGCCGCGGGGCCGCGGTTGGACCGCCTGGCGCGTGGTCACGCCGGTGGCGGTCCTGCTCAGCGGCGGCCTCTTCGCCGTCAGCGCCCACAACAGCGGCGGCACCGACCTGCGACCGGGCCGCTACACCGACCTCCCGTCGCTCGTCCGCACCGAACGTCGCCAGCACGACGCCCTGCAGGACCGTGCCACCCGGCTCAAGCAGGAGGTCGACTCGCTCACCGAGGCGGTCGACAACAGCCAGGTCCGGGCCCTTCGCGCCAAGGCCCGCACCCTCGAGACGCCCGCCGGTCTCGTCGAGCAGTCCGGGCCGGGGCTGACCATCGTGCTCAGCGACGCCTCCGACGAGGTCGCCGCGTCCAGCCAGGAGAACCCCAACCTCCTCGTGGTGCACCAGCAGGACATCCAGGCTGTCGCGAACGCGCTCTGGCGCGGCGGGGCGACCGCCGTCACCATCCAGGGCCAGCGCGTCGTCAGCACGACCGGCATCAAGTGCATCGGGAACTCGGTGCAGCTCCAGGGTGTCCCCTACTCCCAGCCCTACACGATCTCCGGTGTGGGCGACCCGGCCGCCCTCTCGGCCTCCGTCGCCGCCGACTCCTACCTCCAGCTCTACCGCAGCGACGCGGAGGAGCCCGACATCGCCGTCGGCTGGCAGGAGACGGTCGAGGAGCGCGTGGTGGCTCCGGCGTACGACGGCGTGCTCGACCTCAGCTTCGCCACGCCGCTCACCACGCAGGGCGGCTGAGCTAGGGAGTCGGCGAGACCTCGCCGCTCGGCGTACCGGTCGGCGTGGCGGAGGAGCCCGACATCGCCGTCGGCTGGCAGGAGACGGTCGAGGAGCGCGTGGTGGCTCCGGCGTACGACGGCGTGCTCGACCTCAGCTTCGCCACGCCGCTCACCACGCAGGGCGGCTGAGCTAGGGAGTCGGCGAGACCTCGCCGCTCGGCGTACCGGTCGGCGTGTCCGTCGGCAGCCCCGTGCTGGGCGTCTCGGTCGGGAGCGAGGTGCTCGGGGTCTCCGTGGGCTCCTCGTACGACGACACGACGATCGTCACCGAGTCGCCCTGCGGCCGCTCGGTGCCGCCGTCCGGGTTCTGCTCGATGACCGTGCCCTTGGGCTCGGTGGTGTCGTCGGAGGTGGTCACGAACGCCTTGAAGCCCTGGGCCTGGAGGGCCTTCTTGGCCTCGTCCTCGGTCATGCCGACCACGTCCGGCACCTTCTCCGGGCCGTCGGAGAAGAACACCGTCACCTGGGTGCCCTCGGGCACCTGCTCGCCGGCGGGCGGGTCGGTCTCGACGACCTGGCCGCGAGCCGCGTCGTCCTCCTTCTCGCGGAAGACGGGCTTGAGGCCGGCGTTCTCCAGCGCCGTGCGCGCGGCCTCGCGGTCCTGCCCGACGACCGGAGGCACCGACGTCATCGGCTTGCCGGTGGAGACCGTGATGGTCACGGTGGCCCCGGGGTCGACGAAGGTGTCGCGGTTGGGGTCCTGCTTGATCACCTTGTCCCGGGCGACGCTGGGGTCCGCGACGTACTCCGGCTGGCCGACCGAGAGACCGGCGTCGCCGATCGCGGCGCGCGCCTGCTGCTCGGTCATGCCGATCAGGTCCGGGACCTGGGTCTGCTCGGTGCTGTTGTCGAAGAGCTTCGGCAGCAGGAGCGCCGCGCCCGCGATCAGCGCGACGAGCAGCAGGCCGAGGACGACCAGCAGGCCGGTGCGGCTGCCGCTGTCGTCGTCCGGCTCCACGACGGCCTGTCGGCCGGTCGCCGCGGTTGTGGTCATCGGGTCGGGGACGTACGCCGGGGCGACGACCGTCCGGTCCTCCGGCGGCGGCGGGGGCGGCGCCGTCGCTCGGACGGGGTGTCCCGCGAGGTAGCGCTCGATGTCGGCGCGCATCGCGGCCGCGGACTGGTAGCGGTCCTCGACCCGCTTGGCGAGCGACTTCATCACGATCGCGTCGATCTCGGGGGTGAGCTGGGTGTCGTGGTCGCTCGGCGGCACCGCCGGCTCCCGCACGTGCTGGTAGGCGACCGCCACCGGGCTGTCGCCCACGAACGGCGGGCGGCCGGTGAGCAGCTCGTAGAGCAGGCACCCGGCGGAGTACACGTCGGAGCGGGAGTCCACCGTCTCGCCGCGGGCCTGCTCGGGGGAGAGGTACTGCGCGGTGCCGACGACCGCGGCGGTCTGGGTCATCGTCGAGGACGCGTCGGAGATGGCGCGGGCGATGCCGAAGTCCATCACCTTCACGTCGCCGCTCGGCGTCAGCATCACGTTGCCAGGCTTGATGTCGCGGTGGATGATCCCCGCGCGGTGGCTGTAGTCCAGGGCCGACAGCACGCCGGAGGTGATCTCGAGCGCCCGCTCGGGCAGGATCTTTCGGCCCTCGCGCAGGATGTCGCGCAGCGTCCGGCCGGCCACGAACTCCATGACGATGTAGGGCTGGGCGATCCCCGATCCGTCGGTGGCCAGCTCCTCGCCGGTGTCGTAGACCGACACGATGGCGGGGTGGTTCAGCGAGGCCGACGACTGCGCCTCGCGCCGGAACCGGGCCTGGAACGTCGCATCGCTGGCGAGGTCGGTGCGCAGGCGCTTGACGGCGACGACGCGGCCCAGCCGCGTGTCGGTGCCCTTGCGGACCTCGGCCATGCCGCCGCGGCCGAGCAGCTCGCCCAGCTCGTAGCGCCCTCCGACGAGGGTGGGTCCGGGATTCATCGGATGACTGCCTCCATCACGGCTTTGGCGATCGGACCGCCCAGCGCTCCGCCGGCGATCTCGCTGGTGTCCTTGCCCGGGACGCTCTGGATCATCACCGCGACGGCGACCTGCGGGTCGTCGGCGGGGGCGAAGCTGACGAACCAGGCGTACGGCGGCTGGCCGGTGACGCCGGTCTGCGCCGTACCGGTCTTGCCGGCCACCTCGATCCCGTCCATGGCCGCCGGCGACGCGGTGCCCTCGTTGACCGTGGCGACCATGAGCTTGGTGAGCTCGTTGGCCGTCGTCGGCGACACCGCGCGCGAGAGCTCGCTGGGATCGGTCTTGTCGAGCGTCTGCAGGTCGGCGGACTGCACCTCGTCCACGAGGTAGGGCTTCATGACCGTGCCGCCGTTGGCGATCCCGGCCGCGACCATGGCCATCTGGAGCGGCGTGGCCCGCACGTCGAACTGGCCGAAGCCGGTCTGGCCGGTCTGCGGCTTGTTGGTACCGGCCGGGAACACCGACTCGGCCTGCGGGCCGAGGTCGTCGAGGTAGTGGTCGTTGAAGCCGAAGGCCTCCGCCTGGTTGTACATGCCTTCCGCGCCGACCTCGATCGCGAGCTGGGCGAAGGTCGTGTTGCACGACCACTCCATCGCGGTCTCGAAGGAGATCCGCTTCGGGTCGCACTGGTAGCGGCCCTCGTTGTCGATGAGGCCGGTGTCGCCGCGAGTCTCGGGCAGCTGGTACGTCGCCCCGGCCGGCACCATCGAGGACGCGTCCCAGTTGCCGCTCTCGATCGCCGCGGCCGCGGTCACCAGCTTGAACGTCGAGCCCGGGGGCAGCGTGGTCTGGATCGCCCGGTTCAGCAGCGGCTTCGCCGGGTCCTCGTTGAGCTGGTCGTAGGTCTGCGACACCGAGGAGAAGTCGTGGGACGCGAGCTTGTTGGGGTCGTAGGTCGGCAGCGACACCATCGCCAGGATCTTGCCCGTCGACGGCTCGAGCGCCACGACGGCGCCCTGGACGTTCTGGTCCAGGGCCGCCAGCCCGTCGAAGGCTGCGTTCTGCGCGTCGGGGTCGATGGTCAGCGACACCCGGCCGCCCTTGGTCTGGTTGCCGTTGACCAGGTCGACCAGCTTGGTGACGAACAGCCGGGAGTCGTCGCCCGAGAGCACGTCGTTCTGGCTCTGCTCGATGCCGGTCTGGGAGTAGTAGGAGAACCAGCCGGTGACCGGCGCGTAGCGGTACGGCAGCGGGTACGCGCGCTGGTACTTGTACTCGTCGTCGGTCGGGTTGCTCACCGCGACCGGCTTGCCGTCCACCAGGATCGCGCCGCGCTCCCGGCTGAACGCCTCCTGGATGATCCGGCGGTTCAGCGGGTTGTCGTTCAGCGCCCCGGCCTGCCAGTACTGGAGGTAGGTCGCGTTGATCATCAGCGCCAGGAACAGCAGCATGCAGAAGATCGAGATGGCGCGGATCGGCTTGTTCATGCGGCACCCCCGGTGGTCGAGGAAGGCGCGCTAGCGCCTGTCTCGAGACCCGGTGAGAGATCGGCGGTCTGGTGCGAGGGTCTCGTGACGGTCGCTGCGCGACCTCCTCGACCAACGGCGGCGATGGCGCGGATCGGCTTGTTCATGCGGCACCCCCGGTGGTCGAGGAAGGCGCGCTAGCGCCTGTCTCGAGACCCGGTGAGAGATCGGCGGTCTGGTGCGAGGGTCTCGTGACGGTCGCTGCGCGACCTCCTCGACCAACGGCGGCGATGGCGCGGATCGGCTTGTTCATCCGAGCTTCACCACCTGGGTCGACTCCAGGTCGGCCTCGTCGTCGGTGGCGAGCACCGGCGCGGGTCGGCGGGCGTGGTCGGAGATGCGCAGCAGCAGCGCGATCAGCACCCAGTTCGCGACCAGCGACGACCCGCCGTACGAGAGGAAGGGAGTGGTGAGGCCCGTGAGCGGGATCAGCCGGGTGACGCCGCCGACGACGACGAACACCTGGAGGGCCACGACGCCGCCGAGGCCGACGGCGATGAGCTTGCCGAAGCCGTCGCGGCAGACCAGCGAGGCGCGGAAGGCGCGCTCGACGATCAGGCCGTAGAGCAGGATCACCGCGATGATGCCGGTCAGGCCGAGCTCCTCGCCGATGGCACCCATGATGAAGTCGGACTCCGCCCGCGGGATGCGGTCCGGCATGCCGAGGCCGAGGCCCCGGCCGAGCAGGCCGCCCCAGCCCATGCCGAAGAGCGACTCGACGAGCTGGAAGCTGTCCTTGCCGGGAGGGCCGTTGTAGTAGCTGAACGGGTGCAGCCAGGTGTCCACGCGGGTCTGGACGTGGGACTCGACGCGGTAGGCCGACAGGGCGCCGCCCAGGAACAGGAGCGTGCCGACGATCAGCCAGCCGGACCGCTCGGTGGAGACGTACAACATGATCAGGAACAGCCCGAAGAACAGCAGGCTGGAGCCGAGGTCGGTCTCGAAGACCAGGATGCCGAGGCTGACCAGCCACATCAGCAGGATCGGCCCGAGGTCGCGGCCGCGCGGCAGGTCGACGAACAGCACCCGGCGGCCGGCGAGGGCGAGGGCGTCGCGGTGCAGCACGAGGTAGCCCGCGAACGTGATGACCAGCAGCAGCTTGGCGATCTCGCCGGGCTGGAAGCTGAGGGGCCCGACGTGGATCCAGATCCGCGCGCCGTTGATCTCGGTCCCGATGCCGGGGACCAGGGGCAGGAGGAGCAGGAGGATCGCGGCCAGCCCGCTGGTGTAGGTGAACCGCTGGAGCACGCGGTGGTCGCGCAGCAGCAGCAGCGTCAGCACGAACAGGGCGACGCCGAGCGTCATCCAGGTCAGCTGCTGGCGGGCGAAGGTCGTGTCCTGGGCGAGGTCGAGCCGCCGGATGACGGCGAGGCCGAGCCCGTTGAGGGCGGCCACGACCGGCAGCAGCACGGGATCGGCGTACGGCGCCACGAACCGCACCACGAGGTGCGCGACCACGACCAGGCCGGCCAGCCAGCCGCCGTACCCGACGATGTCGGCCGGCACCTCTTCGTCGACGCCGAGCCCGACCGCGGCGTAGGCGCCGACGCCGACCGCGAGGGCGAGGACGAGCAGGAACAGCTCCGCGCCTCGCCGGCGGCGGTGCACGAACTCCATGATCACGCCGGACTGGCTCATGGCGTCCCGCTCGGGGTGGCGGTCGACTCCGTGGGGGTCGCGGTGGGCGACTCCGTGGGAATGGTGCTGGACGACGAGCTGGACGACGAGCTGGGCGACGCGGTGGGTGCCGCGCCGCCGGAGTCGTCGAGGGACTGGTTGGCGGCCAGCCGGCGGACGGCTCGCTGGGCGTCGGCGAGGCTGTCGGCGTCGATGCCGTCGCGGACCGTCGAGGCGTCGTACTCGGAGAGCCGGTCGAGGGACACGTTGCTGGTCAGGTACGGGTGGGAGAGGGTCACCCCCGGCACGTCGGCGTTGAGGCCGCGGAAGATCGTCACGCTGCCGTCCTGCTGTCCGACGTAGTACTGGGTCTGGCTCCAGGAGTACGCCGCGGCGCCGGCGATCCACACCAGGCCGAGCACCGCCACGGCGGCCAGCAGCCGCCGGGCGAACAGGAACCGGCGCGGCGGCCGGGGGGCGTAGCGCGCCTCCTCCGGGTCGACCGGGTCGGACTCGATGGCGAACGGCGGGATGTGGTCGGCGATCTCGGCGCGCACCGGTTCGAGCTCGCCGGTGTCACCGGCCCGGTGCCCGCGGAAGAGGTTGGGCACGGGCACGTGCAGGCGGCGCTTGAGGTCGGCCGCCGCACCGACGGTCATCGGCTGGAGGTCCGGCGGTACGTCGGACTCCTCGACGACGTCGGCGACGATGCAGGTCACGTTGTCGTTGGTGCCCGCCTCGAGGCTGGCCCGGACCAGCTCCACCGCGGCGTAGTCGGGCGTGCCCATCGACAGGATGTCCGCGAGCCGGCCGTCGTCCAGGACGCCGCTCGCGCCGTCGCTGCAGAACAGCAGCCGGTCGCCGAGCTGGAGCTCGACGTCGAACAGGTCGGCGTCGATGTCGTGCACGCCGTCGATCGCCTTGAGGATCAGGTTGCGGTGCGGGTGGGTGCGGGAGTCCTCCTCGGTGATCCGCCCCTCGTCGATGAGGCTCTGCACGAACGTGTGGTCCTTGGTGACCTGGCGGATCGCGTGCTCGCGGAACAGGTAGGCCCGGCTGTCACCCACGTGGCCGAACGTCAGCGTCGCGCCGTCGAAGAGGGCCAGCGTGGCCGTGGTGCTGGTGCCGCTGAGGCTCGGGTCGTCGTCGACGATCTCGGCGATCCGGTCGTTGGCCCGGTGCAGGGCGTTGGCCACCTGGCCGCGCAGGTCGTCGGTGCTCGTCGAGGGCGGCTTGCTGTCCAGCTTGCGGAGCTGACCGATCGCGGTCGCGGATGCCAGGTCTCCGCGGGCCGCGCCGCCGACGCCGTCGCAGACCGCGAGGAGCCAGGGGCCGGCGTACCCGGAGTCCTGGTTGTCCTTGCGGACCCGGCCGACGTCGGAGATCGCGGCGTAGCGGAGACGGAAGGCCATCGGCTACTTCCTCAGCTCGATCACGGTCTTGCCGACGCGCACCTGGGTGCCGAGGGTGAGCGTGGTCGGCTGGGTGATCCGGACGTTGCCGATGTAGGTGCCGTTGGTGGAGCCGAGGTCCTCGACGAACCACTGGTCGCCGGACGCGGCGATGCGGGCGTGGCGCGTCGAGACGTAGTCGTCGTCGAGGCGGATCGCGGCGTCGGGGCCGCGGCCGATCAGGACCGGCGCCTCGGCGAGCTCGGCGCGCTCGCCCTGGTTCTCGCCGTCGACGACCAGCACGTGGGTCGGGGCGCCGCGGCGCGAGCGCGCCGGCTTGGCCGGGCGGGCGTCGCGCTTGGCCGCGGCCGCGCGGGCGCCCTCGGGGATGCGGGCGCCGAACATGTCGGAGCGGATCACCGAGAGCGCGGACAGCACGAAGATCCAGAGGATCGCCAGGTACGCCAGCTTGATGAGGAACAAGGTCAGCTCAGACATCGCCGTACTCCATGTCCTCGGTGACGCGCACGGTGATCGTGGTGTTGCCGATCTTGACCCGGCTGCCGTCGTGCACCTGGGCGCGCTGGATGCGGTGGCCGTCGACCAGCATGCCGTTGGTGGAGCCCAGGTCACCGACCTCGATCTCCAGGTCGCCGCCGTCCTGGCCGAACACCAGGAACTCGATGTGCCGGCGGCTCACGCCCGGGTCGTTGATGCGGACGTCGGCCTCGGTGCCGCGTCCGATGACCAGGTGGGGCGACGTCAGCGGGTGCTTGGTGCCGTTGACCTCGATCAGCGCGCGCGGTCGTCGCTGCCGGGTCACGTTGCTGTTGCTGGTGACCTTCGCCTGGGCGCGGCTGCGGATCCGGAACCGCCCGGTGGACAGGTCCTCGGCGCTCTCGAACTGGATGCTCACCGGCCCGGGGAAGACGTAGTGCTGCTGGTCGGCGTGCTCCTGGAGCTGCGCGGTCAGGTCCTGGAGCAGGGTCGAGTCGTACGGCGCCAGCCGCTCGAAGTCGGTGCCCGCCAGCTCGACGTGGAAGTCGTTGGGCACCGCCCGCCGCTGCCGGCTGAGGATCTGGGCGTTGTTGTCGCATTCCCGCTCCAGGGCGGCGGCGATCTCCACCGGCTGCACCGCGCTGCGGAAGACGCGGGCGAACGCGCCGTACACCATGTTCTCCAGTCGCTGCTCGAACCGCTGCAGGCCGCTCACATCCGCCTCCTTCCCGGTACGCACGCCGAAGCCCCAGCTCGGTTGTCGCGCCCGCCGGGTGATCCGTCGATCGTAGCGAGGGCGACCGGACGCACCGGGCACCCGCACGGGCGAAGGAGTCGCGCCGCGCCGGTTTGGGCGGCCTCACGGCGCTGGGATAGCCTGAGCCCGCTTCTGGCGCGAGTGGCGGAATAGGCAGACGCGCACGGTTCAGGTCCGTGTGTCCGAAAGGACGTGGGGGTTCAACTCCCCCCTCGCGCACCAGCAACGGCCCGCAGACAAGGACCCCGACCCTCATGAGGGCCGGGGTCCTTCGTACCTCGGGTGCTACGGCTTGACGGTGATCGGGGCGCAGCCGAAGAACGACGTCCCCGCCCCCGGTCCGAACTTCCCGCGGACGCACACCTCGGTCATGCCGAGGACCAGCGGGATCTCGTCGCGCCGGGCGTGCAGCACGGCGTCCGTGCCGCCGTGGCTCTTGCCGTGCGCCTCGGGGGCGCCGGTGTTGGTGGCCACGAGGGCGGCGTGCTGGCCGATGCGGACGGTCGCGACCTGGATCGACTGGGCGTCGAAGGCGATCGGCAGCCCGTAGTCGCCGGCCTTGGTGGTGGACACCTCGGTCGGCAGCACGCCGCCGTTGATGTTCACCTGGCCCGGCTTGACCTCGAAGTGCACGGGCACGGCGCAGTCGACGGTGTACGTCGCGGCGGCGCTGTTGTTGCCCGCCACCGCGTCGACGACCTTGGCCTTCTCCGGCACCACCGACGTGCCGAACGTGACCGAGTGGACCCCGGGCGTCAGGCAGGTCACGTCGTAGGACCGCTGCACGGTCCGCGGCGCGCCGACGGCGAGGGCGTCGACGTCGTACGTCGCCCCGGCCGGCGTCACCGAGACGCCCGCGCCTGCGGTCGCCGTCTGCGTGACGTCCGCGTCCACCGGACCGTCGGGGCCGAGGTTCGCGACGACGGCCGAGACCGACACCGGCAGCGTGGCGCCGACGACCGAGAACGTCGTCCCGGTCGCCGCCGAGCCGGGGACGGCCAGGTCGGCCTCCACGCACTCGTCGTCGGTCGGGTGGGCGACGCAGAAGTCGTGCACGGCGCCGGTGAGGTCGACCTCCACCAGGTTCACCCCCGCCACCTGGTCGCGCACCAGCATCGAGCCGGCGTCCCCGTCGAACGGCACCACGAGGGCGTCCTTCACGGTGTTGTCGACCACGAGGTGCTCGGCGCCGCCGGCGTCCTGGTCGAAGACCCAGCGCGGGTCCCACGAGTCCATCGCGTCGAGCTGGTTGCCGTCCTCGTCGCGCAGGACCAGCCGCAACAGCGGCGGGTCCCCGATGTGCGACCGGGAGCGGTCCGGCCCGACGGTCGCGCCGAGCACGCCGGCGCTCGAGGCGCCGAACTGGAGGTCCACGACGAAGGACTTGGCGGGGTCCGCGTAGTCGTACGTCGGGATCGTGGCGGTGGCCGGGTCGTCCTCGGAGGCCGCGAAGCCGCCCTGGGTCCCGGCGACCACGAACGAGGTCGCGGCCGCGGTGGCGGCCAGCAGGATGATGCCTGTCCTGGTTCTCATGGCGCGCTCCTCAGCACTTCGCCTGGCGGCACTTGTCGACGAACCAGTCCATGCGCCTGACGTCCGCGGCCTGCGGTGGTCGCCGGTCGCTGTTCATCAGGTCGGTCACGTCGGGCTCGGAGGACCAGAAGGACTGGCCGTTGGTGGCGGTGGCGGTCGACATCCAGGTCCGGCAGTCGGCCGCGACCCGGCCCAGCGTCAGCGCGTCGGCCTGGCAGGCAGCCAGGGACGTGAAGACGTCCGGGTTCTCGGGCGTCTGGAAGTACCCGCCGTCGCAGCAGTACTCGTCGGCCAGCCCGAACGGGGAGTGGCCGGTCTCGTGCAGGACGGTCCCGAGTGATGCGGGCTCGGCGGAGAACATCCCGCCCTGCGCGCAGTCGCGGAAGATCGCCTTGTGCAGGATCGCGCCGGTGTCCTTCCAGCTGTAGTCCTCGTCGAACCCGGCCGGCTTGGTGAGCGTGCAGCCGCTGGCGTCCCGCTTCGCGTTGCCCATCGAGTCGGCGAGCCAGAAGTTGAACTGACCCTGGTTGCGCAGGAAGTAGTCCTGCCCGAAGTACGCGCCCTTGATGACGCTCTCGGCGTCGGTGAGGAACGCGGGGTCGGTGGCGCTGGCGTAGTCGTCGCTGTCGGCGACGAACACCACGTCGATGCGGTTCTTGCGGTCGCCGGTGAAGATGACCGGGACGGCGTGACCCTCGGCGGGCGGCCCGACGCGGACCCGGCGCCAGCCGGTGAACACCGAGGTGCCGCCGTCCTTCACGCGGCAGGAGTACGTCAGGTCGCCGGCGCCCTGCGCGGGCGTCGTGAACGTCGCGGTGGTCTTGCCGTGCTCGACCAGGTCGGCCCCGGACTGGTCGCCGACCCAGATCTCGAGGTCGTCGGCGATGTTCTTGCGGTTGACCAGCGCGGGTGGCGGGTTGGGGTTGTTGGAGTCGTCGGCGACGGTGTCGCCCACCTGGACGGCGCTGTCGAGGGACTCGACGGTGATGGTGACCGGCTGACCGGGCTGCGGCCAGAGCGGCGAGTGGGTGCAGCGGACGGCGAGACCGCCCACGGCGCCGGGCTCGTCCACCTCGACGCGGAAGTTGAGCTCGGCCGACTCGTCGTCGTCGCCGCTGCTGAACAGCGAGGCGCCGCACGCGCCGCTCACGTCGCCGGCCACCGAGCAGGGGACCAGGCCGACGTTCAGGTCGACCGGGAAGTCCCCGCCCGAGGTGAGGTCGCACTCGTCGTCGCCGAAGTTCAGACCGCTGTCCTCGTCGGCGATCTTGATCTGCACGGGCACGGTCGAGACGGCGTCGACGTCGACGACCTTCTCGGCGGTCCAGTTCGGGCTGATGGTGTCCTCGCCCTCGATCTCGTCGAAGTCGAAGTCCTGGCCGGCGATCGTGATCCGGCCGTAGAAGTCGCTCCCGGACGTGCTGTCGGTGCAGCCGTGCTCGTCGACGTGCTCGATGACGACGCGGACGGTGACCGTGCTGCCGGCGCTGGCCGGCGTGGCCACGGCCGTGAGGACGGCGAGCGGAGCCATCAGGAGGCCGAGGACCAGGAAGGCGATCGCGCCTCGTGGACGCCTGCGGAGGGGTGGGGGCGCCACGGCCCCGTCGTGTCGGGTCATGCCGCGAAGGAGGAGGCAGGAGGCCGCCACGTACACCCCGATGGCTGTACTGCGCCGTACCTCCCTCCGGGTACTGATGACGGGTGCCGTTCCGACGTGAGAAGCAGAGCCAGGTCAAGCCGGGGAGCGGCGCCGACATCGACGAGGCCGACGTCGAGGTCGGGCCCCCGAAGAAGCGCGCAGCCGGGATCCCGGCCGTGGCCGTCTCGCTCAAGCGCGCGGTCGACGAGATGGGAGCGCTCCGGACCGCCCGCACCCTGACCCGGCTCAACCAGGTCGACGGCTTCGACTGTCAGGGCTGCGCCTGGCCGGACCCCGCGCCGGGCGAGCGCCACCACGCGGAGTTCTGCGAGAACGGCGCGAAGGCGGTCGCCGAGGAGGCGACCACGGACCTGCTGGAGCCGGCGTTCTTCGCCGAGCACTCGATCGAGAAGCTGGCCGCGCACTCCGACTACTGGCTGGGCAAGCAGGGGCGCATCGTGCACCCGATGGTGCGACGCCAGGACGCCACCCACTACGAGCCCTTTCCAGCACAGTGGGATCCGAAGCTTGGAATTCACGTGACTTGAAGTCGCGGC
>JADMIO011189606.1_pt1 | contig 58676 bp, 48 predicted proteins | sample 8958161 | NCBI WGS metagenome assembly JADMIO01 (sample SAMN16585339, study PRJNA669376) | soil metagenome | isolation source: Crop rotation soil | place: USA: Cullars Rotation, Alabama | collected 2011
CGCGACAACTTGTCCACGTGGAATTCTAAGCTTAGGATCCCAATGTGCTGGAAAGCTGAAAATCCGAATTACGATACTGTTTCCGGTTTATTGAATTATATTTTCGGCAGAATTCCTGCCATGAATGAAAAAAGAGAATTCGGAGGCTACCAGTTCACTATTCTTAAACGGTTTAAACATTCCGTTGAATCGGTGAAGATGAATGTACTTGAAACTAAAGAAGAAAAAGAAGAAGAATAATTTTTTAGTGTGTACAGACTGCAGTCGCAGAATTTCCGTCAGTCGTATACGTCATATTTATTTTATCATTATTGTATACACCGGTGCCCTGGACAGGAATAGTACTGCCAACTCCTATATTTTGAGCAGGAATTACAATACTGTTGTCTAAAACTTCAACATGTGCTATTGCTGAATCTCCATACCCGCTGAAGTTTTCAATAAAAATATAATCTGCATCAGATGCATCTTTGCTTATATCAATCTGAAATGTAGTATTACTGGCACCGATAGTTTCCTTGCAATTCCATGTTCCTAAAAATTTTTCCCTTGGATCAGTATCCGGAGTCGGCGTACCATCTTCAGAACAGGAGGCAATAAATAACATTGTAACGGCAATAAGTGCAAGCCCGAGTTTTTTCATGTCATCAGTTTTTCAACAATATTCAAAATTAACCATAATTCCCTAAAAGGATCATTCCCGGATTCAGGAATATACTGCTAACTTTGCATGTACAAACATTTATCATGAAACAGTACCTGGATTTACTGAAGCTGGTGAGAGATAGCGGGACTAAAAAGGAAGACCGCACAGGTACCGGCACATACAGTGTTTTCGGTCACCAGATGCGCTTTAATCTGCAGGATGGATTTCCGCTGGTAACCACGAAAAAGGTCCATACCAAATCCATCATCCACGAATTACTCTGGTTCCTGAAAGGTGAAACCAATATCCGTTACCTCAAAGAAAACGGTGTAAGTATCTGGGATGACTGGGCAGACCAGGAAGGTAATCTCGGACCGGTATATGGTTCTCAATGGCGCTCATGGAAAACCGCAAAAGGAACCTCGATCGATCAAATCAAAAATGTAATTGAACAGATTAAAAAAAATCCTGATTCAAGAAGGTTGCTGGTGAGTGCATGGAATGTGGGTGAGATTGATCAGATGGCTCTTCCACCCTGTCATATTCTTTTCCAGTTTTATGTTGCAGATGGAAAATTAAGCTGCCAGTTATACCAGCGCAGTGCTGATTTATTCCTGGGTGTTCCTTTCAATATTGCATCTTATGCATTGCTTACACATATGATTGCACAGGTGTGCGAACTGAAAGCCGGAGACTTTATTCATACACTGGGTGATGCGCATATTTACAGTAATCATTCAGACCAGGTAAACCTGCAATTAAGCCGTGAACCGCGTCCATTACCAATATTACAACTGAACCCACTTGTGAAAAATATTTTTGATTTCAGGTTTGAAGATATCGTTATCAAAAATTATGATCCGCATCCTCATATCAAAGCAGAAGTAGCAGTTTAATTTGCAACATTCCTGATTCAATTCAACAAAAAAATTCCCGACAGTATCTATGACTATTTCCCTGATTGCTGCTGTTGCCAAAAAAAATATTATCGGGAATGACAACAAATTACTCTGGCATTTACCTGCAGATCTGAAACATTTCAAAGAAATCACTTCCGGCAATACTGTGATCATGGGAAGAAAAACTTTCCAGTCGATCGGAAAGCCATTGCCAAACAGGAAAAATATTATCATCACCAGGCAGGAAAAATTTAAAGCAGAAGGTGCCGAAGTTTTTCATCATCTCAAAGCGGCGATCGAATCCTGTGCAGGTGAACCTGAAGTTTTTATTATCGGCGGAGGAGAAATTTACCGGCAGGCTATCAATATCGCTGATAAAATTTATCTCACACGTATTGATGCAAGTTTTGAAGGCGACACGAAATTTCCTGAATTCAGTTTAAGCGAATGGCGTTTGACGAAGTATATCCGTCATCGTGCTGATGAGAAAAACAAATACGATTATTCGTATTCGGAATACGAGAGAGCATATTGATTGCTTAGTGCTTAGTGCTTCAGTGCTGTAGTGAGTTAAGGATGCAAGGAATCGAGGATGTAAGGTTGCAGGTAAATGTGTTTCGTCTCCGGAGGAGACGCGGGTATTAGAATTATTAAATACATAAACAACCGCGAGGATTTTGTCATGACAAAATACTCGCGGTTGTTTTATTGAGAAGTTGTTCTATTAAAACCAGAGTCTCCATCGGAGACTGAAAATCATACGAATTTCTCCAGCAGATTCATCAACGATCCTAATGTCTTCGCATAGAATCGTGCAAATCCCGCAACCTTCGGATGATATTCTTTCCACAATTTGTAATTATCATCCACGAAATTATTCCAGTTACCAGCATTCAACTGGATTCTTCCAACAGAAATACAAGGTCCGTGAATTTTTGTTGCATGCCACCATCCGGTCGGGAAAAATAAAGTTTCACCTTGTTTCACTGTAATACGGATCGGTTCTGCTTTTTTAAAGAGCGGAAATTTATCGTAATCAGGATTGAAAATATTTACATGTGAGATTTTAGGATTGTCTTCACGAGGATACATATAAGCAGATTGCTCGGGCGGATAAAGAATAAATTCTTTATCACCATAAATCTGTGTGATCTGTGTATGCAGGTACAATGCATCGATATGTAAAAACGGAAAAAAAGATCCGTTACCGCCGAAAAACATTTCATACACCTCAGTTCCTTTCAGCATTGCTTTTGGCAACAAAGGATGATTGACACGATCCGATTTTGCATACAGCAATTCCGGTTTGATGTCATTCATCAGGTCTGGAAAATATTCCTCTATATTCAGGTTGAATGGATACGGAGCAGGGTTTTCCGGCGATGATTTTAACATCAGGTCAATAAATTCAGCAATGGTATAGGTCTTGCCTTTTACTTCTTTAGTAAGCTGGCCATAATTTTTCTTAAAAAAATCAGGAGTGAATTTCCCGTAAGCCGGCCATTTTTTTGCGCCGTCAGCATCAATCACCGGTAAGTTCTTCAATACATACTCATTGATGAGTTCTTTACGCGTAAGATTTTCTCTTCTGTCGACAGTAATCCCGGATGCTTTCTGTTCAAAAGGTTTAGCTTTTGTTGTATCTGCGGCAGCGGCGGCTTCTGCTTCCAGTGCGATTACTGCTTTTAATGCTTCAGCAGCATGACTTGTAATTTTTATTTCCTTACTCGAGGTCTGTCCTGGTTCAATAATTTCTTTCATGTTCAATTAGTAATATTGAAAAAACGGCAAATTAGTTAGAGCCAAACAAGGTATAAAAAAAACCCTGATCTGCAACGTATTCAGTAAAATAATAAGCAATGAATGATTCCCTGTTGAAGGGTTATGCCACTTTCAGCTGGTTGATATTGGCTTTGTTAAGCTTCTCCTTTGCATAGGCAAGGGTCATGGCAAAATCTTTAGGATTCTTGCCGGCAGATGGAATATCAAACATGGAATCCAGCATGATGGCTTCACAGATTCCTCTTAAACCACGGGCCCCGAGTTTAAATTCTATGGCTTTATCCACGATAAAATCCAGCAAATCATCATCAAAAGTGAGCTTGATGTTTTCCATTTCAAAAAGCTTCTGATATTGTCGGATCAATGCATTTTTGGGTTCAGTTAAAATACGGCGGAGAGAAATTTTATCCAGCGCACTGAGATAGGTAATCACCGGTAAACGACCGATCAGCTCAGGAATTAATCCGAATGTTTTTAAATCCGCAGGGCTCACATATTGCATCACGTTTTCACGATCAACAGCATCCATATCCGATTGCGCTGCAAATCCGATTGCGTTTGCCTGCAACCTGCGTGAAATCACTTTTGCAATTCCGTCGAATGCACCACCGCAGATAAATAAAATATTCTGCGTGTTCACGGCGATCATTTTTTGTTCAGGATGTTTTCTTCCTCCCTGTGGCGGAACATTGATGATAGTATTCTCCAGCATCTTGAGCAATCCCTGTTGCACACCTTCACCACTTACATCCCTGGTGATGGATGGATTATCACCTTTGCGGGCAATTTTATCGATCTCATCAATATAAACGATTCCTCTTTCGGCAGATGCCACATCATAATCCGCAGCCTGCAATAATCTTGTCAGTACACTTTCAACATCTTCACCCACATAACCTGCTTCAGTAAGTACAGTTGCATCCGCGATACAAAAAGGAACCTTTAACAAACGTGCGATGGTTCTTGCAAGAAGAGTTTTACCTGTTCCTGTTTCACCTACCATGATCATGTTCGATTTCTCGAGTTCAACATCATCTTTACCGGCTTTGCTGCGATGTATTAATCTTTTGTAATGATTGTACACTGCAACCGACATTACTTTTTTCGCATGATCCTGTCCGATCACATATTCATCGAGAAATTTTTTGATCTCCGCCGGTTTCGGCAAAGTAAGCGGTGAACCAATGCTGGTTTTTAATTTCTGATCATGCTCCTCACTGATAATCGTCTGCGCCTGCGCAACACACTGATCACAGATATGACCATTGATACCTGCGATCAATACATTCACCTGGCTTTTATCACGCCCGCAAAATGAACAGATAATTTCCTGCTTCGTTTTCAAATCTTCTCCCTCTAAATAATTTTATTTCTGAGTTCTCGACAATACTTCGTCGATCATACCATAATCTTTTGCTTCCTGTGCTGTCATCCAGTAATCACGGTCAGAGTCTTTCCAAACTGTTTCGTAATCTTTTCCTGAATGCAAAGCGATGATTTCGTACAATTCTTTTTTCAGTTTCTGAATTTCACGTGCTGTGATTTCAATATCTGAAGCCTGTCCTTCTGCTCCGCCCATTGGCTGGTGAATCATCACACGTGAATGTTTCAATGCGCTGCGTTTTGATTTTGCTCCTGAGCATAATAATACTGCTGCCATTGATGCTGCCATTCCTGTACAAACCATCGATACATCAGGTTGTATCCACTGCATGGTATCATATATACCAAGACCTGCATACACAGATCCACCCGGGCTGTTGATATAAATGGTGATATCTCTTTTAGCATCTGATGATTCAAGGAAAAGCAATTGCGCCTGGATGATATTTGCCACATAATCATTAACGGGAACTCCGAGGAAAATAATACGGTCCATCATTAAACGTGAAAACACATCCATCTGTGCAACATTCAGCTGACGCTCTTCAATGATCGTCGGTGAAATATAATCTGCATAAACAGAATTGATGTAACCATCCACACCGTTACTGCTCATGCCACGGTGTTTAACAGCATACTTTGTAAATTCTTTACGGAAGTCCATAAACGTTGCTTGTTTTTTTAATGATGATGATGTTGCTGATGATGTTTGGTCATGATATCCACAAACTCATCGTGAGTTATTGTTTTTACGTCTTTGCTGATGATTTGGTTCAGGTATTCAAATACTTTTCTTGAAGAAAGACTTTCGTAAGCCCTGTTCAATGAATCTTCGTTTTGTAAATATCGCTCTGACAGCTCTTTTAACCTGTCTTCAGTAAGCATGTGCGCCTGGCCGTAACGAAGGTACTGATCGATGATGAGCGTTTTCGCGTATTGCTGTACTTCTTCTTTTGTTACATTCAGCTGCTGATCTTTAAATATTTTATTTTCGATCAGTTTCCATTTCAGGTCTCTTGCATATTGATTGTATTCAGTTGCTAGCTGCTCATCGGTGATTTTATTATTGGATTGTTTGAGCCAGCGTTTCAGGAATTCATCAGGAAGATTCAGTTTTGCTGCATCCAGCAATACATCTTCCATTTCATGTTTGAGGGAGTTTTCACTTTCATATTTATATCCCTCTGCAATTTCACTTTTGATTTTTTCACGGAACCCGGCTTCATCAGTTACATTTCCTTCGCCATACACACGGTCGAATAATGCCTGGTTGATTTCTGCCGGATGAACTTTATTGATTCGTTCGATAGTTAAACGATAATCCGCATTTTCGTTTTTATGTTCCCCGTCTTTCAATCCCAGCAGGTATTTAATTTCATGCTGGCTGTTTAATGCTTTGGAAGGATTGAAAACTACGGTATCCTGTACTTTTTTTCCGATGAACTGCTGACGGATGGAAGGGTCGCTTATTTTATCCAGTAATAAGAAGCTCTGGTTGGAATGACCACCTTCAATATTATTTCCGGCAGCATCCAGTTCTTCAAAATTCCCATAAATGGAACTTTCCGCATCAGTTTGTTCCGGGTTGATGTATTCACCATAGCGTTTCTGGATGCGTTCAATTTCTTCAGCGATCATTTTGTCATCCACCTGGATGTCGTACGCTGTAAAGCGATGTGAAGGCGGCAGGGACAGGTTTACTTCAGGAGCAATACCCAGGTCGAAAGCAAATTCGAAATCCACCGGCTGATCAAGATTAATGTCGAGGTCAGCTTCAGATTTCAGCATTGGATTCCCTATCACATTTATCTTATTCTCGTTCAGGTATTTATCTACTGATTCTGCAACAATACGGTTCAGCTCTTCTGCAAGCATAGATTTGCCGTACATCTTTTTAACCAGTGATGTAGGTACATGTCCGGGACGAAAACCGGGCATACTTACTTTTTTGGAATACTTGCGAATCGCCGAATCCACCTGGGAGGTATAATCTTCCGGTTTGAGCTGCACTTTTAATACTGAATTGAGTGAATCAATTTTCTCCTGTACGATATTCATAATCTTCTACTTTACCTTAAACTTTAAACGTTTAACCTTAAACGTCAAACGTTTTCTGTGCGCATGGAGGGACTCGAACCCCCACGTCGTGAAACACCAGATCCTAAGTCTGGCGCGGCTACCAATTACGCCACATGCGCTGATCAAAAGGAAAAAATCCTCCTTTCGGGCTGCAAAAATAGCAATCTTTTCCTCATGGTCTAAGGGGACAGTGTCCCTAAATTGGTCAATTTTGCCGGAGTGAACAATAATTCAAAATAATGATGCTAAGTATTAATCCTCAAGATATTAAGACAGCAGAATTGCATACCTATATGCTAGGGGCAATTGCTCCGCGACCTGTAGCCTTCGTGAGTTCCATCAACCGGCAGGGACAAGTTAATCTGAGTCCTTTCAGTTTTTTCAATGCTTTTGGATACAATCCACCGATTGTGATTTTCAGTCCTGCTATCCGTGGAAGAGACGGCACTATAAAACATACACTTGAAAATGTGCGTGAAGTGGATGAGGTAGTTATTAATATAGTAAGCTACCCTATGGTGCAGCAAATGTCACTGGCAAGTACCGAGTATGCGAAAGGAATCAATGAATTTAATAAATCAGGATTTACTGAATTACCATCTGAAATGGTAAAACCTCCCCGAGTAAAAGAATCACCTGTGCAGATGGAATGCAAAGTGAGAGAAATCATTTCTACCGGGGTAAGAGGAGGAGCTGCACAACTTGTTATCTGCGAAATTCTGCTCATGCATATTAATAAAGATGTATTTGATGAAGCAGGAAAAATTGATCCTTTAAAAATCGACCAGGTAGCAAGAATGGGTGGTAACTGGTATACAAGAGCTGCGAAAGGATTATTTGAAGTACCAAAGCCCCTCACCACATTAGGAATGGGTGTAGATGAATTGCCCTCAGAGATCAGGAACAGTACTATATTAACGGGGAATGATCTTGGAATGCTCGGAAATACCGAGCATTTTCCCTCCGAAAATGAAATCTCAGAGTATAAAAAGCGTGAAGACGTGCAGAAATTTTTTTCAGTATTAACAGAATACCCTGAGAACTTAACAAATGCAGTACACCTCGCAGCGCATAAATTACTAGAGCAAAAGAATGTGAATGAAGCCTGGCTTTTGTTACTCTCACATTCAAAAAAACAGTGATTTCTCCTCTGAAAACGATGTTTTTCTCCTCTGAGCACAGAGTGAAAAAATGAAGCGCGTTTTTCTCCTCTGAGCCCCCTCTGAGAAATACGGAATTATCTTACCTCCTGCTGTTAATAAATTCCCTCTGAGCTCTCCTCTGGGCACAGAGAGGGCTTCTATATTTACGCAACTCAAATTCATTAACACAATTAATCAAATGGCAACTAAAAAGAAAACTGCTAAGAAAGCTGCTCCTAAAAAAGCTGCACCAAAGAAAGCTGCTAAGAAAGCTGCTCCTAAAAAAGCTGCTAAGAAAGCTGCTCCTAAAAAAGCTGCTAAGAAAGCTGCTCCTAAGAAAGCTGCTGCTCCTAAAAAAGCTAAAGCAAAAGTTAAGCGTACACCAAACGCTGCTTTTATGCGTCCAATGGCAATTGGCGATCATTTATCAGTAATCGTAGGAAGCAAACCACTTCCACGTACTGAAGTAGTTAAAAAAGTATGGGAGTACATTAAGAAAAACAAACTCCAGGATCCAAAAGAAAGACGTAATATCAATGCAGATGCAAACCTGCAAAAAGTATTCGGCGGAAAGAAAACAGTTTCTATGTTTGAAATGACAAAACTCATTAACAAACAACTTTCTTAATTTTTCCTCACGGAATTCTGAAAGGCGGATCAATGATCCGCCTTTCTTTTTTTATATTATATGCATCAAACTTCAACAGAAATATAAAACAGTAACGCTCCTTTTAATACCCTTAATTCAAAGAGAAAACACAACTCTCTATTTGATCTGTTACTTTCTGTGCTTGCCCAAATAAAGTAACCAAAGAAAGGGCCCCAGCGAAATCCAACCGTTCAGACACGGGGTGGGACAGCATTCTACAAAAATCAATCTCTATCGGTTATCGTCTGAACAGTTCACACTTTGCTGGACAACAGCGCGCATCTTACGATCCAATTCAAAATAAATCACCAATAAATAATTTTAATAACCTTTAATAGTTTAGCACCATAAAAAAGCAGGAGGCAGGAAGCTGGCGGCTGGCGGCCTTATTTCCCGAAGCTAAAATCTCTTCCATCACAGAATCTGATATCTTTGAAAACCTTTCGGTAAGAAAATGCACGACATACACGAAGAAGAACATTTTCAAAGCTCTGACATGGTCAGAGATATTGTGATCGGAATGGCCGATGGATTAACAGTTCCATTTGCACTCGCCGCTGGATTGAGCGGAGCCGTGGATACCAATTCCATAGTTATTACAGCAGGCATTGCGGAAATTATTGCAGGTTCAATTGCAATGGGATTAGGCGGATATCTCGCCGGAAAAACGGAAATTGATCATTATAATTCCGAACTGAAACGTGAATATGATGAAGTGGAAAAAGTTCCTGAACGTGAAAAACAGGAAATTCGTGATGTACTTGCAGATTACGGCATCAGTAAAAAACTGCAGGATGATGTAGCTGATGAACTTGCTCAGGACAAAGACAAGTGGGTGGATTTTATGATGCGTTTTGAATTAAGTCTTGATAAACCCAAACCCGAACGTGCAAGAAAAAGCGCGGCAAATATTGCGTTCTCATATGTAGCCGGTGGATTGATTCCCTTGAGTGCTTATTTTTTTACAGAACATCCGAAAGACGGTCTCATTATTTCAAGTGTGATCACCATCATTGCATTATTTATTTTCGGATTTTTCAAAAGCAAAGTAACCGGACAACCAGCAATTGCCGGAGCGTTACGCACTACTTTTGTTGGTGCGATTGCAGCCGCAGCGGCGTATTATATTGCATCGCTTATTGGTTCTTAGTTCTTGGTTCTTGGTTCTTGGTTTTTGGTTTTTGATTCCAGGTCCCAGGTTTATGGCAACTGGATAGTATATTAATTTCAATCATCTGTTGTTAATTCGAAGAACTGATCTAAATCGGATTCATTTATATTGTTATAAGAATTTATTGCAATTTCTAATAATTTACGGTATTCAGTTTTCAGCTCTTCAAGTGTTAAAGATTTGAATACAATTTTTTTAAAATATCTTCCATTATTCTTATCTAAACATTTGATGAGATGTAATGAAAAAGTTTCATTCTCAGGTAAATCATCATATGAAACACCAATTCCTCCTGTGAAAGAATCATTCGGTTTATTAAATCCGATTGCAAAATAATCAGCATTTCCAGGCTTAGAATCACTTTCTTTGAATCCCGAGTTTATCATAAACTCTGTCAATAAAGGAACTATTTCTGCAAATTCAATTTTAATATTATTATATTCAGTTTCATTAAGGTATTTGTAAGGATTATATTTCATTTATTGTTTTATGCTTTAATAAATTATCAAAAATTAAAGTTCAAGGTACACATATGTTTCCCTACTTTCCCTACTTACCTACTTACCTACTCACTGATCACCGATTTCATATCAAAAGCATCACGCAATCCATTTCCTAAAAGTGTAAATGATAATACAAGTAATGCAATAGCAACTCCAGGCCAGATTGCTAGATAAGCTGCATCCACAACAATGTACCCGTAATTTTCTTTGATCATCATTCCCCAGCTGGGCATGGGTGGCTGTGCTCCCATTCCTAAAAAACTTAATCCCGCTTCCAATAAAATCGCAGAAGCAAAATTGGAAGCAGTGATTACAATCACCGGCCCGATAATATTCGGTAGAATATGTCGCAAAATAATTCTTGTATGCTGAAATCCAAGAGCGCGACCAGCTTCCACAAATTGTAATTCGCGCAGTGAAAAAAATTGTCCGCGAACCAACCGGGCAACCTCCACCCACATCGTTAAACCCACTGCAATAAACACCTGCGCAAATCCTTTACCCAATGCAAGTGTAATGGCAATGACGAGTAATAATGTAGGTATAGACCATACCACATTGATCAGCCATAAAATAATTTTATCGGTCCAGCCACGGAAATATCCTGCAATTGCACCAAGTCCGATTCCAATCACTAAGGAAATAAATACTGCAATTAATCCGACAGATAAAGAAACTCTTGATCCCACAATTAATCGACTGAAGAGATCTCTTCCAAAACGATCCGTTCCAAGAATAAATGTTTTTGATTCTGTAAAATTTTCTTTGATATACTCTTCGCGTTTACCTGTATCCAGGGATAACAATTCTTTATCATTCAATTTTTCCAGCGGGACAGTGTACTGCAAACCTTTCACATCTGCATCGCCGGTAAATTCTTCATAGATTATTGCATCACCAATTATTTTCCAGTCCTGAACAGGAAAATAATTGTAACGCATCGTTTCTCCATAAAGGAATTTTTTAAAAAAACCAGTTTTCTCCACTCCTGCTCTCGGTATTTTTAAAAATGTTGCTTTGAAACCCGGGTGTTGCAAACTCACTGGCAACGACATGGAATTACTGTAAGGTGAATCATCGGGAACAATCACATAACAAAAAACCGCCATCAATACAGACAATACAATTATCCATAATCCGAACATCGCGGACTTGTGTTGTTTCAGGCGTTGCCAGGCTAATCTTCCCGGAGATAGAACTTGTTCAGGTTTCAAAATTGAATGATAGCTACGAATGCGACCGCGATGCAGCCACGAAGTGAATGGTACGAAACTACGAAATACGAATAAATGAATTGAATATCTTTAACTATTAATAGCCACCGATTAAGCTCGAACCAAAATTTATTTTAATTTCAACAATTCAATTTAAAAATTACCGCATTACCGCATTACCGCATTACCGCATTACCGCATTACCGCATTACCGCATTAATTTTCTCATTTCCTCTGCAACTTCTCTCGCATCCGGTGTATTAATTTTTTCCAGTTCAGAAATTATAGTGGCATAATCTTCTTTATTCCTGTTCTGACTTAATTTCCAGATGCCATACATTTTTTCAACCTGCATGGTAAATCCTTTCACACCTTTCACTTGTGATTCGAAATATCCATCTGACATTTTATCAACCGTCATTGGCTTTGGCTGATCCTTTTCATATCGCGCCTGCATTCTTTTCAGATGATTTTTTAATTCATCTCCAGTCAAAGGATGGAGAAACCCATTCACCTGAACTGTCCTGTAATTCCAGGTGGAAACATTTTCATCTTTGTACCAGGATGATGAAACATAAGTATGTCCTGCTGTAAAAATTGCGAGTGCGGGAATATTGTGCTGTTCAAAAAATTTTCCTTGCGGATTTGCTGCAGAGACATGTCCGTTTAAAATTATTTTTCCATTGAATTCCCTTAATTCCAATGGAACCTGTGAAGCAACAGGAAACGGATCATAGCCCGCAACCAACGTAGCGAAGGGAAAGTCGATGATGAATTCGGTTAAAATTTTAGAGTCTGTTACTCTGAAGTGTGAAGATGCATGCATAAAAATTGGCTATAGGCTTTAGGCTGCAGGCTATATGCTTGTTTTTGGTTACCGAATGTTATCAGATTACTCTTCAAATATAATTCTAAATTATTTGATTTTAATCAGGATTAATCAAATATATAAATCAGCCGTTTTATGAATTTTAAACAATTCAATATTTCACTCTGAAATATTGTGTGAGTAATGATATTGGAATATAAAATGGCAATGCCATTGATAAGACTAATAACACCTTAAATAATACACTCTTTTCTAAATCAGTAAAGTATTTAACAAATATCCTGTCAAAAAATTCCAATATCATATATATAAAATTTATAGCAACAGTATAAATTATATATGCAACAGAAGATAAAACAAAATAAATGAAACCGATTTCAAATTGACTGTTACATAAAGAAAATAAATAATGGCTGCAACTAATAATATCAATATAACACCATTTAACAATAATAGTTTGTTAAATTTTAACCTGTTATTATCCCACCATTCAATTTTATCAGTATCCACAATAATTTTATTAAAGAAAAATATTTTTTGTAGTCACCCTTTTCTAATTTTACAATTCAAAATTGTTTAAAGCCTAAAGCCTGAAGCCTGAAGCCTGAAGCCTGAAGCCTGAAGCCTAAAGCCTGAAGCCTGAAGCCTGAAGCTAATTTTTGCAGTTACAGCTCGGAGAAAAATAAACCACTGCATCCGGTAACAATTCTGAAATCTGCTGTTGTGCTTCTTCTGAAAATAAAATTCCGCGTAATTCGAAAATGCGCAGGTTGTGAAGGTTTTTCATTTCATCAGGAACAGCTCCCAGTTCATTGTCCCACATTTCCAATATTTCAAGATTTTTTAACTTTCCTATATCATGCGGAAGCGTTTCAATAACATTCCTGTTCAACCCGAGAAATATTAAATTCTCCAGCATGCCGATTGAATCAGGCAACTCCGTAAGTTTATTATTGCTCGCATCGAGGTGTTGCAGGTTTCTGAATTCACCAATCCACGACGGGATTTCTTTAATTCTGTTCCTGGAAATTTTTAAATACTGAAGATTCTTAAATGCACGGATCTGTTCAGGAACTTCCTTTAATTTTTGTTTGCTCAGATCAAGTTTATAAACCGAATCAGGATGTAACAATGCTGCGGTTAAACTATGATAAGTTTTCTGAGAATCCAGGGTCAGTGAATCCAGCAGTTCCTGTCCGCTTCCATGAATATGAAATGCGAAGAGCATCAGCAATAATAAAGGAAAAGTTTTTTTCAAATCAGCTCGGTATATCTTAATCAAACGGAATTCAACTTCCGGTATTTTAATCCGCAGGTTATTTAACGGAAATATTCTCCAGTAGTTCCAGGCTCTGCGCTTTATCTTTCGTCATCTGTTCGATCAATGCTTCTTTAGAATCAAATTTAAGTTCACTCCTGAGGAATTTCTTAAAAATGATCGTCAGCTCCTTCCCGTAAATATCTTCATCAAATTCAAACAGGTTCACTTCAATACTCCTGGAACCGTTGTCAAAGGTCGGACGATGACCGATGCTTAACACAGCTTTGTATTCTTTATTATTCACATGAGCATTAACAGCATAAATTCCATTAGCAGGAACTAATTTATCAGGATCACCAGGGCGGATATTCGCTGTTGGAAAACCCAGTGTTCTTCCCAGTTTATTGCCTTCCACTACATTGCCGGTTAAAGAGTAATCATATCCCAGTAAATGATTCGCAGTTTCAATATCTCCGCACAGTAAAGCTTTCCGGATACGGGTTGAACTTACGGCAATCGCATCAACATCTTCTTCAGGAATTTCTTCTACAGAAAAACCAAATGTTCCTGCCATTTGTTTGAGCTCTTTAAAACTACCTTTACGATCATGTCCGAACTGGTGATCATAACCAATAACCACAGCTTTTACCCCGATCTTTTCCACAAGAATCTCTTTCACAAAATCCTCGTGCTCCATTTTTGAAAACTCAATTGTGAATGGCTGGATCACAAGGTGACGGATCCCGAATTTTTTCAAAAGACTGATTTTCTCATCCAGGCTGCTTAGTAACTGAAGGTCATTTTTTTCAGGATGCAGCACTTTCCTGGGATGAGGATAAAAAGTCATCAGCACCGGTTCACCTTTATTTTTTGAAGCAGCCTCCTTCAAAGTTGCGATTACCTTCTGATGTCCTACATGTACTCCGTCGAATGTGCCCAGGGTAAATACTGGGTTTTTAATCTGTGGAATGTCTTCTAACCTGGTGTAAATCTGCATCTTATATATTTTCTATGCTATACAGATTCATCAACAATCCAGGAATTTCTGTTAACAATTTCATTGACCGCAAAATTAGGATTTAGTCTCAACCTATACCCTTTTTGACTACTTTCGCAGCCATAAAATAAACCCCCTGTTTAAAATGAATAAAGGTAAAATTGTCCAGGTGATCGGTCCGGTAATCGACGTTAGTTTCGACGGTGAAGGAACTTCTCTGCCTAATATCCTGGAAGCTCTTGAAATCAGAAGACCAAATGGTCAGAAGATCATACTTGAATGCCAGCAGCATATCGGTGAAGATACCGTTCGTGCGATTTCGATGGATTCAACTGACGGACTTGTTCGCGGAATGGAAGTAGTTTCTACCGGAGCAGCGATTAAAATGCCAACAGGCGATGCAATCAAAGGACGCCTTTTTAATGTGGTTGGCGAAGCAATCGATGGTATCGGACACGTGAACAATGATAACGGAAGCCCGATTCACCGTGATGCTCCGAAGTTTGAAGAATTATCAACTGAAGCAGAAGTTTTATTTACAGGAATTAAAGTTATTGACCTTCTCGAGCCTTACTCCAAAGGTGGTAAGATCGGTTTGTTCGGTGGTGCCGGTGTTGGTAAAACCGTATTGATCATGGAGCTTGTGAATAATATCGCGAAAGCTTATGCTGGTCTTTCAGTATTTGCCGGTGTTGGTGAGCGTACCCGTGAAGGAAATGATTTATTACGTGAGTTCTTAGAATCAGGCGTAATCAATTATGGTGATGATTTCAAACACAGCATGGAATCAGGTGGCTGGGATCTCAGCAAAATCGATTATGAAAAATTAAAAGACAGTAAAGCTACATTAGTGTTCGGTCAGATGAACGAACCTCCGGGGGCACGTGCACGTGTTGCACTTTCAGGATTAACTGTTGCTGAATATTTCCGTGACGGAGATGGTAAATCAGGCGGACGTGATATCCTCTTCTTTATTGATAACATCTTCCGTTTCACACAGGCTGGTTCTGAAGTATCAGCACTGTTAGGACGTATGCCATCAGCAGTAGGTTACCAGCCTACACTTGCTACTGAGATGGGTGCAATGCAGGAAAGAATTACATCAACAAAACGCGGATCCATCACATCTGTACAGGCTGTTTATGTACCTGCTGATGACTTGACAGATCCTGCACCGGCAACCACCTTTGCTCACTTAGATGCAACAACGGTATTGAGTCGTAAGATTGCTGAGTTAGGAATTTATCCTGCGGTGGATCCACTGGATTCTACTTCAAGAATTCTTACTGCTGCTGTTGTTGGTGAAGATCATTACAACACTGCACAACGTGTAAAAGAAATTCTTCAGCGTTACAAAGAATTGCAGGATATCATTGCAATCCTTGGTATGGATGAATTAAGTGATGAAGATAAATTAACAGTACACCGTGCACGTCGTGTACAGCGTTTCTTATCACAGCCATTCCACGTTGCTGAACAGTTCACAGGATTGAAAGGTGTACTTGTTCCGATTGAAGAAACCATCAAAGGATTCAAGATGATCATGAATGGTGAAGTGGATCAGTATCCTGAAGGTGCATTCAACCTTGTTGGAACTATTGAAGACGCTATCGAGAAAGGAAAGAAACTTCTTGCAGAAGCAAAATAAATAATGTGCTGATATGCTAATTATTTAATGTGCTAATTGAATATTGAAATTATTAGCAAACGCATTAACATTCGCACATCAGCACATCAAATCATTAGCACATCAACTATGTATTTAGAAATAATAACACCAGATAAGAAAGTTTTTGAAGGAGAGGTTACAGCGGTTACCGTACCGGGATCTAAAGGAACTTTCCAGATGCTGAATAATCACGCACCGATCATATCCACTCTGATCAATGGTAAAGTGAAAATCAAAACTTCCGGTAAAGGAGAAGAAAGTTTTGAAGTGAAAGGCGGTGTGGTGGAAATGCTCAATAATAAAGTGATTATCCTGGCGGAATCAGCGTAACAATTCACAATTCATAATTCACAATTAAGAATTGTAAAATTTAAGGATCGGAAAATTTCCGGTCCTTTTTTTATTTGTGCGTTTCTTCGTGCGCTTTGTGAACTTCGTGTTTAAACTTTGATTTCCATTGGCTACCTCTTTTCACTTTAAAATCGAATTGCCTCATCGACTGATTTATTTTCTCTACCTTCGATAGTGTTCTTCCTTTCTAAAATCTGTTCTTATGAAAAATTTAATCAGAATTATTTTCGCGCTTTCATTACTAACGCCCACGAAAAATTTCAGCCAGGTTGTAAACGATCCCAATCTCCAGTTAGATACTGTTTTGTTTGTACAGAATTTTGCCGTGCGTGTTGAATTAAATACAATTGATTCTTCATTGTATTACTGTACATTAAACGGAGAGGTTTATAAAATCCTGCCGAAAGGAAGTGTTCCTGCTGACAGTTTAGTTGCAACATTTGCTGAACATGGCATCAATCATCTTACTGGATTTGCCATGCATGATAGTACAATGTATCTCAGCGGCACAAGAGAAATTACAGGATTACCAGGTTACGGAACTATTGCACGCGCAAAGTTGCAGAGCAACAACACTTATGCTTGGGATACATTGATGATCACAGAAACCTATGAAAATCTCGGAGGGACATTTGATCATTCATTCGGTGGATTGTGTTTAACTCCTGATGCTGATTCCATTTTTATTGCGAGCGGATCAAGAACTGATCATGGTGAAGTGCAGGATGCAGGCGGAATGTTTCCTGATACAAGGGAAGTAGGATTGACTTCATTGATACTGAAAATTCCTGTTGATACAAACAATATTTTAATTCAGAATGATTCTGCTTTGATTGATGCAAGCGGGTTTCTTTTTTGCAGAGGTGTTCGTAATACTTTTGATATTGCTTATGCTCCTGATGGATCATTGTTTGGTTCTGAAAATTCAGGTGACCGTGATGATCCTGATGAACTCAACTGGTTAGTACAAGGCGGAAATTATGGTTTTCCCTGGGTGATGGGAAATAATTATACCGGACAGCAATTCCCCGGCTACGATTATACACAAGATCATTTACTGGATACAAATGTGCATTCAGTAACGCTTGGTTTGTTTCATGATGATCCCTCCTATCCAGCAATTCCTCCTGGATTAACATTTCGTGAACCTGTGAGAAATTATGGTCCTGATGCAGATATCTACCGCGACTCCATCACAGGTTTTCCGATGGATGCTAATCTGAATTTTACATACATGTCGGGAATCACTCCACATCGTTCACCACTCGGACTTGTTTTCGATACCGACAGTTCATTGTATGGCATTTACAAAAAGAAAGGATTCATGTTAAGTTATACAGAAGGATCCCTCGACTCCGCGAGTTTTGTTCCCGGTTCAGGATTAGGACCTTTTCTTGATCTAAGCGAAGATCTGCTGATGCTGGATCTTACTTACGTCAACGGTCTTGATCAATATGTAATGAATTGCAGGAAACTTGTGGAAGGATTACAGAGCCCGATTGATGCATTGCTTGTTGGAAATGATCTGTACATGATGGAAATCAGTTTTGGAAGTTTTACACCTCGTTTATTACGATTACATTTCCCGACAGGTGTTTCTGTGAATGAAAACAATTTCAGCAATACTGTTCAATTGTATCCGAATCCTGCTAAAGAAAATATCATGTTGCAATTTGAAAACCTCAAAAATGAAAAAGGAGTATATTCAATCACAGATGCTACAGGTAGAGTGATTTTGCAAAAGGATTTTTTAATAAGCAGTGGAAAAAATATGTTGAATGTAGATATCAGTGATCTTACTGCTGGAATTTATTTGATTACACTGAACACGTCGGATACTACAGTTGCGAAGAAGTTTGTTAGAAATTAGATGAAATTAAGATCTATAACGGGATGATTACGTATACGCAGTGAACGCAGCAGAAAAAAACGCAGCGAGCGCAGTAAAAAAAGTATTGGAGTGTTGAAGACTTGCAGTTTTATTTGATGTTCTTTGAAAAGCTCATTTACGCTTTTAATAATATCCCTGCTTATCAAACACAAAGGCTTGGATGCACGGAGTTGAGTCACAGAGCAAATCGCGTCCTTAATTTTCAGCTTTGCGTACTTAGCGCGAAATTTTTAACACAATTATCGGATAACGATGAATTAAATTCAATTCTATTTAGCTGGTAGCCGGTGGCTGTTGGCAGGAAGCTTTTTACAATGTCACTCCCAAAAGCACCGTCTTATTCAAATACAACTTGTCTCCGGGATTCGGCTGCGCGTCAAATGAAATTTTATTCATCTGGTAAAGTTTTGTAGCACGAATACCGTATTGCTGAGATATGCTGCGCATGGTTTCGCCTGGTTTCACAATATGTGTACTGACTGCTGCACGATTCTTTTTCATTTTCAGGAATACATAATCGCCCTCACGAAGCTTTGCGTTTTTATCAGCATCGTTGTATTCTAAAACCTGCCATAATTCAAGATTATTATCGCGGGAAATTTTCAGCCAGGTATCACCTTTGTTTGCACGTACAACAGGAACATCATTAATTGTATTGAAATTAAAATTTGATGTATTTGTTTTCTTTGTGAATATAGAAGCTAATGATCCGCTTTCTTCTGTAGATGCTGTTTCGTTTTCTGTTTCAGTTTCGGTTGATTTTTCTTTTGGAATTTCTTTTACCGTAACAGGTTGCTCAGGTGTTTTCTGCTCAGTTACTGCGACAGGAATTTTTTCTCCGAGTACATCGAGCTGATTTAAATTGTAACGTTCAATTAAATCAATCAGTTTGTGAGCATACTGGGGATTGGTTGCATAACCTGCTTTTTTCAATCCATATGCCCAGCCTTTGTAATCTGTAATATCCAAACTGAATAATGATTGATAACGATCACGGCTTCTCAAAAAATAAGAATGATCATCATAAGATTCCTGCACGTTGTTGTATTTGCGGAAACATTCATCCGTTGCATCATCATCCTGGTGATATGTTGGTCCCTGCCATTCATTATGACATTTAATTCCGAAATGATTATTCGCACCCTGTGCAAGCGGACTGTTTCCGTAATCGGATTCATACATTCCCTGTGCCATGGTAATACTTGCAGGAACACCGGTTTTCACCATATCAGCAATCGCAGCATTTTTAAATGAAGCGATATATGCTTCAGGACTTAATCTTCCTTTTTTCGGCTGTGCGTAAACGTTAGCAATTGTCACCAAAACAGTGACCAGTAACAGGTTCAGTCTGCAGAGTAGTTGTTTGCTCATTTTGTAAAAATATAGAAGACCGGCAGGAGATTATTTACTCTATGGTACTCTCCTATTAACAATGCAGTGTTAGCTCTCAGCAAGGTATTGCAGTCCACCGGTATGAATTAATGTAATGCTGGTCCCGCCTGCAAAACAGCCTTTCTTCACCAGGTCATAAACGGCAAAAAAGAGCTTTCCGGTATATACAGTTTCAATTTTCAAACTGGGATTTTCCTGATTTATATGATTTTCATGAACAAACTGATCGAGTTCCCGGGTTGTTTTTGCATATCCGCCGAAAGTGTAATCATAGTTCAGATCAAATGAATTTTTCGGCAGAATTCCTCCCGTTAATTCATAATAGTAATTTTTAATCCGGTTTTCCAGTGAATGATCATTCACCACCGCAATACCAGTTACCCGGATTTTATGAATTCCACCGGAAATTACGCCCGCCAGGGTAGCACCGGTGCCTGCAGCAAGGAAGACATGATCCGTTGATGCAGGAATCAGTTTTGCAATCTCCATACAACCGCGAACTCCTGCTATATTGGATCCGCCTTCAGGAACGATGTAACATCCGGGAAATTTTTCATATAGCTCATTCCACGAATTTTCATTTCGGTATTCTCGGTATTTCTCTCTTAAAACAAAATGTAATTCCATTCCATCAGCTGCTGCGCGATTCAAAGTGATATTTGATATCGCACTTTCTCCACGAATAATTCCAATCGTTTTTATTCCGCATTTTTTTCCTGCAGAGGCGAGTGCAGCGATATGGTTTGAATATGCTCCGCCGAAACTTAAAATTGATTTGCAATTTGATTTTTTGGCCTCTTCAAGATTATATTTAAGTTTGAAAAACTTATTGCCGCCTGTAACGGGATGAATGAGATCGAGACGAAGGACATTTACTTCAACTCCGGCAATATCGAAAATGGCTGATGATAAATCTGTGAGAGGGATTGAATTTATTTCAGAATCAAAACGCATAGTGCAAAGTTAATGGAAGAAATAAAGGATTATTGAAGCAATGCAATGATATGTCCGAATTTGTTGATGGCTTAAACGCGGTGGACGCAGTGAAAAAACCGCAGCGGACGCGGATGGAATTGTGTCCGAAGGAAATCAGATTTAAACACAAAGAACACTAAGAACACAAAGCAAAGCACAAAGAAAACAGGACATTTGTATATTGAACTTTAAACCTTGAACATTTGAACCTTGAATATTTGAATTTTGAATATTTGAACTTTGAACCTTGAACTTTGAACTTTTTCGGGGGACTTCGTCCCCGCCCCTGAAGCAAATTTCTGAGAAAAACAAATACAAAGCCGTTTACAATTACTTATGATCGGGTAAGAAATGTGTTGAAGTGCTGTAGTAAACTTTCGACCGAAAAATCTCTGTGCAGCCATTCGATTCAATTCGTAATTAGTAGATTCGTTTCCTGATTCGTAATTCGTAGCAGTAGCAATGGCTTTCACAGACAAATTCGACAAAGAAGATTATTACCTGACTCCTGAAGGTTATATCGTTTTTACAGAAGCCTATCATTTAAAACGCGGCTATTGCTGTCAGAATAACTGTCGTCATTGTCCTTACCGGAAAAAAGACAAAAAACCCTCTGATCCGCAGGGAACTACAGAGTAAAAAGGAGTATTTTGTATATTCGTACATCTTCTTTTAATTCCTATTCCCTGATCACTATTTTACTATCATGAATACACACGCTGACAAACTCGACATTACCTCCTTAAAAACTCCAACCGGAACAACTATCAGCTGCAAAGGATGGATCCAGGAAGCAGCTTTGCGTATGCTTTACAATAATCTTGATCCGGATGTTGCAGAACGTCCCGAAGATTTGATTGTGTATGGTGGTCGAGGAAAAGCTGCGCGAAATGTGGAATCATTTCATCTCATCGTAAAGGCATTGAAAGATCTGAATGAGGATGAAACATTGTTAGTGCAAAGTGGAAAACCTGTCGCGATTCTTCCAACACATAAAGATGCACCACGTGTAATCATCAGCAATTCACAACTTGTTCCGAAATGGGCGACCTGGGAACATTTTGATGAGCTCGAGAAAAAAGGACTCATGATGTACGGACAAATGACTGCAGGTTCATGGATCTATATCGGTTCGCAGGGGATTGTGCAGGGAACTTATGAAACATTCAATGCGATTGCGGATAAACATTTCAACGGATCACTGAAAGGAACGATAAGTGTTACTGCGGGACTTGGCGGAATGGGCGGAGCACAACCACTTGCAATTACAATGGCAGACGGAGTTTGTCTTGCAGCAGAAGTGGAAGAATGGCGCGCACAAAAAAGAGTGGAGACAAGATATCTTGATTTTATCGAACATGATATTGACAAAGCAATTGATCGCGCATTAGAGTTTAAAAAGAAAGGAGAAAATAAATCCATCGCGGTAATTTGCACTGCAGTGAAATTATTATCGCGCATGAAAGAACGTGGAATTATTCCTGATATTTTAACTGATCAGACTTCTGCGCATGATCCTTTAGTTGGATATTTTCCAGAGGGCGTAACATTGCAGGAAGCAAATGTGCTGCGTGAATCGAATCAGAAAAAATATTTAGAAATGGTTTTTGATGCGATGGCCGAACATGTTCAACTGATGTTAGATTTTCAGAAACTTGGTTCCATCACTTTTGATTATGGAAATAATATCCGCGGAAGAGCATTGGAACACGGAGTAAAAAATGCATTTGATTTTCCGGGATTTGTTCCTGCATATATCCGTCCGCTTTTTTGTGAGGGAAAAGGACCCTTCCGCTGGGCTGCATTAAGTGGAGATCCGGATGATATTCGCGTAACCGATGAAACGATTTTAAAATTATTTCCGGAAGACAAAGGTTTACATCGCTGGATCAAAATGGCGCAGGAAAGAATCGCATTCCAGGGATTGCCTGCACGTATTTGCTGGATCGGTCAGGGTGCACGTGAAAAAGCAGGACTCGCATTTAATGAACTGGTAAAAACAGGAAAAGTAAAAGCACCAATAGTAATCGGACGTGATCATCTCGATACAGGTTCAGTTGCATCTCCGAACCGTGAAACAGAAGCAATGTTGGATGGATCAGATGCAGTTGCCGACTGGCCGATTTTAAATGCATTGATCAACACGGCAGGCGGAGCAAGCTGGGTGAGTTTGCATCATGGCGGCGGAGTCGGCATGGGATATTCGATTCATGCAGGAATGGTGATCGTTGCGGATGGAACAGACGATGCAGCAAGAAGATTAAAACGCGTATTGCATAATGATCCGGCGATGGGAGTAATTCGTCATGCGGATGCTGGTTATGATATTGCAATAGATACGGCGAGGAAACATCGATTGGATATTCGGGAGAGGTTGAAATAATGTTTAAAGTTTAATGTTTAACGTTCAGGGTTCATTGTTATTGGTTTGTGAATTTATTTCTCAGTAACTCTCGATCTGTGTCTCTGTTTCTCTGTGTTAAATTTATTTTATTTATTGTTCAATATGAAATTCCTCATGCAACGCTTCTTCAAATCTTTTTTGTTGCTGATGTTGTTTGTGAATAGCAGTTACGGGCAGGGGTTGAATCATAATTATTTGCTGGGGTATACCGGAATTGATACTAATGTTACAAGTACTCGGGCGATTTTAGGATTTACTGATACTTCAATGAATATTGTTCCAAATAGCTTTGCTATGAAATTTAGAGCAGCACAATCTAATATTAGCAATAGTAATGGTAATTTATTAATGTATACTAATGGGTGCTATATTGCTGATTCGACGGGCGGTTTAATGCAAAACGGTGATAATCTAAACCCAAATTCATTTACATCAAATTGGTGTTCAATTGCAGGACTTCCATTGCCAAATTCTAGTGTATTTCTTCCGTTTCCAGGTGATACAATAAAATTCTATTTAATGCATCTGACTAGTACCGATACTAATATGTTTCAATCTTCTGAATTATTTTATTCAGTAGTTGATATGACATTGAATGGTGGATTAGGTGGTGTTATACAGAAAAATCAGATAGCATTACAAGTTCCCATATGCCCTACTATGGGTGCTTGCAAACATGCAAATGGACGCGATTGGTGGATTGTTGTAATGTCACCAACAAGTGACCTGATTTACAAATTGCTTCTTACACCGGCAGGATTAACTTACATTGGATCTGAACATACAGGACTACCAATGCCTAATGAGTTTAATGGTACTATTCAATTTTCACCAGATGGAAATAAATTTGCTTACAATCATAGATATTTAATTGGGACTACAGGACATCATCAGTTAAGAATCTTGGATTTTGATAGATGTAATGGTACATTTTCGAACCCAAGAACCTTAGGTTTTTCATCACAAGTTGGAGGATACTGTTTATCCTTTTCACCAAATTCTAAATATATTTATTTTGGAACATTTCAAACCTTATTTCAAGTTAACTCTGATACTTCAAACATTTTAGCCAGCATGGATACTGTTGCCCTACAGGACAATTATTGCTATCCTACCACATCCAATTGCACTGATTTTTGGTTTGCATATCTGGCAGCAAATGGGAAAATATACATTGGCTCAGGTGGCACTGCTATTGATATGCATTATATCAATCAACCGGACAGTGATGGAGTTTCCTGCGATATGAAATTACACGCATTGAGATTACCCTGCTATATTGCAAGGTTTGATGTCTACCATCCTAACTACTACCTCGGTCCGGAAATAGGAAGTGTTTGTGATTCGCTGGCGCATGTGGGAATTTATGAATTGGAAAGAGTGAAGAGTGTTTCCATCAAACCTAATCCTTCGCGCAATGGAAATTTTTCCATCAGTTATTTATTACCGCAAAATCAAAATGGAATGCTGACTGTGCATGATCTGTTTGGGAAATTAATTTACACAATGCATCTTCCGCAATGGAGTTCGTTGCAGGAAGTGCAGTTGAAGGATGTGGAGGATGGGGTTTATGTTGTTACTGTGGAATCCGCTGGAACAAAATCCTCGAATCGATTAGTTATTGTGAAATAAATATTATTTTCGTTTACAAACCTGTTGATGAATAAACGTGGCGTACGCGGCGGAAATAAAATCGCAGCGGGCTCGGCGAAAATCAAATTAGCAAAATACAAACCAAGAACAACGAACCAAGAACTAATATGGCTCTCGCTAAAATAAAAACCTCTCAGAACGAAGCAAGCGTTGAAGATTTTTTAGACGCTATCGAAGATGATCAGAAACGCGTAGACAGCTACGAGATATTAAAGATGATGCAATCCGCAACAAAAGAAAAACCAAAAATGTGGGGAGCAGCAATGATTGGTTTCGGAAAAAGAGTTTATAAAAGTCCGGCATCCGGTAGAGAAGTAGAATGGTTTAATATTGGTTTTTCTCCGCGCAAGTCGAATATTTCTCTCCACCTGATGGATCTCTCAAAACATACAGCATCCTTAAAAAAATTAGGAAAACATAAAACAGGAATGGGATGCCTTTACATCAATAAACTGGAGGATGTGGATGTAGTGGTGCTGAAGAAGATGATTCACGATACTGTAAAATAGCATGTAATTGAATACTCACAATTCGAAATGGAATTTTTAATGCGGTAATACGACAATGCGGTAATGCGATAATATTTTCGGATTACATGAGGTAGCTACGATTTTTATGAGGATGATTCATAACCTCAGGCTTAAGACTGAGGCAGGCCTGCTGATAAAACAGCGCAAGAATTTTTGCAATGCAAAAATTCTTGCGCTGTTTATTATAGTTTGGTTTTTTAAAGTAATATCACCTCTTCGGGGTTAAAAAAAACATTACCCAAATTCCAACACTCCCTACTCACCATACTCACCTAACTCACCTAACTCCACATACTTTACATATTTGGCGCTTTAAAATGTTAATAATGCAACGAATTTCCCTCGTAATGAGAGTCAAAAACCCCTATTTTTGTAAATATGTCGCATTATCTGGAGCAGGTTAATGAAGTTCAGCGGGAAGCGGTTCAATGCACGGAAGGTCCGGTGATGATCATCGCCGGAGCAGGATCAGGTAAAACACGCGTACTTACCTACCGCGTCGCCCACCTGGTGGAAAAAGGAGTCGATCCTTTTCACATTCTTTCCCTCACTTTTACCAACAAAGCAGCACGCGAAATGAAAGACCGCATTTCGAAACTTGTTGGCAATGAAGCAATGAACCTCTGGATGGGAACTTTCCATTCGGTTTTCGCACGCATTCTCCGCATCGAATCAACCAAAATAAATTACCCGTCGAATTTCACGATTTATGATACCGATGACAGTAAAAGTCTTATCAGTGATATCATCAAAGAAAATCAGCTCGACGATAAAGTTTACAAACCATCTGCAGTTTTAAACAGGATTTCCTCAGCAAAAAACAACCTGTTCAACTGGATGGCTTACCAGGATAATGCACAACTGGTTTCAGAAGATACTCAAAGCGGCAAACCAAAAATCGGGAGCCTTTTTGAACAATACAGCAAACGCTGTTTCAATGCCGGTGCCATGGATTTTGATGATATCCTGTATAACACATACATCCTTTTACGTGATCATGAACAGGTGCTGGAGAAATATCAGCAGAAGTTTCAGTACATTATGGTGGATGAGTTCCAGGATACAAACTACGCACAATACATCATCGTAAAAAAATTATCCGCATCGCATCATAATATTTGTGTTGTTGGTGATGATGCACAAAGTATTTACGCATTCCGTGGAGCAAACATCCAGAATATTTTAAGTTTCGAAAAAGATTATCCGGAATTACAGACATTTAAACTCGAACAGAATTACCGAAGCACCAAAACAATTGTAAAAGCAGCAAACAGCGTGATCGTAAATAATAAACATCAGCTGAAAAAAGAAGTCTGGACAGATAATCATCACGGAGAAAAAATCCGCGTGTTGCGTGCTTTAAGTGATAACGAAGAAGGAACTCAGGTAGCGCAGATGATCTTCGAGGATAAAATGAATCTGCATTACGACAACAAGGACTTTGCAATCCTGTATCGCACCAATGCTCAAAGCCGTTCGATGGAAGAAGCATTGCGCAGAGCCAATATTCCTTATCGTGTATTCGGCGGTGTATCTTTTTACAAACGCAAAGAAGTAAAAGATCTCCTCGCCTATTTCCGTCTGGCAATCAATCTGAATGACGAAGAAGCATTGAAGCGTGTGATTAATTATCCTGCAAGAGGAATCGGAAAAACTACACTTGAAAAAATAATTGTTGCTGCATCACAGGAAAATACTTCTGTATGGAATGTAATGCGCAATATTCACGAATTTAAAACAGGAATTGCCGGTGGTATCCGCGAACGCATTGCAGAATTCGCAACAATGATCAGCAGTTTCAATATCATGCTGCCAACGCATAATGCCGCAGAACTCGCCGGACATATTGCAAAATCCAGCGGATTGCTTCATGAATTATACAATGATCGTACTCCGGAAGGAATTGTTCATTATGAAAATATCCAGGCGCTGATCAATGGTATCCAGGAATTCAGTGATCGTGGAATACAATTATTGGAATCACCTTCTTCTGAAGATGTGAAAGGCGGAATCCGTACTCTCGATGACTATATGCAGGATATTGCATTACTCACCGATTCGGATACTGATAAAGAAGACGACAAGAATAAAGTTTCTTTAATGACCATCCACACAGCGAAAGGACTTGAATTTAAAGAAGTATTTGTGGTCGGACTGGAAGAAAATTTATTTCCATCCCAGCTGGCGATGAATTCAAGGACCGAACTGGAAGAAGAAAGACGTTTGTTTTACGTGGCTATTACAAGAGCGGAAACAAAACTCACACTTTCTCACGCCGATATGCGTTATCGCTGGGGAAAACTGGTAGAAAGCAAACCCAGCCGTTTCGTTGAGGAAGTAGATCCGGAATGTCTTGAAATACCTGTTAAAAAATCAGCAAAACATTACGAAGAAGATCACACAGGATGGAATAACTTCGGACAATCAAACCGTTCATATAACAATCAACAAAAAAGTAACAGTGATTACAGGAACGTAAATAAAACTGTAACTCCTGCCACTAACGGAAAATCAGCAGCACCGAAAGGATTTACAAAACTGACGCAGGCGAATTTGAATGCTTCAGATTTTGTAGGAGATGATCTTACAGGAATAACCGTTGGAACAGATGTGGAACATCAGCGATTCGGAAACGGAAAAGTGATCAGTCTTGAAGGCAAACAACCGGATATAAAAGCTGTGATCCTGTTTGATGAACATGGGCAAAAGCAGTTGTTGCTGAAATTCGCGAAGCTGAAAATCGTGAATCCGTGATTCGTAAATCCGTAAATCCGTGATTCGTTGATTCATAAATTCGCAAAAAATACTTATCATGAGATAATAATTTTGGCTTATAACAATAAATTAATAATAAATAAAAAATAACTTTAACACCCTAAGCAACCCCAGACGTTAAACGTTAAACGAAAAGATTAAACATTATAAATTAAATGGAATACAATACAATAAGAGAACGACTCATCATCCCCGAATACGGAAGATGCATCCAGCAAATGGTGAAAGAAGCTGTACAACTGGAAGATCGTGAAGACAGAAATAAAGCAGCAAAAACCATCGTGAATGCAATGGCGATCCTGAATCCGCAGATGAAGGACATGACGGATTACAAACACAAATTATGGGATCATCTTTTTATCATTTCCAATTTTCAACTGGATTGTGAATCTCCTTATCCAATGCCTGATCAGGACATGACACATGTGAAACCAACACGTGTATCTTATCCTCAGAAAAATATCAAACTGCGTCACTACGGAAGTATTGTTGAAAATATGATCCGCGAATGCAAAAAGATGGAAGATGGTCCTGAGAAATCAGCTGCAATGGAATCGATCGCGAATTTTATGAAGATGAGTTATCTCACCTGGAACCGTGATACAGTTAGTGATGAACTGATCCGCGAACAATTAAAAGAATTATCCGGTGGTGAATTGATTTTAGCAGAAGAAGTTCGTCTTGCCACACGTTTTGTTGACCTGCAGGATACTTCTCCTAAAAAACCATTGAATAAAAACAATCGCCAGGGCAACAACAACAATAAAAAAAGAAATGGATTCGGTAATCGCGGAAAATAAAAATATGGAAGCAGTTTCCACCTCAACAAGTTTTGAAATTACGGGCGGCACCCAACTTCACGGAAGTATAGAACCGCAGGGAGCAAAAAATGAAGCATTGCAGATTTTATGTGCAGTACTTCTCACTCCTGAAAAAGTAATCATTGAAAACATTCCGGATATCCGTGATGTAAACAAACTCATTGAACTGCTCGAAGAAATGGGCGTGCAGGTAGAGAAACTTGCGAAAGGAACTTTTTCCTTCGAAGCTGCGAATGTGAATATGGATTACCTGCAAACGAAAGCATTCAGCAAACTTGCAGCATCACTGCGAGGATCCATCATGATCATTGGACCATTGCTTGCACGTTATGGTAAAGCACATATTCCAAAGCCAGGCGGAGATAAAATCGGGAGAAGAAGATTAGATACTCACTTCATAGGGTTTCAGAATCTTGGTGCAAAATTTAATTTCGACACAACAGAAAATTTTTTCACTGTTGAAGCAAGTAAATTAAAAGGATGTTACATGTTGCTGGATGAAGCATCAGTAACCGGTACTGCAAATATTGTGATGGCTGCTGTAATGGCGGAAGGAACAACCACAATTTACAATGCAGCATGTGAACCATATCTGCAACAGCTTTGCAAAATGCTTAACAGCATGGGAGCAAAAATTTCAGGAATTGGTTCCAACCTTCTCATAATTGAAGGCGTAACTTCCATGAAAGGAACACGTCATCGCATTCTTCCCGACATGATTGAAGTGGGAAGTTTTATTGGTCTTGCTGCAATGACGAAAAGTGATATTACAATTAAAAATGCAGGTATTCCTCATCTCGGAATTATTCCGTCCACATTTCAGCGATTAGGAATTAAAATGGAAATCATCGGTGATGATATTCATATTCCATCACAGGAAAATTATGAGATCGATACATTCATCGACGGATCAATTCTCACCATTGCAGATGCAATCTGGCCGGGATTTACTCCCGATTTGTTAAGTGTTGTATTAGTAACTGCAACGCAGGCAACAGGAACTGTTCTCATTCATCAGAAAATGTTTGAAAGCCGTTTGTTTTTTACAGATAAACTGATCGATATGGGTGCTCAAATCATTCTTTGTGATCCACATCGCGCAACAGTCATCGGTCTTGCCCGTAAAAATAACCTCAAAGGAATTTCCATGACATCGCCTGATATAAGGGCCGGGGTAGCATTGCTTATCGCTGCCATTTCTGCCAAAGGAAAAAGCACAATTCATAATATCGAACAGATCGATCGTGGTTATGAAAGGATCGATGAAAGGCTGAATGCCCTTGGAGCCAGAATAAATCGCGTTTGAGAGGTAAATAATTAGCTTAATGGTATCATTTTTGCCAAATTCGCACTCTGCAAAAAATCAAAACAAATTTTATAGAACAATGAAGAAATCACACCTGCTGGTCATCTGCGCAATGATCAGCGCTCTTATTTTCGAAATATCTTATAAGTCTGAGGCTCAGGCTAGAAGAGTCGGAACAGAAGTAGGAGACAAAGCTACAGACCTCGCATTTAGCAGCCCTGAAGGTAAAACTATCAGCCTGTCATCGTTAAAAGGAAAACTGGTTCTGGTCGATTTCTGGGCCAGCTGGTGCGGACCATGCCGTATGGAAAATCCGAATGTTGTGAACGCTTACAACAAATACAAAGACCAAAGATTTAAAAATGCCAAAGGATTTACGATTTACAGCGTAAGTCTCGATCAGAATAAAGAAGCATGGATCAAAGCCATCAATAAAGATCAGTTAGTATGGCCTTATCATGTGAGTGATCTTGGTGGATGGCAATCCCGCCCGGCAGCAATTTACGGGGTCAACTCTATCCCTACCAATGTGTTAGTTGATGGTAATGGAATTATCGTCGCTAAAAATTTAAGAGGAGCGGCCCTTGACCAAGCCCTGGAACAAATGGTAAACGGCAACTAAAAATCATTAAAATACAATGTGAACCCCGGACGAAAATCCGGGGTTTTTTCATTTAGATTACCTGTCATTTTACGAGTAGAATCCCCTGTTTTCTATCTTCGCGTGCCAATTTGTCGCCTAAGGTACCGGTGGCAATAAAATTGATAGCCGTGAGACCAATACAAAATGAAAATAACTTTTCCATTCAGCAACAGAAAACGACCAATGAATAAAGAAACAACGGCGGATCCTCAAAACGAAGCACAGGAGAATGCGATGGCGGATGAACTGAAATTATCATCCACCATCGAAGCATCAGAACAAACTCCCTTAGAAGAAGATCCGGTTACAAAACTGCAGTCAGAATTAGGTGAATTAAAAGATACTCATCTCCGTTTATTCGCAGAATTTGAAAATTATAAACGCAGAAATTTAAAAGAAAGATCCGAACTCATCCGCTCTGCAGGTTCAGATGTGATTGAATCATTGTTAACAGTACTGGATGATTTCGAAAGAGCAATTAAAGCATTGGAAAAAACAGATGATGCTGCGAAAGAAGGAATTGTACTCATTCATGGTAAACTGAAAAACATACTTGAACAAAGAGGATTGAAAGCAATGCAATCCATAGGAACAGTATTCAATCCTGATTTACATGAAGCAATCAGTAATGTTCCTGTTGAAGATGAAAAACAAAAAGGAATGGTGATCGATGAAGTTGAGAAAGGATATCATCTCAATGATAAAGTGATCCGTTATGCAAAAGTGATTGTCGGCGCATAACAATTTTTAAATTAATTCGTCAATTCGTAATTCGTAGATTCGTACAATTCGCATTCGTACAATTATTATCATTACGGAGCGAATATTATTTAGACAGAATGTCAAAGAGAGATTATTATGAAGTGCTTGGTGTAAGCAAATCTGCTTCGGAAACGGAGATCAAGAAGGCTTATCGCCAGATGGCATTGAAATATCACCCGGATAAAAACCCTGGAGATAAGCAATCAGAAGAAAATTTTAAAGAAGCTGCTGAAGCATATGAAGTGCTAAGCAGTCCTGATAAAAAAGCGCGTTATGATCAGTTCGGTCATAGCGGTGTTGGTGGTGCCTCCAATGGTGGCGGACATGGAATGAACATGGATGATATCTTCAGCCAGTTCGGTGATATTTTCGGAGGACACAATCCATTTGAAAGTTTTTTCGGAGGTGGTGGAGGAAGAAGTTCCGGTGGAAGAAGAACAGTGAACCGCGGTTCCAATCTTCGCATTAAAGTAAAACTCACACTGGAAGAAATTGCAAATGGAGTTGAGAAAAAAATAAAAGTCAACAAACAAATTTCATGTAACACTTGTGGCGGTTCAGGTGCACAGGCTGGTACAGGATCATTTCATACCTGTGATACTTGTAAAGGAAGCGGTCAGGTTCGTCGTGTTACCAATAGTTTCCTCGGACAAATGCAAACCATTACTACTTGTCCTACCTGTAACGGAGAAGGACAAGTGATTGCAAGCAAATGCAAAGCATGTCATGGTTCGGGAACACAGGCTGGTGAAGAAGTAATCACTATACAAATTCCTGCCGGTGTTGGTGAAGGAATGCAGTTAACTGTTGGCGGAAAAGGGAATGCAGCGGAACGTGGCGGAATCCCCGGAGATCTTTTAATTGTGATTGATGAAATACCACATCCTGAACTGGTACGTGATGGTGATCATTTGATTTATGATTTATATATCAGCTTTGTTGATGCAGCGTTGGGAACAAATGTTGAAGTGCCGACAATTGAAGGAAAAGCAAAAATCAAAATTGAACCAGGAACTCAGGGTGGAAAAGTGTTGCGTCTGAAAAATAAAGGGATTCCAAAACTCAATTCCTATTCAAGAGGTGATTTGCTGGTGAACATCAATGTATGGACACCTCAACAATTAAGTACTGAAGAAAAAAAGACTCTGGAAAAATTCAGGACTGCTGAAAATTTTCAACCTAAACCAGGAAAAGGCGACAAGAGTTTCTTTGAAAGAATGCGCGAATATTTTAATTAATATACCGCATGCACAGGCTGGATTTATTTATATAGATGTACCTGAAATAAATATTGCTTACCTTTAACAAAAAGGAAATATGCGTAAGATATCACTCGACAGCTCTTTTGAAGAATATGAATCATTCGATGAATTATCAGCGAATGATCAGATGCTTATTGTGAAAGCAAAGAAAGCTGCGGATGATGCATATGCTCCTTATTCTCATTTTCATGTAGGTGCTGCTGTACAACTCGAGAATGGAGATATCATCATGGGCAATAACCAGGAAAATGCAGCTTATCCATCCGGTCTTTGCGCCGAACGGGTTGCGCTTTTTGCTGCCGGAGCTCAACATCCGGGAGAAAAAATAAAAACTATAGCTATTTCAGCTTATCCGGAAGGTGGTTCCGCACCCTCCGTACCGGTAAGTCCATGTGGCGATTGCCGCCAGGTGATGGCCGAATATGAACTGCGTTATGGACAAAAAATCCGCCTGATTATGGAAGCCGGCAAAGGCAAATACATTGTTACTCCAAGTGTTGAACAATTATTGCCGTTTTTATTCAGTGCCGACAGTATGAAATAAAAAGGTGAATTTCCAATCAACAGGCCAGATTTTCCTATAGTCCTGATTCGTTTCCTGATTAGTGTTTTCTCTTATTTTTGTAACAATGGAGACCAGCACTACGAAGGCTAAAAAAAGCAAATTGAAATACAGCCGTGACATGTACCTGAAGTGGTACGAAGAAATGTTACTGATGCGTCGTTTTGAAGAACGCGCAGGACAATTGTACGGTATGCAAAAGATCAAAGGATTTTGTCACTTATATATCGGACAGGAAGCAGTGGTTGCTGGAGCAATTTCTGTGATCAAGCAGGAAGATGCAATGATCACTGCCTATCGTGATCACGCACATGCTTTGGGCAAAGGTGTATCAGCAAGAGAAGTGATGGCAGAGTTATTTGCAAAAGCAACCGGTTGTTCGAAAGGCAAAGGAGGATCTATGCACATGTTCAGTAAAGAAAAAAGATTTTTCGGCGGTCATGGTATTGTTGGCGGACAAATTCCATTAGGTGCAGGCATTGCTTTCGCAGAGAAATACAATAACACCGGAAATATTTGTGTATGTTATATGGGTGATGGAGCAGTACGCCAGGGTGCATTGCATGAAGCATTCAACATGTCGATGCTGTGGAAACTTCCTGTGGTATTTGTGATTGAAAATAATGCTTACGCGATGGGAACATCTGTTGAGCGAACAAGTAACGTTACTGAATTATATAAATTAGGTTCTGCTTATGATATGCCTTCATATCCTGTTGACGGGATGAGTGTGGAAGCTGTACACGAAGCAATGGAAATGGCCTGTGAACATGCAAGAACTGGAAAGGGTCCTGTATTACTTGAAGTAAGAACCTACAGGTATCGCGGACATTCCATGAGTGATCCTGCAAAATACAGAACGAAAGAAGAAGTGGAGAAATACAAAGCGCAGGATCCTGTTGAAATGGTGAAATCAACATTGCTGAATAATCAACTTGCGACTGAAGCGGAGATAGAAGCAATTATTAAGCGCGTGCAGGAAGTTGTGGAAGATGCTGTAAAGTTTGCGGAAGAATCTCCTTATCCGGATCCATCGGAGTTGTATAAGGATGTTTATATGCAGGAAGATTATCCGTATATCGTGGAGTAATTTACTTCGTAGCTGCGCTCCCTTCGCATTTTTAATTAAGAATTCGGAATGCAGAATGCAGAATGCAGAATTAAAAAATAAATTAAACAGGAAAATAATTAATCGAGAATCATAAACAGGCATGAAGCGTGAGGCTTGCAGCTTGTAGCGCTTTCCCCGGAGTAACAATCATAGTTAATTAATAAAATCATCTACTGAAACAAATGGCTGAAATCGTACGCATGCCCAAAATGAGTGATACCATGACTGAAGGGGTTGTGGTAAAATGGCATAAAAAAGTTGGTGATTTTGTGAAGAACGGAGATCTCGTTGCAGAAATCGAAACCGATAAAGCAACAATGGAATTTGAATCCTATAACGAAGGAACATTATTATACATCGGAATTCCTGAAGGAAAAGCCGCAGCAGTTGATGCAGTATTATGTGTACTCGGTAAAGAAGGTGAAGATTACAAAGCATTACTGGATGCAGAAAAATCTAAAGCTCCTGCAGCAGAAACAAAAGCTCCTGCAGCAGAAACAAAAGCTCCTGCAAAACCTGATGCTGAAAAACCAGCTGCCCCCTCTCCTGCTCCATCAGCAAAACCAACTCCTGCACCTGCAAAACAAAAAGTTGCAGAACCTGTAATGAGCAGCAATGGAAATGATGATCGTTTAAAAGCATCTCCCCTTGCAAAGAAAATTGCTATTGAAAAAGGTGTTGATCTCAGTATGCTGAAAGGAAGTGGTGATCATGGTCGGATTGTAAAACGTGATATTGACTGGTTCAAACCGGGAACATTTGTACAGGGACAATCATTTATGCCAGGCGCAGTCACTACTGAAAGTTTCCAGGAAGTAAACGTATCACAGATGCGTAAAACCATTGCACGCAGGTTATCGGAAAGTAAATTTTCTGCTCCGCATTTTTACCTGACAATGGATATCAATATGGATGAAACCATCCGTGCACGTGAAAGTGTAAACCAGGTTGCTGCAACAAAAATCTCTTTCAATGATTTTGTGATTAAAGCAGCTGCTGCTTCATTACGTCAGCATCCTGTAGTGAATTCATCATGGCTGGGAGATACCATCCGTTATAATAATCATATACATATTGGTGTTGCAGTTGCTGTTGAAGATGGATTACTTGTGCCTGTTGTGCGTTTTGCAGATTCAAAAACTTTATCACAGATCGGTGCCGAAGTAAAAGATTTTGCGATGCGTGCAAAGGATAAAAAACTGCAACCACAGGATTGGGAAGGAAACACTTTTACAATTTCCAATCTCGGAATGTTCAATATCGAAGAATTCACAGCAATCATCAATCCTCCTGATGCATGTATTCTTGCAATCGGTGCGATCAAAGAAGTTCCTGTTGTGAAAAACGGAATTGTTCAGCCAGGAAATATGATGCGGGTCACCTTAAGTTGTGACCATCGTGTTGTTGATGGCGTAAACGGATCTAAATTCCTGAATACATTTAAAGGATTACTTGAAAATCCTGTTGTGTTATTGGGGATGAACAGTATCTGAGAATTGAGAATGCAGAATTAAGAATTAAGAATTCACTTCGTGGCTGCTTCATGTTATAAATTAATTTTAGAATTCATTTTATACTGAAGCACCGACTCATTTGCTTGAGCCCTTGAACCCCTGATCCCTCATTCCACTTTAATAATCTTGCAGGTGTATCTTTTTCCATTCATGGTGAAATAAACGAAATACACCGCACCCGAAACAGGTTTGAAAAGATAACTGTGTTCTCCTGCATCCTGTAATTCATCATCTGCCAGTCGCTCGATTTCTTCCCCTAATACATTTCTGATTACTAAAGTCACCTTCGAACTGTATGCAATAACATATTTCAGCTGTATACTTTCATTAAATGGATTAGGATATGCCTCAAAAGAGTTCCCTGGTTCTAACTCACTGATGCCAACAGGAAGAATTATAATAGTGTCACGTGCAATAGCTGTACAATTGGAATTACCTACAAGTGCAGTTATATAATATGTTCCGGAATTCGCATAAGTGTGGTTTCCTGTGACTCCGGTACCTGTAAATCCATCACCCCACGTCCAGTTCACATATGTGGCTGCGGCTGCGTTTACAGAAAACTGCAAAGGCTGACCAGCCATCGCATTCCCGGTAAAGGATATCTGCGGAAGTAACATAGAGGAGATTGTGACTGTTGAAATCATGCTGTCAATTCCATAATTGTTGCTGGCAAATAATTTCACAGTATATACTCCATTATCAGCATAAGCATGATTCGGGTTCTGTAAAACAGAAGTATCTCCGTCACCGAAATACCATTTCCAGGCAGTAGGTAAATGATAACTATGATCAGTAAATTTCACTGTACCGCTACATTGACTTAAAATCTGTTTTATAAAATCTGCATCAGGAGGAAGTGTGTCTTCATAAATAGTTACTGAATAATCTTCAGCCTGTCCGCGTATTACATCTGTGCAGGGTTGCGGTTCATGTCCGTTGAAATAATCATCATCCATGATCCGCATTCTCAAAGGAATATTTCTTATTGCATTCAATGGTATAAGTACATTCCCGGAATGCGTGGTTCCAACGTTGCCAAATACAAGTTCGCTGTCCTTTTCCATCAGCCCGTTATTATCAAAATCAATCCATGCTTTTACATATTCAGTAGTATTATATGCCGTCACCGTTAAGATGTTCACTGAACCTGCGAATAAATTTGTATTAAATACGCAACTGAAATCCTCATACCCTGCATTGGCATTTGCGCTCGTATGACTTATAGACCCGAAAACAACTTTTGTTATCCCACGGTTACAGCAATAGTTTGTTGTACGGATGTTACACCTGGAAGGCTGCGGACCAGAATTAGAAATAATCACCACCTGTTTAACGAGTGAATCACAACCTTGCGGATTACAAATCAGAAGTTTCACATCATAAGTTCCTGCGGCAAGGTATGTATGATGATCATATTTCAAAACAGAAGTTGTTCCGTCACCAAAATCCCATCTCCAGTAATTCGGATCATTAAAATCCGTTGATTGCACTGCTATAGTACTGCTGCAATTATTTGTATAAACAGTAAAATCAGTACAAGGTTTCTTTTCAATTTCAACATGTAATTTAACTGAGTCTGTAAGATGCAAAGAATCATTTGTATGAATTACAATATCTGCATCGTAAATACCACCTTCAATATCCTTTGAATGTATCACAACATTTACAAGGAATGAATCTCCCGGGGCAATCGTTCCGCTTGTTGATGTAAAATCAAGATAACCCAGTTTCTTTTTCCTGTTCGTATATTTTAAAGAGTTAGCCAGAATTTTATCAGCATTAACATTACTGCTGCCATAATTCCAGCCCAGGAATATTGCTTTTCCCCTGCTGATATGTCTTAAATTAACTACTTCATAATTATTTTGTTTAACCACTTTAATCCTGTCAGCATCATTAAATGTCATGTGATAATTTAATGATGGCAGTATGAAGCTCTGCGGAATACCATTCACGATATCAATTGTTGTATCCTGAACCAGACCCATGGAAGCAGAAACCGGAACGGGGCTAAAAGCATTGAATAAGCCCATATCCTGTAATCTTCTGTTAGCATAAATCAGGCTCGATGCACATACAACAACATTTCCTCCGTCATCCATGAATTTATTTATGGAATTTTTGAAAGTAGGATAAAATGTCCAGCTCCATTTCGTCTGAGAAGGAAATAAAACAACATCTGCATTCAGCAATTTGTTCTGGAATTTAACAGTATCCTTTACGTCAGTTTCCTCAAGAGTATAGTAAGGAAGATAATTCTGAATTGCCTGCAGTGTATGCGGGTATTCCGTAAGTGTATCTACTCCCTGTTTATATACAAGTACCCGAATCCGGGATAAATTATGAGTAATAATATTCCAGTGCAGATCACTTCCACCGCTGTTATGTAAATACACCGGAACAATTACTGAATCTTCACAAGCTTCAACATTCACGGTTATGGAATCGGTGTCAGAAAAATAAACTGGCGGAGGCATAATGACAGCAGAAACACAAACTGTTGTATCCATAGTATTATAATGAATCTGCAAAATTTCATTAAACGTACCGATTGTATCAGAATAAAAATTTACATTAACATTGTTGGAAGTATAAGGTGGCAGGTCAATGTGTGCAGGTAAAACAGTTATCATAGTACCTGATGTACTCATATCAACGTGCAATGAATCACAGCCCGTGTTGCTGATTAAAAAATCTTTAGATAATACCGAACGCCTTTCATTTACTCCAAAATCAACACAGGTATCCTGCAACGCAATGGATGAAGTACCGAAAACATTCATGACTACCGGTACATTGATGTTTTTCAATAAGGGATCATTCGACTGCAGGATAAAATTACCGGAATAAATCCCTCCGTACAATTCAGCTGCATTCATTGTGATTAAAAAAGAAGTAGTATCACCAGGATGCAATGTATCTGTAAACGCAGGAATGTTCAGCCAGCGTTCATACCTGTTTTTACCATCTCTGACTGCATTGGCAATGATATGTGATGCATTCACATCAGCAAAAGAATAATCAAACCCTAAATAGACAGCTCTTCCACGATTGATTTTTCTGTATGACACCACATCCATCGAATTATAACTGCATAATTGCACTTCATCGGTATTTGTAAAAACACAAAGCCTTGTATAATATGGCGCCGGAAAACCCTGCGGAACAAGATCAACCAATGCATCAGCTGTATCATTAATTTGTATGTGCTGACCCGTAATATACCCGTTTGAAGTTCCCGTGAATAATCCTAATGCAGCTGCAACATTTGCATATGTACCTCCACAGACAATTGCTGTCCCGCCTCTATTTATAAATGACTGAATTTTATTTGAGAATTGCTGAAAAACAATAGGCGCTGCAGATTCATCTTTTGCAAAAAGCACAATATCCTTATCACTCAAAGCAGCTTCTAACTGAATTGTATCGGTTGTATTTATTTTTGTGATGTTACAATTGGGATAAAAAGAAAGTATAGCATTAATTGTTGTGTTGTATTCATTAAGCATATCAACACCATTTGTTACTGCAAGAATATTTACAGGTCTTGCGCCATCCTGTGCAATTGTATTGTATACCAGGTCTCCGTTTCCATTGTTTACGATTTTTACCGTAACATTGAGGCTGCTGCCACATCCAAGAGTGCCGAATATTGTATCCGGAATTATTTCCATTGTTGGCGGAGACTGTATTCTTACACTATGTGTTATTGTATCAGTGGAAATACAATTATAAACTATAAGAGTTACTTGATATGTTCCTGAATCACTGTAAATGTGAGTTGGATTTTTTACAAAACCGCCACTACCGTCACCAAAGTCCCAGCTCCATGCATAAGGATCATACTTACTGCTGTCAGTAAATAAAACAGGCATTCCTACAGGGAAAATAACAGTATCAGTATAAAATTCAGCAATTGGTGGCGGCCCTGTTACAATTGTGGAACTCCACGATGCTATCCATCCGCTTCCATTGATGCTGCTATTGCTGGTCCAGGTAACAAATACTTTTCCGCTAGCTGCTGTAAGGGGCGGGGGAATTGTACTACCTGTGATTTGAGCCAGCAATGGAGACGACACGCTGGTACCATCGTAGATCCTCAGGTAATCACCACTTCCGATTGCAACCTGTGAAAATGTAACTGTAATACTTGTCACACATCCCGGATTTATCTGTAATGAACAATTCTGATTTTCTGAATAATCTGCCTGTGATCCGCCTGAATCAAAAAAGCTTCCGGAAGGCACATTGGTAAATGAAATGCCACTGCAAATATCAATTCCATATGTAACATTTACATAAGAAGTTCTTACAATACTATCCTGGCCAAATGAATTTGTCACAGTTAAATAAACAGGAAAAATTCCTATGCTGTTGTACACAACTGAAGGAAACTGATTTGAAGATACAAAAGGTAAGCCTCCCGGAAATCTCCAATGCCAGGTATCGGGAGAATGCAATGAAATATCTTCAAAATGAATGGTATCTCCTGTTGTAATGTTTGTATTATCGGAAGTAAAATCAGCAACCGGTGGCAATGTATTATTGATTACAGTTACAGCATAATCTTCCACCTGTCCGTTATTAAGTATGTAACATGGATCTTTAATAGTATTTGTATAAATATCATCCGAAACTCTCATCCTTAGCTTTACTCCCTTTACAGCTGTAAGAGGCACATGAATAAACCCTGAGTGTGTAAGCAATTTGTTTTTTGAATAGAATGCAGTTTCTGTAGAATCAGTAAATTTCCCATCATTATCGTAATCTATCCAGACCTTTACATTTTCTGATGATGTACTACCTGTGGTTATAGTAACAGATGCAGGACTTCCTGCAATAACTGTAGTTGAATCAGAGCAAGCAAAATCTTTGTAACCTTCAGAAGCTCCTTGTGAATTCTGGTTGATTGAACCAAAATTTACATTTCTGATTCCAATCCCGCAACAGAGATAATTTGTAGGAGGTACACAATTGGCTGATACCGGACCTCCGCTATTGGATACAGAAATATAATTCGTATATGTTAATGTATCTGAATTGCATGCACCTCCACGAGAAGCAATCAAAGTAATAGTATATGTACCCGGAGTTGAATAAATGTGAATCGGTGATGATAAATTCGATGTTCCTCCATCACCGAAATACCAGGTATAAGAAGTTCCGTAAAAACTTTTATTCCTGAAAAAAACAACAGCAGGGGTTGCACACAAATCGGTACTGGAAACCTGGAAATCTGCTTTCACTGAAATGGGAGATCCTATCCCAACTGCATACCAGGCATTAGCAGTTTCAATTTCCTGTGATGAACAAGCACCATATAAATCATTGGCACTTTGTACTGCATAAAAAGCAGCATCCGGATACAAACTGTTTGGTGTGAGATATACATTTAAATTCCTGTAGGCAATATCTGCAGCCTGATCAATACCAATTCCATTTACCAAATAAGAATTGCCCAGGTCATTTACTCCTGTGCCTCCCTCGCTTAACAGGTAAAACCAATGATTCTGTACACCACTGTTATTATGTATGTCATTCGGACTGTCGTAATACAAACCACTGTAACAATCAGGATTATGACAAAGCTTTGGATCCTGGAGATTTCTGTAGGGGGTGCCCTGCAAACTTATTTCATCACCAATGAGCCAGTTTGCTGCTGTGCCATGAACATGAAAATCCAATGCTGTTCCGAAAATATCACTGAATGATTCATTCAACGCACCTGATTGTCCGCTATAAACAAGATTTGCTGTGTGTTCGGTTACAGCATGTGCAAATTCATGACCGACTAATACTACAGAAGTATGCGCAGTGTGATTTACATCTCCGTCACCAAATACCATACTGCTTCCATTCCAGAAAGAAGCATCAAAACCATTGCTGTAATGAATATATGATTTTATTAATGCGCCGGCATTGTCATATGAATTGCGGTTGAATTTTGATTCATACCAGTCATATGCAGCTTCAGCAGCGAAATGGGCATCATAAGCGTACTGATCAGTTGATGTGGCATTCCAGTAATTATCCGCATCAGTAAATTCTATGGCGCTCACCAAACTTGTGGTATGATTGAGGTTCATTGTCCATAAACCGAAAAAGTTCTTTGATGCAAATAAGCGAAAATTAGAAGGTGATAAACTGTCGGATGTAAACTGAACAACTCCATTATAACCCGTAACTGCAGTACCTGTTGCATCGGATGACTGTATACGGTTTACATTTCTTATGATTTCACCATTCAATGCATTAATATAGCAGTATACTCTGAAAACCGGTTCATCACTGAAAATATCAAATCTCCATACAGGACAATAATTTTCATTATTCTTCATGATCATTAATGTTCCTGAATTGATCATTTCTTCTTTACTGAAATGATAAGCCGCGGAAGGATGGTTCACTGTTGCGATATCAAATGCAACAGTCTGTGGAATGATATTCTGCAGATCGCAATTAATGCTGTCATAATATTCACCATTGGCAGAAATAACAAAGCCGTTTTTTACGTGAACATAATAAACCCCGTATTCCACAGGGACTGACTGATAATATTGTTTGTACCTGTAATGAACGTATCCCGACTGATCCGTTTCTTTCGAAGTAAGCTGAAATGAAACAGCATCATTGCAATTCAACACTGTTTTGCTGAGCCACTCTAAATGACCGGCTTCGCTGATCTTTTGAAAGGAATTTAATTTTATATAATCAATAGTTTGCCTTATCTCACTGAATTTAATGAGTTCAGCACCTTTTACAATACGGGATGCATCTTCAGCGTAGTAAACCTGGGCATTTGCTGTTTTACAATTAGAAAAGGAAAGCAATAACAATAAAACAATAATTCTTTTCATATAGATCAGGTTAAATAAAATACTATGTAAATATAAAAAATATTCCGAATTAACAAATATTATATTAAATTAAACTGACAGGTTCGCAAATAAAGTGCTGCTGCAACTATAAAAACAGTAAAATAATTCTACTCAGCCATGCTAATCAGGACTTGATTTTTCGATTGAATATTTCCTTGAATCCTTGAACCCTTGATTCCTTGATTCCTACTCCTTATAAATCTTATCCACCAATGATGCGTGCATTGAAAGAATCACCTTCCTCTTCATACTCAGTTTCGGGGTCAGCTCTCCTTTCTCTATGGTCCATTCAGCAGGGAGTAATTCAAATTTTTTGATGCCTTCGTAATTGCTGAGCGATTTATTTACTTCACGGACTTCTTCTCCTATTCTTTTTTTCACTTCCTCCATGGCAATCAGTTCAGCATTGGAAGATGGAATTGTCAGTCCTTTTTTTGTCATCCAGTCTTTTAAAAACGGAAATGCGGGAACTATCAATGCAGCTGCGTATTTCTGATTCTCACCAATCACCATCACCTGTTCAATGAACCGTGATTCTTTTAATTTATTTTCTATGTGTTGTGGAACGATGTATTTTCCTCCGGATGTTTTAAATATTTCTTTTTTACGATCAGTGATTTTTAAATAAACTGTATCTTCCATGATACCGATATCACCTGTATGAAACCAGCCATCACTGTCTATCACTTCTGCAGTCAAATCAGGGCGCTTATAGTAACCAAGCATAACATTGGGGCCTTTCACTAATATCTCTCCATCCTCTGCAATACGTACAGCGACTTTATCAAGTAGTTTTCCGACAGTTCCAAATCTCAGTCCTGCAGGTTTTAAAGTATTCACTGCTACAACTGGACTTGTTTCTGTTAATCCATATCCTTCAAGCACAGGAATTTGTGCAGCCCAGAATACACGCGCTAATCTTGGTTGCAATGCAGCTCCTCCACTCACTGCTGCTTTTACATTTCCACCTAATGCTTCCTGCCATTTACTGAAAATTAATTTTCGCGCCAGTTTCAGTTGTGTTTCATACCACCATCCGTTTGCTCCATTGGTTTCATATTTTAATCCCAATTCCAAAGCCCAGAAAAATAATTTCTTCTTGATCCCTGAAAGCTCAGCACCTTTACCAATGATGCGGTCATACACTTTTTCAAATAATCTTGGTACACAACCGAATATTTCCGGTTTTACTTCTCTCAAATTATCTGCAACTTTCTCAATACTTTCTGCATAATAAATGGAAACTCCGAGATACATATACAAATAAGTAAGCACTCTTTCATATACGTGATTCAGAGGAAGAAAACTTAAAGCACGACTATTACTGTCAACCGGTGCAAGATATTGCGCAGCGATCAGCTGGCTCAGAATATTATCATGCGAAAGCATTACACCTTTAGGAATTCCTGTTGTTCCACTGGTATATAGCAATGTTGCTAAATCATGTGCACCAATCCCTGATTTAATTGCATCCACTTTTTCTTTGGCAGGATGTTGCTTTCCAAGATTTACTATTTCTGAAATATTTGGTTTTCCATCCAACTGATCAAAAGAATATATTCCTTTAAATCCCTGCAGGTTTTTTGTGAGGGGAAAAACTTTATTCCATAAATCAAGATCAGAAACAAAAACATATTTTACTTCTGCATCATTCAGGATAAACTGTAAATCTTCAGCAGCAATAGTAGGATACACCGGAACATGAATACCGCCTGCCTGCATCATTCCCAGATCTAAACAATTCCATTCAGGACGGTTGTTACTTAATGTAGCGATCTTATCACCTTTCTGTAATCCGGATGCAATTAATCCATAACTGATGAGTTCTGTTTTTTCAAAAAACTCGGTGGCAGACCAGGTTTGCCATGTACCATTTACTTTAGCTGCAAGTGCATCTTTTTTACCGGGATATTTTTCCTTGTAATTATCGAGAAGATCGAAGAGACGGGTTACATTCATATTGGATCAAATATAATTCTTTCGTTTACGAAAATGAATATTGTTAACGGGAAATTTGTGCTCGCTAAATGTTATAAAGGCTTCCTGCTGCCAGCTCCCTGCTTCCTGCTCAAAAAAATAATCTTCAAATGAATATTACGGTTGCTTAGAATAAACATTTAATAACCACGAACAGCAGCTGGCAGGTGGCCGGAAGCAGGAAGCTGGTTGCTTTATTCTAATTTCGTGCTATGAATACTCGATTTACTGAAATGTTCGGACTAAAGATGCCTGTTATCATGGCGCCCATGTTCCTGGTATCGAACGAGGCGATGATGAAATCTGCTCTCAGAAACGGGATACTCGGAGTTTTCCCCTCCCTGAATTACCGGAAGGAAGAAGATCTTCAGCAAATTCTGAAAAATCTGAATGAGTATAAAGCACAATATCCTTCCGGTGGAAATTATGGTGTAAACCTGATCGTACAAAAAACAAATCCGCTTTATAAAAAGCATCTTGAAATATGTGCAGAAGCAAAAGTTCCTTTTTATATCACGAGTCTTGGCAATCCGAAAGAAGTAATAACCATGGCACATGCCTATGGTGCGAAAGTATTTTGTGATGTCACCAATACCGGTCATGCAGAAAAAGCTGCAGCCCATGGATGTGATGGATTTATTGCAGTTGGAATGGGCGCCGGCGGACATGCAGGTAATTTTCCAAATATGTTATTGGTTCCGGCATTAAAAGAAAAATTTCCGTCGATACCGGTAATTGCGGCAGGCGGAGTTGCAACAGGTGCAGGAATTATTTCCATGTTAAGCCTGGATGCAGCGGGAGTCAGTATAGGTACGAGATTTATTGCATCAGATGAAGCCACAGTCAGTGATGAATACAAACATGCGATTCTTGATTCAGGGATGAAAGATATAGTAATGACAGATCGTTTATCAGGAACTCCCTGTTCAGTGATCAATACGGAGTATGCAAAAAAAATCGGTTTACATCAGAACTGGTTTGAGAAATGGATGAGTAAAAATCCACGTACAAAAAAATATTTTAAAATGCTGGTGCAGATCCGCGGATTGCAAAAACTGGAAGCGGCTGTTCAACCCGGAACTTATAAGAAATTATGGTGCGCAGGACAAACAGTAGAACTGATTCATGAAATCAAATCCTGCGATGCGATCATTCATCAGCTGGATGAAGAAATGAAAGCATCCTGGAAACAAATTGAAAAAACTTTCAGCAATTCCTGAAGATGAATTTCGAAAAAATCTTTGAGAAAGCAAAAGATTCCTCCTTTCAGCGTTGGATGTTGAACAAAGGATTATCTGCAAAAATTCCTTTTAATTCCCCTCATAAATTTTCGATCGATGCCATTTCCGAAAATGGATTAATCATTTCCATTCCATTTATCCGCAGAAATAAAAATCACATCGGGGGCATACACGCCTGCGCTCTTGCAACACTTTGTGAGTACATCACGGGATTATGTATCTCCAGGAAATTTTCACCGGATGAATACAGAATCATTTTAAAAGAAATTAAGATCACATATCATTACCAGGCAAAAATGCAGGTCAATACACATTTCGAATTGAATCAAAATTTGGCTTCCGAAATATTAAACGAACTAAAATCTGCAGATGCAATATTCAGTAGTTTTTATGTGGAAGTGTATGATGCAGAAAAAAATCATATCTGTACAGGGAGTATACAGTGGCAAATAAAATTAAAGAGTAGTGTTAAGACAAAGTATTGACTCTGATTTTTGGGATTAATTAATTGCCTTGATTATTTTGAGTTACCGATTGTGTGATGTCTGTTTAAATATTTCAGCACTACAGCACTACAACTCTGAAGCACTATCAAATGGTAATCCCGATCAATTCACTGGTCTTCAAAAATCCTCCGATAAACGCAAGGTAAGCCATCGCTGCTTTTGCTTTGAGTGGCTTCTGGCGATCCATCATGATCTTTACTTCGTTCATGAATTGTTTCCAGTTGGAGCCGTTTAAACAATCCAGTGCAACTGAAATGGAAGGTGTGAGTGATTTTGCAGTATGCCACCATCCACATGGAATGAATAATGTTTCACCAGGACCCACAACAAATGTTACAGGAGTTGCATTTTTAAATAAAGGATATTTAGTGTAGTCCGGATTTTTCTGATCATCCACTAATGATACCCATGGATTTTCCGGATCAGGATAAACATATTTACTTTGATCAGGAGGTATTACAGTAAATTCTTTTCTTCCGTAAATCTGTGTAATGTATGCATGCAAGCACATATAATCGTAATGCATATATGGAAACTGACCGCCCGGGCTGCCGAAAAATATTTCAAGTGTATCAGCGCCACCTAAAAATTGCGGAGGCAATAATTTACTATGAGTACGGTCAGGTAATGCAAAACTAAAACGAGGAGTCACATCCGGAATTAATTCATGATAATCCCTGTCGAGCTGAATTTTACATGGATATGGTGCAGGATTTTCTTCTGTGGAGGTCATCATCAGATCAATATATTCTCCGAGTTTGTACCACCTTCCTCCTACTTTTACTGATCGTTCTCCATAATTCAGTTTGAAGAATTCAGGAGTGAATTTATTTTTTGCTTCCCAGTCTTTACATGCATCGCCGATCACTACCGGGTAATTTTTGTAAAGATGATTTTCGGCAAACTCTGAATAAGTCATGCCGTATTTCTTTTCCACAACAATATTTCCAAGGCGAGCCAGTTCTATTGTTTTCGTTGCCATTGCAGATGATAAATTTGGGGGTTAAATTAAACAGTCGATGCCTGATTAAACGAATCAGTTTGCCCAGTGTTTCGTTTTTCTTGGTGAATGATATTAATACCTTTGTAAACATAGGAACTATTAAATCCGGAGTATGAAAAAATACCTCATTTTATCACTATTTATCAGCATCTCATGGTTCACAAATGCGCAGGGAATCAAGCCTACCACAGATGAAGAATACACTATGGGCGCTGTAGGTTATAAGATGTATTTATCCATGGGTGTGGAGCTCAAGACCGGCTATAAGGTAAATGACATCGCAGAATTTGAATATGCTGAGAGAAAAGCAAATTTCAAAGGCTTATACCGCCCGGGTGAGAATAAACCCTGTTGTATCATCATGATTTACTCGAAAATGAGAGGAGCACCTGAATATTACTGCATGCCTACACCAGATGCTCCAGAAATTTACTGGGACCGGTTCAGGGCAAGTCTTTCAGGTGAACTTGATGTAAAACAGGATCAGTTGCAGTTTTTCGGATTTGCGATGGCTAAAATGATCATGTATTTTGCGGGTCAATGAAGCAGAAAATCCTGCTTATTCTATTGATTTTCATACCATTTCTTTCAGAGGGCCAGTCATTTTTAAAGGGGTTTTTCAGATTAAGCGGACCTGAAAAATGCTGGGTTTTCGATCATCTTTTTACAGCCGGAAAAGCTTTCAGAATTGTAAAAGAAGCCAGAATTTCAACGGATGAGATTTTAAGAGACAGTCTTTTGGATCAATTCCCGAACGGAGGCCAGGTGGATGCCTTCCGACATACCTATTGGATGGCCCGGACCACTCAGAAAATCGGGGATAAAAGAGCTTTTAGTCTTGGAATAGCGCATGAAAAAGGGAATTACCAGGATTTTAAAAAAGGCAGACTGGAGGACGGTTTCCGGACTGATTCCATCAGTTGTGTGATGGATCTGTTGAATAATTCCACCGGAATTCAGACTGGCCGTATACTAAAAGATTCGTCATCAATTTACGTACGTAATTATATCATTGACCTGGTAAAGAACGGGAAAGTAGTCATTCTGAAAAGAAATGATAAAGGAGAATTAACAAATTGCCAAGGGGAAACTGTTCCGCCTTCCGATGAGTGGATGTTACCCTATTGCATTATAGCTTCCGATAAAAATCCATTGATAAAATAAATGGCTTCAGGCTATGAGCAGCAGGCTTTAGGCTTTATTGTGACCCTATACTATTTTCAAATCCAATATTTTTTGTCTGCATAAACGAATACTATTATACATCTCTACTACAACATAAAAAACCTGCGGTTCTGCGGCCCTGCGGCTCTTTCATTCCCCTTTCATGCTTATCCTGCCTGTTTGACCTAACTTCGTACCTCCTGAAAATAAAATGAAAAAGATTCTTATTTCTTTACTACTGATACTGCTGAGAATGACTTCTGCATCTGCACAGGAAAAAACCAGTGGTATCATTTTCCAGCCTTTGACCTACAACCAGGCCATTGAAAAAGCTGCGAAAGAAAATAAACTGGTATTTCTTCATGGATATGCAACATGGTGTCATTTCTGTGAATTCATGAAAGACAGTGTTTATCCCGATAAAACAATCGGTGATTTTTACAATAAGAATTTTATCTGTGTGCAGATGGATATGGAAAAAGATGGCAGAGATCTCCTGAATAAATTACATGCATCCAGTTATCCGCAATTAATTTTTACGGATGGAACAGGAACAATTGTACATCGAATTGCAGGTCAGAAACAGAAAGATGCTTTTTTGCAATTGGGAAAAGATGCATTGGATCCATTGAAACAAACGCATACTTATGAAGTGAAATATAAAAACAGGACGATGACGGATGATGAAGCTGCAATTTATTTCCGTCAGCTTGCACAGGCAGCAGTGGAATACCAGCCTATCGTTGATAATTACTTAATGCGCATTCCTGATTCTGCATTTACATCGTTAAGCACCTGGAGACTGATCAATGAATTTTTGAGAGAAGTGGATATGCCTTCGATGTCAAGATTTCTGAAAATGCGGAAAGAGTTTGTTAAAAAATATTCTTCAGACAGTGTCGATAACCGCATCATCAATAATTACAATGCGTCTGCAATGATGTTGATTCAGAAAGTAGATACTAACGGATACAATTCTTTATTGCAGAAATTAAAAGCTTCGGATCTTGATCTGAAAGATAAAATTATTGCTTATGCAGAAATGAATAAGTACCGTGTCCGTTCACAATGGCCCATTTACCTGGATCTTGCTCCTGCCTTTGTAGAAACATTCTGCAAAGATGATTTCAGGAGAACCAATGAAATCTCTTACAATATTTACGAACGCGGACAAAACAACGACATCATTAAAAAAGCAGAAGGCTGGATGTCGGAGATTGTAAAGAAGAGCGATAACTTCCGTTATTTTCATACTTATGCCTGTCTCTCTTACAAGCTTGGCAAAAAAGACCAGGCGCTGGAAGCTGCATTAAAAGCAGTAGAGCTTGGTAAAAAAACAGGAACGGATATGAAACAGACCTTGCTTTTGATTGATAAGATTAAGGAACTGTAGAGCAGCAGTGTTGCAGAACCGAAGAACTGTAGAGTCCGTAGAGCCGCAGTTTCGTTACTCGCTTACAAAAACTCTCTCTCCCCCGACAAACGTCTGCATCACTTTTATCTTAAACAAATCACTTTCCTCGTCTGTCATTAAATCTTTATCAGTAATTACAAAATCTGCAAATTTTCCTGGTTCTATACTTCCCTTTTCTTTTTCTTCAAAACAGGAATAAGCAGCCCAGATAGTCATTGCGCGTAATGCCTGTTCACGTGTCAATGCATTTTCTTTTTGAAAACTATTAGAAGGAAACCCTTTCTGATCTTTTCTGGATACTGCAGCATAATATCCAAAAAGAGGATTGATACTTTCCACTGGAAAATCACTTCCGTTGGCAAGCAAACCGTTTTGTTGCAACAATTCCTGATATGCATAAGAATGTTTCAATCTTTCCTCGCCCAGGCGTTCACCTGCCCAATACATATCGCTGGTTGCATGTGTAGTCTGTATGGAAGGAATAACAGAAAAATCTTTAAAGTAATGTAAGTCTTCCGGATCAACCACCTGCGCATGTTCTATTCTCCAGCGTAAATCATTTTTTCCTTTTAACTGATCGGCATAAATCATCAACACTAAATGATTTGCAGAATCACCAATACAATGTGTATTCAGCTGGAAATTCATTTCAGCTGCAACCTTCGCTGCAATTTTTATTGAGTCAATGGAATGCAATAACAGCCCATAATGATTTTTTTCATCCGTATAAGGTTGTTTCAGGCAAGCTCCCCTTGATCCTAATGCACCATCACCATACATTTTGAATGAACACACATTCATTCTCTCAGTTTTTATTTTTCCGGTTTTTCGAAGGTAATCCACATTCACCGTATTGAAAATTGCCATGGCATACATGCGCATCTTTAGATCACCACTCTTCTGGATTGAATCAAGAAAAATAATTTCATCGGCTTCAACACCTGCTTCGGCAACAGTAGTCAGTCCGACTTCAAAACAATTTTTCTGTGCCTCTAACGCCAATTGTTTTTTTACTTCTGCAGGTGGTTGTGGAATTTTTAATTCAACCAGGTCAACAGCATAATCAATCAGTAAACCGGTTAATTTTCCATTTTTCTTCACGATCTCTCCTCCTTCCACTTTTGTTGTATCAGTAACACCTGCAATGTCCAGTGCTTTCTGATTAACAAGTGCTGCATGCCCGTCGATACGGATTAATATCACCGGGATATACGGGAACAATTTATTCAGCTCTGTATTATCAGGAAGTAATTTATTTTCCCAGTCATTCTGATCCCAGCCCCTTCCATAAATCCAACCCATGAACAACTGACCTTTCTTTTGCTGAAGTGTATCAAGTATCGCCTCAAATGAATTTGTATTGTATAACCAGATCTTCTGCAGATTCAATCCATATGAATGATAAAAATGACAATGCGGATCAATAAATCCGGGATAAACAAATTGTCCTTTTAAATCAATTCTGTTCGCTGATTTATATTTTCCAATTTCATCATCAGTACCTGTTGCAACAATTTTTCCGTCCTTCACAGCGAATGCTTCAGCAATGCTGAAACTACTGTCAACAGTATAAATTTTTCCATTATAATAAACCGAATCCACCATCGAATCAGGTTTACATGAAGCAATGAAAAGAATACTAAAACAAAAAATGAAAAGTTGTTTCATCAGGAAATTATGTTAATGCTGATCCGGTTTGAAAAAATTGGAAGTATTTGCCTGCGCTAAACAGGTTAGATTGATTTCATTCAAAACAACATGTGCAGGCCGACTTGCTGCAAAATAAATTACTTCCGCAACATCAAGTGCTGACAATGGTTTGAATCCTTTATAAGTGATGGCTGCGCGATCAGCATCACCTTTAAATCTTACCAATGAAAATTCAGTTTCCACAGCTCCAGGATGAATCGCTGTTACACGAATCCCGAATGGTAACATGTCGATGCGCATCGATCTGCTGATTGCATCCACCGCAAATTTTGTCGCACAATACACATTCCCTTTTAAGTAAGTTTCCTTTCCTGCAATGGATCCGATATTGATTACATGTCCTTTCCCTCGATTCACCATCCATGGCAATACAACATGACTTACATTCAATAATCCTTTCACATTCGTATCGATCATTACATCCCAGTCTTCCGGGTTGCCATCCTGAATAGTACTTAATCCTTGTGCGAGTCCGGCATTATTTACAAGTACATCAATTTCTTTCCATGAATGGGGTAATGCATTCAGTTCTTCGGTAAGTAATTTGCGGTTACGCACATCAAACTCCATTGAATATACTTTCGTTTCGTAAGTATTCAGGATGATGTTCTCCAGTTCATTTAAACGATCCTGGCGACGACCTGTAATGATTACATCATAACCATGCTCCGCAAATTTCAAAGCAACTGCTTTTCCGATTCCCGCTGTTGCTCCTGTGATTAATGCAATTGACATATGAGTTGGGTTTGGTGGGTTGGTGGGTTGGTGGGTTGGTGGGTTAGTGGGTGAGTGGGTTGGTGGGTTAGTGGGTGAGTGGGTTGGTGGGTTGGTGGGTTAGTGGGTTGGTGGGTGAGTGGGTTGGTGGGTTGGTGGGTGAGTGGGTGAGTGGGTGAGTGGGTTAGTGGGTTAGTGGGTTAGTGGGTTAGTGGGTTAGTGAGTTGAAGATGGAGTGTTATTGAGTTTGCTGTTTTTATAACTGAATGCGAAATAAATTACCAGGCCTATGATCAGCCATACGGTAAAACCTATCCAATTGTGCACCTGGATTTGTGCCATCAAATACAAACAAGTCAGAATACCCAGAACAGGAATCAATGATAAAGATTCTTTGAAACTGTAGAAGGATAATACCGCAAATACAACAAAAAAGATCAGCATAGGAATTGCATCAGTATTTCCAACAGGGTTCAGATGTTCATGAATCCATTCCTGCTGGTAATTAAATAATGCAATTACTACTATTAAAAATAATAACGGAATAATATATTTTCCATTGAAATATGGTACTTTGAATTTACGTGGAAGATCATCATGCTTTTCCAATATCAATACACCACCGCAAACAAGTATGAATGCAAATAAAGTTCCGATGGAACACAAATCCACCACAGTATTCATATCAATAAATAAAATCGGAATACCGACGAGTAATCCTGTAACTATAGTTGCAAAACCCGGTGTACCATATTTAGGATGCACTTTTGCAAATGCTTTTGGCAACAAACCATCGCGGCTCATACTCATCCAGATTCTTGGTTGTCCTAATTGAAATACCAGCATCACACTCGCCATTGCAACCACAGCACTGATGGAAATAATTCCGCTGATCCAGGTTAATCCTGCTTTCGAAAAAACAAATGCGAGCGGATCATTTACATTGAGTTCTTTATAATTCACCATCCCTGTCAATACTAATGCAATCAAAATGTACAATACCGTACAAATGATGATCGAATACATCATTCCCCGAGGTAAATCCCTCTGCGGATCGTGACATTCTTCCGCTGTTGTAGAGATCGCATCAAATCCAATATAAGCAAAAAATACTGCTGATACTCCAGCAAGAATTCCACCAACACCTTCAGGCATGAATGGGGTCCAGTTACCTGGTTCAACGTAAAAGAATCCTAATGAAATCACCATCACCACCACCACCAGTTTTATTGCAACCATGATGTTGCTTGCATTTCTTGTTTCTTTAATTCCACGATACACCAGCCATGTAATTAAAATATTTATCACTAATGCGGGAATATCCAGGATGAATTTAATTCCGCCAAACTCCGGTGCAGATAACCATGCGAGATAACCTTCACTTTGTTTAATGACCGGATCCGCATCCATTGCCTGAGATGCAATAAATGCACGTTTCGCAGAAAAATAATCAATACCAGTCCACGCGGGTAAATGAATTCCATCGGGGTAACCCAATGCGGGTATATGTATATGTGTAAGTAAAGTAGAAAAATATTCCGACCATGAAATTGCAACCACAATATTTCCGATGGCATATTCCATGATCAATGCCCATCCGATGATCCATGCAAATAATTCTCCGAATGCAACATATGAATAGGTGTAAGCAGAACCTGATACCGGAACAAGGCTTGCAAATTCCGCATAACAGAACGCAGCAAATCCACAGGCGACTGCTGTAAAAATAAAAAGCATGATCACTCCGGGACCTCCATCTGCACTGGCTTTACCAATGGTGCTGAATATTCCGGCACCAATAATTGCTGCAATTCCAAATGCTGTCAGATCGCGGACTTTAAGATGCTTTTTCAGGCCGGTATGATGAATTTCCTCCGGGCCTGCTACCTGGCGGAGGATCTGCTGTACTGATTTCTTACGGAAGAGATTCATATTGCGCTAAAATAATGGAAAAAGGGATCAGCTGAATGTAACTGTTGGGGTATCACATATAATCACCAACTACTTCGAAATGAACTGCCTCCTGCTGCCAGTTTCCGGCCACAGACTACTTGTTTACAGACCACTAAACCAGGGATGTAATCAGATAAAATAATGCGATTATCTAACAAGTAGTCATCACGTATGATGACCCTATTTTCTATCTTAAACTTTATTTCTTCTCAACACTTACTACTGAAATCATTAGCAACAACATCGCAGGCATTCGCAATCGTACCAGATTTCCTGCAACAGGAGTGATAAAACCAATCAAAGTAATTAATAGCAGAGAAACAATAATTAACAATAAATGAATTGGCGAATTAAAAATTACTAAAAGGTTTCTTTTGATCATTTGACGAATTAAAATCAGCAATACTATAACTGGTTCTAAAGCAACAGGAATCATCCACCATTCTTTTAACTCCCAGGGGAAAGGTCGAAAGAATCCAAATGCTGCTGCTTCAGGGATTCGTTTCAGAAAACTGGAAATAGTTGGTGCAAATAATACAGGACTAATAAATGATTGTGCACCTGAAAATACTGCATTGCGGATATTATTTAATTGTTGACCCGCAAGTTTGTGAGGAAGATCAATTGCAGGATTTACTTCTCCTGCAGTCAATACTAAAATAAAACAGATTAAATAAATGGACAATATTGTTCCGGAAGCATTCCATTTATTGTATTTCAGAATAAACAGCGCGAGAATCCCCGGTAAAAAGAAGATCAATAAATATATTTTAATCAGCAAGAACAAAACCATAGCAATCGTTAACAACATAAGAGATTTATAATTCAGATTCTCCTGCATTTTCTTCAATGTTAGCAACATAAATCCAATGGCTAAAATCAGGATGGGTTCCTTAAGAATGGATGAACCGAAAATCATCACAGTCGGAAACAGGAATGGCAAATACTTCCGATAGGATGTTTGCTTACCTGAATGCATTGCATCGTAAATAAAAAGGAGTCCAATAACTGAAATCACATTCATCCAGAGTACATGAATGCTGATAAATCCTCCTGATAGAAACATGATAATACTGTTCAGGAAAATCAGGGTACGGTTATCATTATAGAAATAATTATAGGATGTATTATTCCATTGTTCAAGTCCGGCAATCGGAACAACGCGGCTGAATAAATCCGGGATACTGAATGGATGATGCTTTATATGATCATTGATGATGGCAACTTCATTCATACACTGAAAAAGATCTGCACTGCCGGAATAATAATGTACACACAGAAAATAATATCCAATACCGCAAATACATTTTAATAACAACAGGGCAATACATAATAAAGCAGTGATTCCTTCCGGCAAATATTTCTTCCATCTGTAAATTAAAAATGCAATAATCGAAAACTGGAGAATAAATAAAATAATTTCCATTACCGGCTCAGAGTTGTAAAAAACGCGGACTCTTTGTAAAACGATCTGCCGGTGCCAGGCAAAGAAAAGAAAACATCAGGAACGGGATGGCAGGAACTTTATACCTGACGATTGCACCAATCACAGGAGTAACAAGACCAATCAGGATAAACATAATGATGCTGAAATAAATTGCCAGGAAAAATGCAGCAGGTAAATTATCATTAGCTGATTTTCGAAATCCGGGCAGGCAAAATATGCAAAATCCTACCAGGAAAAGATTTTCCAATGCTGCAAGAATCATCAGCGGATTCATTGATTCGCCAGGATAAGGCCGGCATAATACAACAATGAAAGCATTTGGCGCATTTTTTACCAATGACAAAGTTGAATTTTCAATGACTGGAAGGTCAATCACCGATTTTGCATGTTCGCGAATTGCAAGGTGATTAAACTCATCCTGTTTATCACGTAATAATTCAGCAACAGATGAGCCTGTGATCAAAGGAGCTGCAGCTATAAGGAACCCGAAGTAAATTATATGTACTGATAATGCAGTTATCCATTTACGGTTTTTCATCCTGTTACAAATCATCCATGCAATAATTCCCGGAATAATCGCAAATAAAATATATGACTTGATGTTGAGTAAACAAAATCCAAAAAATACTATCCCGGTAATTTGTTGTGGAGTAAGTTTTTTTTGCTGCTGATAATTATGCAGGGTGTATAATAATAATCCGATTGAAAAAATTAAAAATGTTTCTTTAATCATTCCGGATGTCCACAATAAAGTGGATGGCATCAGGTAAACAAGAATGATGAGCCAGAATTTTTTTGTTGGCAGTACTTTAAGAAATATTCTGAAAATTCCGGTAAGTCCCATCATCCCGATAAAACTCATCATCACCGCAACAGGAAAGTAAGTACCTACTGTAAAAAACCGCATCATTGCATTGATACGGATCATCGTGCGGCTGTCATTAAATACAAGTTTACTGTTAAACCAGTTATGCATTGCATCATAATACACATACAATTCTTTTGCATTACCATCAATACCTGTCATCATCCTGAAAAAATCACGGGGACTTGTAAAAGCTGCATCATAGATATATTTTGAATCATCGTAATACCTTAAAATATCAGCATTCTGACGATCAGGATAAAAACGGGTATAGATGAGGTATAAACAAACGGCTGCAACTAATTTGAGTATGAACAGCAGTTGAAAAGTTTTTATGCTCACATTTTCAGTGCGAAACAAAGGCATTTTCCGGATGATCCAGATAAAAATTGCCGCATAACCTGCCGAAAGAAAAATTTCAAGCATACCAGCCAAAGGTATAAAAACACTAAGAGCGGAATAACTAACTTTGCCCGGCTAAAGAGATCAAAAAAAGAAGCTATGAGTACCGCTACCGAAGAACTGATTACCACCGAAACTGCCTCGCAATTAGGCCTTTTACCTGAAGAGTTTGATAAAATCTGCCAGATCCTCGGACGTACTCCGAATTTTACCGAGCTGAGTATTTATTCCGTGATGTGGTCGGAACATTGTTCTTATAAAAATTCAATTACCTGGCTGAAAACTCTTCCTAAAGATGGTCCGCATCTGCTGGCAAAAGCCGGTGAAGAAAATGCAGGACTTGTTGCAATTGGTGACGGACTGGCCTGCGCATTTAAAATAGAATCACATAATCATCCTTCTGCAATTGAACCTTACCAGGGCGCTGCAACAGGAGTCGGCGGAATCAACCGCGATATTTTTACGATGGGTGCAAGACCAATCGCACAATTAAATTCTTTGCGTTTCGGAAATATTAATTCTGAAAGAACAAAATGGTTAATGCGTGGTGTGGTGAAAGGAATCGGTGATTATGGAAATGCATTTGGTGTTCCAACTGTTGGCGGTGAAGTTTTCTTTGACGATTGTTTCAATGTAAATATTTTAGTGAATGCCATGTCGGTTGGAATTGTGAAAGAAGGAAAAACTGTTTCTGCAATTTCAAAAGGTGCAGGAAATCCTGTTTTCATAGTTGGATCATCTACAGGCAAAGACGGCATACACGGAGCAACATTCGCAAGCGGAGATCTGCACGAAGATTCTCACGAAGACTTACCATCTGTACAGGTGGGAGATCCGTTCATGGAAAAACTTTTGTTAGAAGCCACACTTGAAGTTATTGAAACTGGCGCTGTAATCGGAATGCAGGATATGGGTGCTGCAGGAATTATCTGCTCAACAAGTGAAATGTCAGCGAAAGGCGAGCACGGAATGAAAATCAATCTTGATAAAGTTCCGACACGTCAGAGCAATATGAAAGGCTGGGAAATTTTGCTCAGCGAATCACAGGAAAGGATGCTCGTGATAGTTCAGCAGGGAAGAGAATATGAAGTGCAGAAAATATTTGATAAATGGGATCTGAACTGTACACAGATCGGCGAAGTAACCACTGGCGATCGTTTACATTTTTACACTTTCCAGCACAGTGGGATCCGAAGCTTGGAATTCACGTGACTTGAAGTCGC
>JADMIO012791312.1_pt1 | contig 58668 bp, 45 predicted proteins | sample 8958161 | NCBI WGS metagenome assembly JADMIO01 (sample SAMN16585339, study PRJNA669376) | soil metagenome | isolation source: Crop rotation soil | place: USA: Cullars Rotation, Alabama | collected 2011
CGCGACAACTTGTCCACGTGGAATTCTAAGCTTAGGATCCCAATGTGCTGGAAAGGTTGAGTCGCGGCGCGTAGACGTCGCCCTGACGGGCCATGTCCAGCGTCACGTTCGGCGCCCCGCCCGCCAGACCCCGCCCCAGCTGGTTGATCACGTTCTGCGCCGGCTCGAAGAAGTTGGCGTTCAACGACTGGCCGCTCGACGCCGGGTCGTTGGTGGCCGCGACGTTGGCCTGCGATCGCATGATGGCACTGACCTGCACGTCCACCTTCGGAACGAGGTAGCTCGCCAGCCCGCGCCAGTTCCACAACCACGGCTCCTCGATGCGGCACGCGCCGAGGTCCTTGTTCAGCAGGAAGAAAAGGGGATTCGCCTGCGAGTACAGCTCCGGCAGCTTCGCGGTGATCTCGCAAATGTCGCGCACGCCGCCGCCCGTGGTGAACCCGCCCTGCAGCGTGAGCCCGTTGTTCAAGCGGGCGTTCACGGTCGTCTCGAGACCCTGCCAGTAGAAGGTCGAGTCGCCGTAGTCACTGGCCGGCGCCAGGTAGTTGTCGACGCGGCCGAACGCCGCCGGCTTCAGCAGCGGGTACTTGAGCTGCTGGCCGCCGGTCGGCAGACGCGAGTCGTTCGGCACCGTGAAGGTGTAGGTGTCGAAGTCCTCCGGACCCACCGCGCGGTTGTCCTGGAACGTGAAGTTGCCCCACGACCGGCGGCTGTAGCCGAGTTCGACAGACACGCGCGACAGCACCTGCTGCTGCACCGACGCACTGAACTGCCAGTCGAAGGGACGCACGTTCCAGCCGCTCAGCAGTTCGGGGCTGACCACGGTGGCCGTGCTGCGCACCGAGCCGCTGTCGCGGAGGCCGAAGAAGTTGTTGTTGTCGAGCGCGGCGCACTCGCCGTTGGCCGCAGCCGTATTGAGATCGCAATCCGGGATGAAGTTGCGGTTGGCGTCGTTCCAGGCCCGGTTCGCCGTCTGCTGGAAGGTGGCGGCGGGATTCGTGTTGATGTAGACGCCGTCGTTGGCGGCCGACTGCCAGTACTTCGACAAGTTGACCTTGACGGCCGTCTTGCCGTTCCCGAAGACGTCATACGCCAGGCCCATGCGCGGCGCGATGTCGTTGTAGCCCGTGACGCCCTCGGCATACGGCAAGGTCCGCGCCGGGCCGCCGAAGCGGCTGTCGGCGAGCGTCCCGTTCAAGCCTTCGGGGAAGAAGCTGCGCGCGTTCTCGTAGCGGAGGGCGCCCTGCAGCGTCAGGCGGTTGCGCGTCCACTGGTCCTGGACGTAGAAGGCGTCGTACCGCGTACGGTTCGCCTGCTGCCAGGGCGTGATGCGCTGCGTGATCTGGTCGGGCACACCGGCGTTGAAGCGGTACTGCAGGCCGTGAGACGCATAGTTTCCGAAGATGTCGGTCACTTCGTAGGCCGCCTGATAGCCCACCTTCATGTTGTGCGCGCCCGACACATAGGCCGCCGACGCACGCCACACGTTGTGCGACTGATGGTTGTTGTTCAGGCCGGCGAACCCGTGGTACAGCATGTTCGGGATCGGCACGCCACCCGCGATGCTGCGCTCCTGCACCGGGACGAACGGCTCCTGGTCGAGCGCGCCGGCCGGCGTCTGGCCACCCCAGTTGCTGTAGAACTGCGAGAACGCGGCGTCGATCAGCAACTGGTTCGTCACCGGCGCCGAGTACGAGAACTGCATGATGTGCTCGGGATGGTCGCGCGAGTGCGTCGCCTCCGGCGACCAGGTGCCGAATCCGCCTACCGCAATCCAGTCATCTCCACGAGAGCGGCAGAACTTTCCATCCTTCGAGTAGGCGCTGCCCTCGCAAACCGCCTGGAAATCGTAGAACGCGCTGACCTTCTGCCGCTGCGTGAGCTGGCTGGTGACGCGGCCCCCCACGATCTTCCGGCTCGTCGCGGAGCGCTGGCGAATCGAGGGATCGACCACGTACAGCCACTTGGTCGGGTCGCCGGCGTTCAGGTTGCCGAAGCGGCCGGCCACGTCGGTATAGTTGCCGAACAGGCGCGAGGTCGCGTAGAACCACAGTTTGTCCCGCACGATCGGACCGCCCAGCGAAATGCTGGTATCCCAGGCCTTGATGATCTTGGTGGCGTCGGGTATGCCGATGGCCTTGAGGTCGGCGCCGACGTTGTTGCTCTGCGACCACTCGCCCGCGATGTTGCCGAAGTAGGTGCCGGAAAACGTGTTGCCGCCGGTCTTCGGGACCAGGTTGAACTGCGGGCCGCCGCGGTCGGCTTCGCCAAGGCCGCCGGCCACCGTCAACTGCACTTCCTGGGCGCCCGACGTGTCGTAGCCGTAGCCCGCCACACCGCCGCCGTTGAAGGCCGAGCCGACATTCATGCCGTCGATCTGGACCGTGCCCTCGTTGCTGCGGCCGCCGCGGGAGGTGAAGAACACCATCGTCGGGTCGGTGCCGCTGTTCTGGATGCCGTTGGCCTGGACGCCGGAGGACGTGGCCAGCAGGTTGCCGTAGCCGCGGGACGCCGGCAGCGCGGCGATGACCTCGTCGCTCAGCACCATCTGGACGCGCGTGCTGTTCTGCACGTCCACGACCGGGGTCTCCCCGGTGACGGTAATCGTTTCCTGGATGCCGCCCACCCGCATCTCGGCGTTGATCGTGACGGTGACGCCGGTGGTCACCTGCACGCCGTCGCGACGGACCGTGGAAAAGCCAGGCAGTGAGTAGGTGACCGAGTAGGTGCCCGCGGGCAAGGCGTCGATGCGGAACAACCCCGCTCCGTCGGTGACGGAGACCCGGGTCTTTTCGATCAGGGCCGGACTGGAGGCCTCGACGGTGACGCCCGGCAGCACGGCGCCGGAAGCATCTCTCACCACTCCAGCAAGCTGCTGGGCGTGGGCCAGGGCAGGGAACAGGACGATGGCCGCAAGGATCGCGGCCTTCGCGAACTGACGCATACCAGTACCTCCTTACCGGCACTCGGGCCGGGACTCTCGTCTCACCAGACAGCAACCGGCACCGACGGCACACAACGGGGCGAGCGTAGCCGGCAAGAGAAAAGGCACCTGCCACATCGAACGAATCAAACGTGATTGGTTCGAAGAGACTATCCCGGACGCACTAACACCGTCGGGTTAGTGCGTCCACGTACGTGACCCCCTATTCGGGTGAGAGAAAGTATCACAGAATGGCCGTAGACCTGGGCACTTATCCGATTCGTGAACAGTACCGGGGTGGGGACCGGCCAGGCCATGGCGGCGAGCGCTGCAATCGGCGTCAAGCCGCAACTGCCTCGTCGCCGGCGTCCAATGACCGCAGTGCCGGGCGTGGCGGGTTGTGTTTTGGGGTCGCCTATGAAAGCATTTGCGCCCGCTATACCACCCAAATGGGTGAGACCTGGTCGAGTCGGGGAGAGAACGGGGGGTTGACGATGCGTTTGCTGGTGAAGGTACTCGCGGCAGTCGGGGTTACGTTCCTGCCAGCCGCCGCGCTTGCGCAGGCGGTGATCGCCGGGGCCGTCAAGGATACGTCCGGAGCAGTCCTGCCCGGCGTAACCGTCGAAGCGTCGAGTCCGGCGCTCATCGAGAAGGTGCGCACCGCGGTGTCCGACGGCGGTGGTCTCTACCGCATCGAGGACTTGCGGCCCGGCAATTACACGGTCACGTTCACGCTGCCCGGTTTTGCGACGTTCAAGCGCGACGGGATCGTCCTGGCCGGATCCTTCACGGCCAGCGTTGACGCCGAGATGAAGGTCGGCGGCGTGGAAGAGACGGTCACGGTCACGGGCGAGAGCCCCATCGTCGACGTCCAGAGTGCCCGGCGCGAGACAACGCTGAACAACGACGTGCTGAAGGCGATCCCGACGGTGCGCAGCTACAACGCGCTGGTCGTCGTGGTCCCTGGCGTCGTCACAAATCTCAACGACACCGTGGTCGGCAGTGCCACCACGCAGTTCCCCATCCACGGCGGCCGCAACAACGAAGGGCGCATGACCATCGACGGCTTGAACATCGGCAACCCGCCGGGAGGCAATCAGCCTCCGGCCTATGTCGCCGACGTGGGCAACGCCGAGGAAGTGACCTTCATTACGTCGGGAGGACTGGGCGAGTCCGAAACCGGCGGCCTGACGATGAACGTCGTGCCGAAGACCGGTGGGAACCGGATCTCCGGGACGCTGTTCTTCAGCGGCACCAACGACAGCCTGCAGGCGAAAACCGTCGCCTACCCGGGACTGGTGCCGGTGCCATACGAATACATCTACGATCTGAACGGGGCCGTAGGCGGGCCGATCAAGCAGGACCGGATCTGGTATTTCGTCAACGCCCGCACGCAGGGCAACAAGCGTCCCAACGCCGGACTGTACTTCAACAAGAACGCCGGCGATGCCAGCAAGTTCCTCTACGACCCCGATCTGAGCAGGCCGAGTTTCTCCGATCGGACGTGGGAAAACGTCAGCGGCCGCGTCACGTGGCAGGCCAACCAGAAAAACAAGATCAGCGGCTTCTGGGACGAACAGGCCACCTGCCGGAGTTGCGAAGGCCAGACCTCGGGCATCACCGACCCGATTCGTCCTTCACCCGAGGCCGGCAGCGTCGGTGCGACCAAGCCCTTGCGCGTGATGCAGGCGTCGTGGAGTTCGCCGGTGACGAGCCGGCTGCTCCTGGACGCCGGCTTCGGCGGCGTGTATTACGGCTGGGGCAGCTTCGAGCGCGACCCCAACCCTACCCGCCCGCTGACCCGCATCGTCGAACAGTGCGCGGCCGGATGTGCGGCCAACGGCGGCATCGCCAACCTGACCTACCGTTCGCAGAACTTCAACGTCAACAACACCGGCTCGTTCTCGTGGAAGGCCAACGTGTCGCACGTCTCGGGCAGCCGCACCATCAAAGTGGGCTATCAGGGCACGTGGATGGTCGACAACCGCGTCTGGCTGACCAACGACAACCAGCTCGAATACCGTGTCAGCAACGGCGTACCGAACCAGCTGACGATGTATGTGGCTCCGTATCAGAACGACGGTAGAGCCGGATGGCACGCCGGCTTCGCGCAAGGTCAGTGGACGCGCGGACGGGCGACGTTTCAAGGCGCCATTCGCTACGACCACGCCTCCAGCTGGTTTCCCGAGCAGACGCTCGGTCCAGCGAAGTACTTCCCGAACCAGATCGTCTATCCAGCCTCGAAGGGGGTGGACGCCTACAACGATTTCACCCCACGGCTGGGCGTGGCCTACGACGTCTTCGGCAACGGCAGGACGGCGGTCAAAGCCAACTTCGGCCGCTACCTCGAAGGCGTGGGCGTGTCGACCAACTATGCCAACAGCAACCCGACGCTGCGCTTTCCCACGTCGACGGGTCCGTTCGGTGTCCAGGGCGTGAACCGGTCATGGACCGACGCCAACGGCAACTGGCTGCCGGATTGCGACTTGAATACCCTGACCGCGCAGGATTTGCGCGGCACGGGCGGCGATTTCTGCGGTGCGGTGTCGAATTCGCGGTGGGGCCAGAACGTCCTGACCAACCAGTACGATCCCAAGCTGCTCAAGGGTTGGGGCGTGCGGCCATCCGACTGGGACCTCGGTGTCTCGGTCCAACAGCAGATCCTCCGCCGCATGTCGGTTGAGGTGGCCTACCACCGCCGGTCGTTCCGGGGCTTCACGGTCTATGACAACACGCTCGTCGGCTTGGACGACGTCGACCAGTTCAGCGTCACCGCGCCGATCGATCCGAGTCTGCCCAACGGCGGCGGATACGTCGTCCCGGGCATCTACGACGTCGACCCGGCCAAGTTCGGCCAGGTCCTGAACAACGTGACCGACTCCTCGAACTTCGGCAATTCCTCGCAGGTCTTCAACGGCGTGGACGCGACGGTCAGCCTCCGTCAGGGCGGCTTCAACCTCCAGGGTGGAACGAGCACGGGTCAGACGACGTCGAAATTCTGCGACGTCCGCCGCAACTTGCCGGAACTGGGGAGCGCAGGCACCGCGTTTACCATCGGAGCGGGCCTGCAGACCTCGTTGATCAGTTTTGGCAGCCCGTATTGCGATGTGTCGAGCGGCTTCCTGACGCAGTTCCGTGGTCTGTCGTCCTATACCATCCCGCGGATCGACGCCCAGGTGAGCGCGGTGTTCCAGAGCAAGCCCGGCGCCATCATCCTGGCCAACTGGGCCGTGCCGGCCGCCACCGCGGCGGCGGCACTGGGCCGCCCGCTGGCGGGCAACGCGGCGAACATCACGGTCAACCTGATCGAACCCGGCACGATGTACGGCGACCGCGTCAACCAGCTCGACTTGCGCTTCGCCAAGAACCTGCGGTTCAGCGCACGGCGCGTGATGTTGGCCGTGGACATGTACAACGCACTCGACACCACGGCAATCCTCACCTACAACACGGCCTACACTCCGCCGACGGCAGCCAGTCCAACCGGCGTCTACGCGCAGCCGCTGACGGTGGCCACACCACGCATGGTTCGATTCACCGCGGAGCTCAGCTTCTGATCGGCGTGTTCCAGGCGTCGAGCCAGTTCTCATGATCGGACGGCGGGCCCTTTATGGACCCGCCGTTTTCCCCTACGCTGCAGCCGGCTTTGTCACGGCCGGGGCGTCGCCAGCGCTTCGACGACATACGCGCTCACGTCGCGAATCTGGTCGGCTGTGAACGCGCGCCGGAACGATGGCATGTCATTACGGCCGTCGGTCACCGTCCGCACCGCGGCTTCGAGATCCCGCATCCGATCGAGGGGCGCGCCGCCCGTGTGCCCGCCTTTCCCGTCGTCACCATGACAGATCGCGCAGGTTTGCGTGAAGATGCGTTTGCCTTCGACGAGGTTTGCGGGCCGATTCGACAGGACCGGCCCTGCCACCGGCGCGGGCGTGGCCGCGGCTGTTCGTGACACCGGCGCCGCCGGCTGAACCGGTCCCATCTTCCCGTCCAGCCCGAAGAGCCACACACTGTCGCCGCGCGCGGATCCGATCAATGCGCTGCCGGCCGAATATGCCAGCACGTACTGCGTGCCCTTGTGCTCGAACGTGCTCACCGGCGCGTGCATGCCGGCGCCGGTTTGAAACTCCCACAGCGGCGCGCCCGACGCCGAGTCGAGCGCCGTCAGCCGGCCATCGTTGCGGCCAACGAACAACAAGCCGCCGCCAGTCGCCAGCGTGCCGCTGTAGCACTGCTCGGGCCACTGATAGCGCCACGCCAGCTTGTTCGTCGTCACGTCGAGCGCCGCGATGATGCCCGTGCGGGCGACGCGCGTGAAGGTCGTGGCGCCGCCCAGGTAGGCGACGCCGCCGGTCGGCGTGGCAAACTTCGCATCGCCGCCGCCGGTGTAGCCATTGACCACCGAGGAGGCGCACACGAACAGCCGCTGCTGCACGGGATCGTAGGAGGACGGCGGCCAGCTCGCGCCACCCCAGATGCCGGGCGCGACAATCGTCGGGTTCGCGCCGACAAACGGCGTAAAGATGCGGCCATCGTTGACGAGCGCGTGCCCCTCCGGCGCGATCTCGATCAACTGCGGGACCACGGCGTCGCCACGCGGAAACGGCTGCGTCTTCGCCGTCGCCTGCCGCGGCTCTTGCGGCACCGGCTTCTCGTCGATGCCGAGCAACGGCTTGCCGGTCTCGCGGTCGAGGATGTAGGCCCAGCCGGTCTTGCCCACTTCCGCGACCGCCTTGCGCACGCGGCCGCCCATCCTCACATCCATCAGGACGACCGGATTGACGGCGTCGTAGTCCCAGATGTCGTGATGCACCTGTTGAAAATGCCAGCGATACTTGCCGGTCGCGGCCTCAATCGCCAGCATCGACGCCGCGTAGAGATTGTCACCGGCGCGGAACGCGCCGTTGTAGTCCGGCGCGGCGTTACCGGTCGAAAAATACAGGAGGCCGAGATCGGCATCGAACGCCGGCGTCTGCCAGATGGCGGCACCGCCGTACTTCCACGCATCGTTGTCCTTCGGCCACGTCTCGTGGCCCGGCTCGCCCGTGCCTGGAATCGTATAGAACGTCCAGATCAGGCGGCCATCCCTGGCGTCGTAGGCCTTGAGGCGGCTGCGCGTCCCGCGGTCGCCGCCGGCAAAGCCGACGATGACCATCCCGTCCGCCGGCTCGCCGGACCCATCCTCCCTACCTTCACCAGGGCTGCGGCGCGCCGCCGTCGTTCGCCGGGCGGAGGCTGGCCGGACCGACGCGACATACAGCGGCGCCGCGGTGATCGAGAAATGCTCCTGCCAGCGCTCGGCTTGAATCGACCACACAACCTTGCCGGTGCCGCGATCGAGCCCGACGAGCCGGCCGTCGAGTTGCCCGATGAACACCTTGTCGGCGCTGACCGCGACGCCCTTGTTGTTCCAGCCGCAGCAGACGGAGGTGATCGCCGGATCGAGGCTCGCGGCGTATTGCCACAGGATCTCGCCGCTGTCGATGGACAGCGCGAACACATCGTCGGCGCCGGTGCTCACGTAGGCGACGCCGTCGTAGACCAGCGGCGCGGCGAAGCCGGAATACTGCGGCGCGGTACCGGAGCCGCGAAGACGCGCGCGCCACACCCCTTTGAGCTGCGCGACGTTGGCGCGCGTGATGCCCGTCAGCGGCGAGTAGCGCTGGTTGAACAGATTGCCGCCATTGGTCGGCCAGTTGCTGGTCGGGGATTCGCTCAATGTCTCGGGCAGGAACCCACGCTCGCTGCCGCGCTGCACCTGCGCATGGCCGGACACGACCAGCAGAGCCGCGGCGGTCACCGACACGACCAAGAAAGGAACCCGGCGCATAGGCATGTACTGGCTGGGCTGACGCGTCGTCAGCGCCGGTCCAGCCTCCGTACCAGCGCGCGAGCCCGGAGCAGGGCTCCGTTCATCTCGAGCAGCGCCTGGCGCTCGTCCGGCGTCATCTCCATATACTGCGCCGCGGTGTCGATGGCCTGCTCGTCCTTCGTGTCGCTTGCGAGTTCGATGTTCTGAAGCGACAGCAAATCGGTCATGTGCCGGCGCTCGTTGGCCAGGGCGGCGCGGTCAGGGTCCAGGACCGCCGCCTCGGGCACGGCGTCCACCCGCGCCAGGCGGTAGGAACGGCTGGAGTCTTCCTGCGCAACCCGGAACTTGGAGAATCCGCGCAAGATGATCGTGTAGCGCCCATCGGGCAACTGCTCGGCTTCGGTGATGACCCCGGCGCAGCCCACGGCGTCGATCGGCGGACGGCCCTCGTAGTCGGCCTCGAACCCGGGCCGAAGGCGGACCATCCCGATGATCCGGTCGCCCTTCAAGGCGTCGGCGACCATGGCCCGGTAGCGTGGCTCGAAGATGAGGAGCGGCCGCTCGGCGTTTGGAAACAGCATGGCGTCGCCCAGCGGAAAGATCGGAATGACCGCCGGCAGGCTGGGCGCCGGACGGTCGGGTAAGGGGACGGGTTGAGCGAGCGCGACGGCCGAGACCGAGACGGACAGCCAGACCGCGGCGACCACGCACCGACAGAGGCGAGGCATGTTGGGCAACGATACTACCGACTGGCGCGGCGCGGCGTCGGACTCTACACCGGGCTCGTGCGTCGGCGCCGTCGGGCTCGGCCGCGCCACACCGCCAGCCCGGCCGCCGCCAGCAGGAGCGTGCCCGGCTCCGGTACTTGCGCGCTCTCGTATTCGATATCAAGTCTCGGGAAGAATGCCTCCTGGCCGATGGCGTCGATGGTCCAAATCGAGAAGACACCTGTCGGCACGGTCACGTTGCGCAGCACGAAGCCCGCGAACGGCTCGTCGGCGTCGAGCAGTCCCTGGAGAAACGCAGTCGGTATCGGCACGGACACTGACAGGGCGTTGACCGCGAAGCCGGTCAGGAGGTTTGCGGTATCGAGATCGGCGACCTGGACCACGCCGTCACCGGCATAGCCGTGCACATCCGCCGAGTTCGCGACCGCCGGAAGCGCCGGCAGGTGCAGCGTCAACGCCGACGCGACAATCTGCGCATCGGCCGGCAGCGCCGCCAGCGGGAACTCGAGGGCGGCTCGCTCCTCGAAGAACATCGACAGCGTCACCGTGTTCTGTCCCGGGTCGAACTGCAGCGCGTCGAACATCCCGTCCAGGAATCCGTCGATACCGCGCCGGTCGTCGCTGGGTGTGATCGAGATCAGGGCGGCGTGGCTCGGCGCCGGAAGCGCCATGGCGGCCAGCAGGCCGAGCGTCCCCACCGTGCCGCGCAGTGTCTTCGAAGTCATGGCAAGCTCCCTGTTTCCGTGGTACCAACGAAAGCGCCGATGGCATTCTACTGCTGCTAGAAAATCCTTGACTCCACTGGCGCGGAGACGATAATCGACAACCTCCAGCGTGCGTCTTGCGACGTCAGGTGCGGCGGAACGGCGTTCTGAAGAACCGGCGAATCCAACGAGGGACGCGATGAAACTTGCGGGTGGCGTAGCGCTTCACCAAATCGATGCGGCGCGGGTGAAGGTGTGGCTGCTGTGGAGCGGCCGCATCCTGTCGGCGTTTGGTGTCCTGATCTGTCTGTCCAGCATCTTCGCCAAGCTGACCCATGAGAGCAATTACGTCAGCCAATGGGAACGACTCGGCTTCGCGGAGAGCAAGCTGACTGGCGTGGGCGTGGCTCAGCTCACTGGTATCGTCTTGTATGTGAATCCGCCGACATCGGTCCTGGGCGCGATCTACATGACCGGGTATCTCGGTGGTGCCATGTCCCACTGGATCCGGCTGGGCGAGCCCACGCCGATGATGGTGCCGCTGTCGACGTGCCTGCTGCTGTGGGGGGGACTCTTCCTGCGAGAAGAACGCCTGCAGGCGTTGCTGCCACTCCGCAAGAAGAACGGGGCCTCGATGTGATCGGCCTGACCTACATCGTGCTGATTGGCGAACTCCTGCTGACCGCCATCTTTCTGGCTGCGGTCGTCATGGGCATCGGTTCGTGGCTGTGGAAGGTGGTCTGGCCGGTCGCCGTCGCATGTCTGTGGTACTTCGGCGGCTCGTTGTTCTATGCCGTTCCACTGATGATCGCCGTCGTCCTGCTCGTGGCCACGAACCTGGCGTCATCACTGCAGAGCGCGTCCTCGAAGGACGGAATCGAGGCGGTCCTCCACAAGTGAACCGGCAGTGAACCGGACCAGCCCGCCGCGATCAACGCGCCGACGCGGTCGTGGTCTGCCCCGCCCTGAGCACGGTGCTCGCCTGCGCTTCCGAGATGATGCGGTCGGCATCGTCTTGAAGCAGGTAGCGGCCGCGAACCAGCCGCTCGGCCGCGGCGCGCACCTTGACCACGTAGTTGTCGTGGGTGCCGTAGCGCTCCTCGAGTGACGGGCGGGGATCGCCGGAGGCCAGTCGCTCCGCCTGCGTCTGCGCGAAGGGGATGAACGCTCCCATGTTCATGCGAATCTGGCCTTTGTAGAACCCGTCAGCCGCGGGATTCCACCCGGTATAGGTGCCGAGCGGCACCTGATGAAGCACGCTGGCGACCCCGGCGATCTCGTTGCCATCGGCGTCCACCTTGGGGACCACCGTCGGCAGCATCCGCCGGACGACCGGCGGAGTCAACGTCGCCACGCCGGAGACATCGGCGTAACGGAACTCCGGGCCGAAATCGTAGTCGTAGAACGGGTTGAGGATGCCATCCGGCAACGGCACGCCTGGAATCGTCGGGAATCCCATCGCGGCCTGCGTCGGCGCCACCAACTCGCCCCGATCGAGACGCGGATATTGGCTCGGTGGAGGCAGGGTGTCCTTCACCACCCAGTCCACGAGCGCGTGCTGCACCGCCCGCAACATCTCGTTGGACGAATTCGGATTCGAAATCAGCTCGCAGCACGGGTCGCGGCGTGGGTTGGGATCGAACCCACCTGGACCACCGCCATGCCGCACACCGGGGAAGTAGTAGCGCCGAAGGTTCGACGGCAGCGGGATGTCGCGATCGGCCCGGGTGCCGACCAGGGTCGGCGACATCCGGTGGTGATAGATCTCCGCCGACCCGAACGTCTCCACGATCTTGGGACACGTTTGCGTCACACGGCAGCGGTCGAGAATCCCCGCCGACGGCAGCCCTCGCGCCTCGTCGGTGTAGTCCTCCCACCAGATCACACCGTCGCTCCCCGCTTCGTAGAGATACGAGAGTCCGCCCGGAGCCGCAAATCTGATGTTCAGTGCCATCATGCGGCCGGCCAGGTTCGGGTTGCTGCCGTCGAAGACGATGCGCCCGGTTTCGTCCTGGTTGAAGCCGAGGTGGATGAAGCTGCGCAGGAACGTTCCCGACTGCGAGCTGCCCTGGCTGATCGCCTTGGTGATTCTGCCGGCGAGGATGTTGGGTGTACCTGTCTCGTCCCTGGTTTCGTAGCGCAGGTACGAATTCAGGTCACGTGTCGCCGCGAACCCGATGCCCTGGACCTTGGGATCCTTCGCCGTGTAGGCCAGCTCATAGAGATACGCCGGATTGAACCCGCCCTTCACGCACACCATCGTCGCATCGGGCTTGCCCGGGAACGGCGCGGTGCGGCAGTCGGCGAAGGCCCACTCGTCGTTGCGCAACGGCACGACCGAGCTCCCCTCCGCCGCCCGGCGCGTCATCGTCGCCTTGGATGTATCGAGGCTCGCCGGATCGGCGGTGCCTGGGGCGCCGCCGCGCAGCAGAGGCAGCGTCGTGGTGGTGGCGGCGATCTCGGTAAAACGCGCGAGGACGCGCCCGGTAATGCTCGTACCATCGGGGTTCTTGGCCACCGGCACCGAGGCTGTCTCCACGTCCGCGCCGGGCTGGACGTCCGACTGCCAGCCGCTGGCGACGAGCACGTCACCCTGCTTGCGGGCGTCGTCGAAGAATCCTCCCCTGCCCGTCCACGTGACACGGCCGCGGTTCGGGACGATGTAGATCAGCACGCCGCTGGCCTTGGTCATGTCGGCCGGCTTGAGGATGGTGAAGGTGGCCACGTATTCGACCATCCCGCGCGCGTTGCGCGGCGCGAACTGGATGTCGGTGATGATGGCATTGAGCGGGAGCTTGGGGTCGAGTTCCCCGTAGGCATGACCCGTGAGGCGCTGGTAACCGTCGGGCAGCGTCTCGGTGCGTTCGACGACGAGGCGTCTGATGTCGGCCTGGGAGGGAACCGCCAGGACCAGGGCCGCCACAACGGTAAGCGTCGCTTTCAGCAGCATCTGCACGCCTCACCTCCGGTTCCCCGAAGCGCCTCTGAACAGTCCCGAGATCGGGTTCCGAGGCCCTTTTCGGAGCGCTCGCGCACGATACTACACCTGCGCGGCGCGTTGGGCGGGAGTGCCGTCGGGGCGAAGGCTGTCGAGAAAAGGAAAAGGGCCTCGCGTCGTGCGAGGCCCCTTTGTGTCGGTCCGGTGCGATCGTCCCTGTGCGGGACAGGTCGCGCCAGGCGGAAGCGGCTGGCTACGACCGCGCCGCGCGACGACGGGTGGCTCTGGCCACACCCAGCAAGCCGATGCCCAGCAGCGACAAGGCGGCCGGCTCCGGCACGGCCGTGACGTCGGCCGACTTGAGCTGCGTGTTCGCGATGTCGGTATCGAGCGAGAACGTCCAGTCCTTGCTCTTGCCAAGGCCACCGCCGCTCAGAAACTCGATCTGGAGTCCCGCGTAGAGGTCGCCGGCGAACGGTTTGCCGTCCAGGACGACCTGGTTGAAGTAGGTCGCCCTAATGTCGCCCTCGTCCCAGCAGGTAGACTGGATGAGGACGTCACAGTACTGCTCGAAGCCGTCCAGGTCCTTGCCCTGGTCGGATCCCGCCGTCCCCGTGTTCGGGCTGGTCCGGTCGAATACCGTGTTGCCGGGCACGCCGTTGAAGACGAGCTTCTGCAACAAAGAACTGCCACTCCCGTTGAAACTCAGACCCCAGGCGTCGGTGCCGAACGTATCCCCCGAGACCGCCAGGGAGAAAGCGTTGCCGTTGAATTTCACGCCGCTGTCCCAGATCTCGGTTAGCGAGAACTGGTTGCCGTTCACGGTCCAGTAGGCCGTGATCTCCATCCCGTTCATCTGGCTGGACTGCGTCGAGAAGTCCGTGATCCCGGTGGTCGAGTAGGTCGTGCCGGGCAATGTGTTGATGGTGAAATCGGCCGCCCTTGCCGTCGAAGCGCTGGCGAGCGTCAACGTCAATGCCAGGGCCGTAACTATGACCTTCATGAAAGCGTGTCTCCAAAAACTCCCGCGCTGTGGTGACCGGCCAGAGAGGCGCCCCTGACCAGAACATTTGCTGCGCGGATTGCAGCAAATGACAGTGCTATTGGACCCCGAGCACGCGACAAGACCTGTGACCACAGCCGCCAAAGGCTTGACATTCCCCGCCAACGGCCGCAGGGTTGAAAGCGATGGAAATCGCAGTCGAAGGCGCGACGGCCGGTCCGGATCGCGGCCGGGGCTCCGTCCTGGGCTGGGTCATTCCGCTGCTGGCCGACTACGTCAGGCAACACGGGCATTCCGCTGATGCGATCCTGCAATTGACCGGCATTCGAGGACGCGACCTCAACGATCCGGACATGCGCGTACCGGAGACGGCGTCGCGGGAGGCATGGCGCCTGGCGATGACGATGACCGGCGACGAGGCGATCGGCCTGCACGTCGCCGAATCGTTACCGCGCGGCGCATTGGACCTGATCGAATATGCCTTCCGGACCAGCGCGACGCTGTGCGATGGCCTGGATCGGCTCGCGCACTACGGCCGCCTGATCAACGATCGGCTGTCCGTGCACGTGCTGCGCACGGGACCGGGAGTCAGGTTTTTCATGGGCGTCGGTGACGCCAGGCCGTTGCCCCGGCAACGCGCGGAGTTCGGTTTGGCGGTGGCCCTGCGCCTGGCGCGAGAGACGACCGCGACACAACTGGTTCCCGTCGAGGTGTTATTCGCCCACGCTGCTCCAGCGGATTCGACCGGCCACGAGGCGTTCTTTCGATCGCCGGTCCGCTTTTCCAGCGGCGTCAACGCGATGGCCTTCTCCGACGCCGATGGCGCGCGGACGCTTCAAGCCGCTGATGCGGCGCTCGGTGCGGTCATACGGCGCCGGCTCGACCAGGCGCTGAACAAGCTGGATCGGCCCGCCGGAGCCTCAACCGCGGCACGCGTGCGCCGATTGCTGGTCGAAGGGCTGGGACAGCACAAGCAGTCGATCACGACGATCGGACGGGAGATGGGGGTGAGCACGCGGACACTGAGCCGGCGACTGGTCGAGGAAGGCACATCGTTTCGCCAAATCCAGGACCAGATCCGCCACCAGGTGGCAATGTCCCTACTCGGCGACGCGACTGTGAGCATCGCGGAGATCGCCTTCTTCCTTGGCTATGCCGAACCCGCCCCGTTTCATCGTTCCTTCAAACGATGGTCCGGGCTGACGCCGCAGAACTGTCGTCGCGCCATGCTCGCGAGCTGAGAACCGGGACGCGCGCGCTCTGTGCCACGGCCGCACCGTGACGCCGGCATCTTCGCATCCCGCCCATGCACGCACCAGGTCGTCAGGATCCAGTCGCCTCGCTCGTCGGCAGGGGGCCCTTGATGGTCCGGTGCGACAGGTGCTGCCATTGGCCGTTGCGCTTCGCGTAGACGCGTTCGAACCACACGTGCTGGTGATTGGCGGCGGTCTGATTCGCGACGCGTGGCTGGTAGAAATAGCGACCGACGGTGATGGCGATGTCGCCGTGCAGTTCCACCTGCACGTGGTCCAGATCCCGGTACCAGTACGGGGCCGGTTGCCGCTTGACCCACTCGATCCACGTCGCCTTGTTGTCCACCTTCAGCGGCGCGCCGCCGTTCACCCAACCGTCGCCGTGGGTGAAGACGAAGGTGGGGGCCAGGACGCGCTCCAGGACGGCCGCGTCCTGCCGGACGACCGCGGCCTCCATGGCCTGTTCGACCGCCAGTACTTCGGCGATTGCCGCCGCCTCGGCCGTGCTGGGCTTGGCGACGCCCGGCGGCACGGGACTCGGCGCGGCGTTGGTTCGGGGCCGCCAGGTCAGGCTTGGAGCCGGCGCATCGAACACCAGGTTCTTCGAGAAGAAGGGCAACACGTGCTCCTCGAGGCGCTGCGGGATCCGGTTGCCGTGGTCGCCCTCGTAGGTTTCCCACGTGTGGGCGACGCCGTAGCGTTTGAGGCCTTCGATGAAGACCTGGTTGCTGGCGATCAGGTTGTCCTGCAGGCCGATGTCGAGCGCGATCGCCTTGTACTTCTTCAGGTTCACGACGTACTGGTCGAGCATCGCCACCGGCGAATTGGCCGCCCACTTCACGGCCACACCCGCCTGCACTTCGCCGTTCCTGATCGGCAGGTCCAGGTACAAGGGCGGGTTCGCGGGGTTGGGCGCCCAGGCGGCAGCGCGCGCCAGCGTACCCTGGGCGGCGCGGTTGCCCCGCGCCTCTTCGACCGTCCTCACCGACTCGGCGGCCGACGGGGCCGCGTCGCGCGGCGGGCGCACGGTGCCTTCGTTCAAGCAACAGGAGCTGAGCGCATAGATCGCGCTGAAGACGTCGGGCCGCTTCATCGCGATCCGCAGCGTGCCGTAGCCGCCCATCGAATGGCCGGCCAGGCCGCGGCTGGCCGGCGTGGCTAGCGTGCGGTAGTGGCTGTCCATGTAGGAGACCAGATCCTCGGCGACGTAGCCCTCCCAGTCGCCGGCCGTCACCGAGTTCGAATACATGCAGCCGCCGTAGGCGTTCATGCAGTTGGGCATGACGAGGATCATTTCCCTGGCGGCGCCGGCGCCGAACACCCGCTCGGCGATGACGTGCAACTGGCGTCCGTCAGCGCCGAAATAGCCGAGGTCGCTGTTCGTGTAGCCGTGCAGGAGGTAGACCACGGGATAGCGCCGCGTGCGGTCCGCGTTGTAGCTCGGCGGCAGGTAGATGGAGACCTGTGGATCGGCGGTCTCCTTCATCAGGTTGCCCTCGAGCGACTTGCCATGCACCTTGATGCGCTCGAGCGTGCCCTTGAGCGCCACGGCCGGCGCCGGCGCCTGCAGCGACGTCGACGCCGGTGACGTTGTCGACACGGCTGCGGTCGCGACGACGACGGCGACCAGCAGCAGCAGGCGTTGCCGTGTGAATCCAATCATTTCGAGTCCCGACACTTCCCGCCTTCGCAGCGGTTGTTCTCGTTGCACACCATCTCATAGAGCCCGGTCTTGTCCCACTCCGGATGTCTCTTCATCTCCCACTGGACCGACCACGGCCTGGTGAAGATCTTGGGATCGTCGATCGTGAACTCGTAGGAGATCGTGTCAACGTCCGTGCGGCGAAGTCGCTCGGTCGTGCGCAGGGCCTCGGTGTGCATGCGGTACTCCTTGGGGTTCTGGTAGTGCCAATCATCGAGCGACCAGCGCTTGTAGTTACGGCCCTCGATGACGAGGGTGTCGCCGTCCCAGTGACCGACCGGCTCGCCATAGAACGTCGGCTCGATGTCGGTCTTGTGTGGACGGCCGTCGAGTGGAATGATTCGCGTGACGTTCATGAACTCCGTGGCCATCACCAGGTACTGCGGTGTCTGGATCAGTTGAACCGGATACGGACCGAGGAAGGCCGATGGAAATCCCGACGGCATGCAGAAGGCGCGCGGCTCGTCGTGTCGCGGGTCGCCGGTGCGTGGCTCGTAGAAGAGTGCCTCGCCGCCCGGTACGAACGGCGACATCTTCGTCCGGTTGAAGACGGTGGCTGCGCCGCCGACGCCCGATTCTTTTGGGTTGTCCCACATCCCTGACAAGTCGGGCCTGCCATCGGCGAGGCGCGGCACTTGCCCGGACGCGGCTTTCGACTGGGCGTTCGCGATCGAGGCACAAGCCGCCACCATCACCATGGCGAGCGCGGCGACGTTCTTCTGTGTATTCGACATGACGGCCTCCCCCAGTGTCGCTAGCGCGGAGCCCTGTCCTCATTCGAGGCGGTGAACACGCTTCGCCCGTCGGCAAACGTCACCTTGCCACCGGACCCATTGTTCGATCCGTCTCGCGCGCGAAAGCCTTCGACGATGACGATATCGCCGGCTTTCAGTGCGTTCCTGCTGATGCCGCGACGCTGCAGCACACCTGGAGGCCCACCTGAGAATCCCCAGTTGGCGACCTTCCCCCGGTCGTCCTTGACGTCCACGAAGAACCAGATGTGTGGATTCTGCCAATCCACTCGGGTGACGACACCGGTGACCTTCACCGGCTGGTTCGCGTCGTACTCGGCGGAAAAAGAGTGATGGGCGAGGAGGAACGGCGCCGTGCCGGCCAGCAGGCCCAGCGTCAGGGCCATCAGACGAGTTCGCATGGAACACCTCCCGGTCGCGGGAATTGTAGCTCCAGTCTGTCAGCGGTTCAGGGTTCGTCGGCCTCGGACCGGCCGTCGCTCACGCCGGTCGTCGGCTGAGCGGCTGCCCGACGCCGCGCAGCTGGCCGGCATCGTCTTCGGCCGCGGTCTTGCCCAGAACGATGTCGAACGCCGCCGTCAGTTCGCCGATCTTCGACCCAGCCAGCGGCACGAACGGCACGAGCAGCGTCTTCAGCTCCGCCGGCTTGAGGTTTCCGAGGAGGTTGTCTCTCGCGTTGCCAGGCTCGCCGTCGACGAGCATCTGCGTCGTGAAGACGCGCTTGCCGCCGCGACTCACCGCCACATGCGTGTGAGCGGTGCGATAGGTGCCCTGCAGCGTGTACGGAATCGGCCGGATGGTCCGGAAGTAGTAGCGGCCCTGCGCGTCGGTCAGGAAGCGCCCGTATCCCTGGAAGTTCTTGTCGTGTCCGGTGGGCTGGCGGCCCAGCGTGTGGACGTAGGATCCGGTGTTGTCGACCTGCCAGATCTCGATGAACGCGTTCCGGACCGGCTGCCCCGACGGCGACAGCAGCCGGCCCGTCAGGTGCGTGATGGCACCGACGGCCGGCGTCGTCGAGTCGTTCAGGATGATCAGATCGTTGTCGGTATCGAGCGGCAGTTTGTCCGGATAGTAGGGCCCCTCGCCGGTCCGGGCCGTTTCGACGAGCTGCTGCGCGAACAACCCGCGCGTCGTGAAGGCTGCGGCCCCGGCGATGGTGAGCGACCGGAGGAACCGGCGCCGGTCGCGGATGTCGTCGAACTTCGACATGGTGTGGCCTCCGGAGTGACTATAATCCACAGCCTTGGAGCTGCGCATGCGCCTGCACGACATCATTCGGACGGCGTCGGCGACCCTCGCGATTCCCCTGCTCGCCGCCACGGCCGCCGCACAGTGGCTCAACTATCCCACGCCCGGCGTGCCACGACTGCTCGACGGCCGGCCCAATCTCGCCGCGCCGGCGCCGAAGACTCCGGACGGCAAGCCGGACCTTTCCGGCATCTGGTCCGGCGCCGGGCCGTCTTATCGCTTCAACATCGCCCAGGATCTCGAGACCACAGACGTTCAGCCGTGGGCCGAAGCGCTCTTCCTCAAGCGCGTCCGCGATTCGCGCATGGACAGCCCGCTCTCGAAGTGCCTGCCGGTCAGCGTGCCGTACCACAACTTCTTCAACCTCACGCGCATCGTCCAGACGCCGGCGCTGACCGTGATGCTCTACGAGTCGGCGAACGTTCCACCGCGGACGGTCTTCACCGACGGGCGTGAGCTGCCGAAGGACCCGAACCCGACCTGGTTCGGCTATTCGGTCGGCCGCTGGCAGGGTGACACGCTGATCATCACGACGGCGGGGTTCAACGATCAGGGTTGGCTCGACAGCTCCGGACATCCGCAGACCGAGTCGCTGCGCCTGACCGAGCGGCTGCGGCGGCGCGACTACGGTCATCTGGACTACGAGATCACCGTTGACGATCCGAAGGTGTTCACCAGGCCGTTCACGATCAAGCGCGAACGGACGCTATCGCCCGATACGCAACTGCTCGAGGACGTCTGCGAGAACGAGCGCAGCCGTAGCCGCATGTCCGGGGATACCGGAGTCCGGCTGCGTCCGGATCAGGTGGCGCCGCTCGCCGGGGTCTATGAAATGGCACCGGGGCGCGAGTTCAGCGTGATTGTCACCGAGGACCTGGTGTTCGTGCGCGGCCTCAACGAACCGCGGGTACCACTGCTGGTGCAGTCGGAGACCAGGTTCATGTCGACCACGACTCCGATCGGGCTCGAGTTCTTCAAGGACGCACGCGGCACCGTCACGCACGTGCTCGTGCGAGGAGGACAGGCCGCGGAGGAGAAGTACGTCCGCAGGAACACGGCGGCTCCGGCGAAGTGACCGCCCGGACGAGACATGACGATCCGGCTGGCACTGTCTCTTGCGGTCGTTCTGGCACTTTGCGGCGCGGTGGCTACGCAGGCACCCCCTGCACACCTGCGTCAGATCATTCCGGGTCACTACGTCTACACGTTCAACAACAACGGCCGGCTGCTCAATAGCGGCATTGTCGCAACGGCCGACGGCGCAGTGGTGTTCGATTCGCTCGGCACGGAAGCCGTGGCGCGGGCCGAGCGCCAGGCCATCGCCGATGTCATCAAGCAACCGGTCCGTTACCTGGTCTCCTCGCCATTCCACGATCCGTTCAGCGGCGGCAACGGTGTGTACGCCGACGTCTTCAAGATCGCGCACGAGAACTACCGCACGGGCCTGATCGACCAGATGCGGCGCGGCAACGTCCCGGCAGACGTCCAGCAGGCGAGGCTGCCGAGCGCGACCTTCCGTGACCGCATCTGGCTCCACTTGGGAGGCAAGGACATCCAGCTCCTCCACCTGGGCCCGGCGCATACCAGGGGCGACACCCTCCTCTTCGTCCCGCAGGACCGCATCGTCTACATGAGCGAGGTGTTCTTCAACGAGGAATTCCCGAACATGGCGGGCGGCTACGGCGTCTCGTGGATCAAGGTACTCGACGCCGTCACCGCCCTCGAAGCAGATATCTTCATCCCGGGGCACGGACCGGTCCCCGACGACCCGAAGCAGACACGCGCGGCCCTCGACCGCGCGCGGCAGATCCTCGTGGATGCGCGGGACGGCGTCGAGGGCCAAATCGCCAAGGGCGCGACCGAGGATCAGGCCGTTGCGGCGATCGAACTGCGGCAGTACGAGAAGCTGTATGCGTTCGGCACGCAAAGAGATGTGGTCCTGCGGCGAATCTACCAAGAGTTGAAAGGCACGCTGCCATGAACGTGAAGAGCTTCTCGATCGTCGTCGCCTGCGCCGGCATCCTTGTCGGAACAACCATCGGTCCGGGCGGCGCGGCGGCGTTACGCGCGCAAACCGGCACCGCCCACTACGAAGCGGACCTCGCATGGCCTCAGCCGTTGCCGAATCGCTGGGTTCTCGGCGGGCTGGGTGGGGTCTGCGTCGATGCGCAGGATCACGTCCTCATCCTCAACCGCCAGGACGTCACCGAGGGCGATCTGAATGGCGCGCGGCTCGCCCCTCCCCTGATCGAGTTCGATGCGGCGGGAAAGGTGGTCCATTCCTGGGGGGACCTGAAGGTCATGGATCCGCGCCTGCACTCCTGCCACTTCGATCCCGATGGCAATGTGTGGATCGCCGCCGCTCCGTCGGGGATGGCACAGAAGTATTCGCATGACGGGAGCCGGCTGCTGCTCCAGCTCGGGAAGAAGGGCGTGCTCGATTCGTCGGACGGCACCGCGAAGGGCACGCCGCTCAATTCCAGCGCCGCGCAGTTCTTCATGCCGTCGAGCATCTTCGTCGATCGGCAGAACGGCGACGTCTACGTGTCCGACGGCGAAGGCGCCGGGAGCAATCGACGAATCGCCGTGATGGATCGCACCGGCAAATTCCTGCGCCAGTGGCAGCCAGCCGACATGGACGTCGTCCACTGCATGACGATGTCCCGCGACGGACTCGTCTACGTCTGCAACCGCAACGGAGCGCGAATCCACGTCTACGACAAGATGGGCAGCTTGAAGAGGACCATCGACGTGCCCTGGGCCCCGGTCACACCACCCGCCGACGGCAAGGTCACGCAGAGCGGCGGCTCCACGGTGGCGATCGATTTCTCGCCCGATCCGGCGCAGCGGCTCCTCTTCGTCATCAATCAGAACAACTCGCAGATTGACGTCATCGAGCGCCAGAGCGGCAAGAAGGTCTCGAGCTTCGGACGTCCCGGGAGCTTCCCGGGGCAGTTCAATCAGCCTCACGGCATTGCCGTCGATTCGAAGGGCAACGTCTATGTTGCCGAGAACCGCGGCAAGCGCATTCACAAGTTCAGGCCGGTCACGTGACCCGTTCGAAGGCACCGGCGCTGCGGCTCGTTGACGCAGGGGCCGTTGCCGGTGCCGGCTCAGGCCGTGGTCTTCCGATTGCTCATGAACGCAGCGAACGTGTCTCGAACCTTGAGGCCCGCCGCAATCGCACCGGTGATGCCGGTGGCGATGCCGAGCAGGCTGGACTGCAGGAACGGCTGCGTCGCCACCAGGAAGAATGCGAGGGTGCCGACCGACGCCAGCAGCACCATGCGCGCGTAGTGCCAGCTGTGGCTCACCTCGACACGCTCCCACGCCTCGAGCGCGGAGCCGAATTGCGACTCCTGCTGCAGCAGGAACTGTTCGAAGTCCTCGGAGAATGGCCGGAGGTCCGGATCGAGCCGGAGCAGTCCGCGCCTCAGTAGTTCGCTGATGACGCGTCGCTGATATGGGTTGGCGACGTGCTCGCGCGTCACCTGCAAGAGCACGTGCCGTTCATCGGTGCTGCATCCGGCCCATGCCGCTTCGAAATCCGTGGATGCGGTCGAGCTCGTCAGGCGGGCCTCGAGGTCGGTGTAGAAGAAGCGCCTGGTGTTCCAGGACGCCCACATGCCCACCGCGATCACGGCCAGGGCCAGACCCACGATCGCCACGGCGCTGACCCGCCACGGGCCCGGAAGCGTTCCCTCTGGCGTGTAGTCGTAGTCGACGTCCTTTCCAACCGGTGCGGCTGCGCCTTCGAGCCCCAGCGCGCGATCGAACGCCTGCAAGGCGACGAGGAAGAGGCTCGAGCGGCCTGTGGATGCCGGCAGATCGATCACGTACGGCGACGGCGAGCCGAGGTCGAAGTAGGCTTCGCGATTCCGCGCCAGTGTGGTCACGACGCCGTGCGGGTAGCCCTTCGCACGTGTCGCGGCCTCTATCGCCAGGGTCGCATCCTTCTTCTGCGCCTCCATCCACAGCTGCTCGGTCTTGACCAGTCTGCCAAACTCGCGGCCGAGCGCCGCGTTGAACAACGCGGCGGAGGGCGCGATCACCACGCACACCAGCAGCAGGACAATCGCCGCCGTGTGCCACGGCGAGCCCAGCGGCCGGCGCGGAGGACAACGCCGGGCGAACAGGGCGTAGATTGCGATTGACAGCGCGACCGCGGCGATCGGCATCAACAAGAACACGGCGTCGCTGGCGCCGGCGCGGTAGAGGATCGGCCCGACGAGGAGGACGATGAACAGCGCCACTGTGAGGAGGCGGTACATCGGCTCGAGCCCACCATTCGCCCATAGCCAGGCGCTCCATCGGCGATTGCCGGATCCGGAGCCGCGGCTCAGCAGCCATATGACGCAGGCGATGAGCGCGGTCGGCAGCAGCAGCGGGGCGCCGAGGGCCGACACGAACACGCGGGCGACGAGGGCAGCCTCGACCGACGTGTCGCGAAACGTCGCGATGTAGAGACCGACCGGCGTGCCGTCGGATGCCCGCTGCCAATCGAGCGGGTGGATGTAGAGCTGGTGGGGGCGTTCGCGATAGCGGCTGGTGAGCGGCCCCTGGAGACCCGAGTACATCATCGCGCGCAGGCGCGGCCCCCGGCTCAGCTCGTCGAAGAAGTTCTCGCGCAGCGACAAGCGCCGATCCGAGTGGTAGAGCACCCGCCCTTCGCGATTCACGAGCGCAAAGCCATAGCCGGCCGGTAGCGGCGGGGCGTCGAGCGACAGCAGGTTGGCCGTGACCACCGCGACGTAGTTCGCGCCTTCTTGCCCGTCGAGCGGCTCGTCGTCCAGTCGGCCCCAGTCGCTACAGAAATTGTTCGGAATCACCGACGGCATGGAGAGATATGTGTAGAACTGACCGTCGGTAATCGACCGGTCCGAGGTGATGAAGAACGGCGCGCCGGGGCGACTGGCAATCCGATAGACGTTGTTGTCGCGGACGGCGCGAAAGTACGGGCGTCCGCCCACCATCACCTTGCCGCCGGTCTTGTCGGCCGTGCTCTTCCACAGCTGCCGGCCGCCAGGTCGCACCCACGACACCTGCTCGAGGCTGACGCTGCGCTTTGGCCTGGGCAGCTCCGTACCCTTCCGGTTCTCGAGCCAGCGGTGACGAACGGGCCACGTCGAACAGTCGCGCGCCTCCGTCTTCGCGAGCATCTCGTCGAACTCCATCAGTTCGTCTCGGATGGCCACCACTTCGGCGGTGTAGGCATTGCCGAGCGCCACGGCCAGGTCTTTCAAGCCCCCGTTGGCGACGTCGCGCCATCGACTGTAGCCGTCGAGCCCGAGCACCGCGTAGGTGAACAAGGCCAGGAGGGCACCGGTGCTGACGTAGAGGAGGGCCACGTCGCGCAGCCTGAAACGCTCGCGCCAATCCAGCGACGTGAGCTTGACGAACGGAAACCCGAGTAGGCCGATCAACACGAGGAATGCCAGGGCGGCCGTGAAGTAGGTGTCAATCGCCAGGGCATCGCGAACCACCAGCCGCGACGGCACGGCGCCGCCGAGGATCAGGCTCGGGGCACCGCCGCTCTCGATCGCCAATGGTTGCAGGTAGAGTTGGTGCCACACGCCGCCAAGCTGAATCGACGTCCGCGTGCTGGTGGCGCTGAGCGTCTTCCACGAGGAGGCTCCGTCGCCGCCGCCGAGGGCGTCCGCCAGGCTCTCCACTTGCACACCTGGCGTGCGGCCGGCGCCCGAATCGCGAAAGCCCTGTTCTCCCCACCGCAGCCGCCGCATCCAACGTCGTTGTGCCGGCCTGTCCTGGTAGAGCACCTCGCCCTTGTCATTGGCGACGAAGATGAGCTGAAACGACTCGGGAAACGACAGATCCTGCAGTACCACGTCGGTCCGAAATCTGAACCGCACCAAACCAGCGCCATCCGGCGCGGATGTGCCTTCGGCCGGCTTCAGCTCGAGCGCAAGCGACGGCGTCGTTGCCACCGTCACCTCCATCGGTTTCTTGAATTCCCTGTCGCAGCTGCCGTCGATCGTCAGGGTCGGCCAGTCCGCGTCGAACTCGCAGAACCTCTCGTTGGGGCCAGGCTCGAAGCTCGTGAACGCACCCACCGCGTTCTCGAGGGCACGGCTCATCTCCACGCCGGTGGCAGCCAACTGGCGCTGGTTCAGCTCGTTGAGGCGCTCGTACTGCGCAAAGACGTACCAGGCGTAGACGCTGGCTGCCACCGCCACGCCGATCGCCAGCCAGCGATAGGAGGCGCGCCCGGTTCGTATGGCGCTCTCCGCCGCCTGCCCCGTGGCCGCGCCCGCCTGTCCGTCCTCCCCGGCCTGCATTCGATCGGTCGTCATGCCAGTGCCCCCGCCGAATACAACGCTCGGGCACGGCCTTGAGCACACCTCAGCCGTTTTCAGCGCCGGGGCTCGTTGACGCCGGCGGCTCGGCGGCGGCCTCGAAGCCACGCAACGAACTCCGCATCGCCACTGTTTTCTGCGGCTCGCAGCGGCGTCACCTGGTCCCATCCAATCCAATTCGGGTCGGCACCGCGTTCCAGGAGATAGGCCGCCGTCTGCTGCCTCGCACCGCGGCAGGCGTGCCAGAAGGCACGCGTAATCTCGTCACGCGTTGGCAGCGGCTCCTCGTGCCACCTCCTGGTGACGACATCGAGCATGCCCAGCGCCGCTCCCTGCCACCAGGTGGGCCTGGCCCCGCGCTCCACGAGGCGCCGCGCCGCCTCCCAATTGGCGAACACCACGGCATCGGACAGCGGCGACCCGCCCGTGAAGATCGCGCCAGCGGCCTCGATGTCGGCGCCCAGATCCAGCAGGGCGTCGATCGCCACGAGGTCGTTGCTGCTGGCGGCCCAATGCAGCGGGGTCTCCAGACAGCCGGGATCCCTGGGATGCGGTGACGTCCGGGCATTGACATCGGCGCCAGCCGAGGCCAGGGCCCGCAGCGTCGCGCCGACGTTGGGAAAACGTCCGGGCCAATCAATAGCCACGTGAACCAGCGACCGCTCGAAGCCATCCGCCCCGACGATTCGCGCGCGTGCGAGGCCGGGATGCGCCGACAACAGCCGGATCAGCGCGCCGACGTCACCGGTGTGGATGGCATTGGTGATCGAGCCCGCCACTGGACTGGTACTCGGTAGCGTGGGGCGCATCGCAGGGTCCTCGCGCGTCCGGCCGCCAATAGGTTCGGCTTCGCGTCTCCCGACCGCGCGCCCCGATTGACAGCCGGTGAGGGCAGGCCGATAGCGAGCCCGTCCTCACCGCTGACGAACGGTGAGCGGCTTGCCCTTCTCGGCGATCCTGAAGACGAGGACCCTGGTGGGGGCCAGAATGTCGGACTCCGACACCTCCTGCGGCTTCTCCTCGACGACGTCACCGACCTTGAACGACTCTGTCGGTTGCCCCTTCACCATGCGGCGCTGCGCGCCTTCGATCATCCAGGCGAACGAATAGGCGTTATGAAAGTGCTCGGACTGGTGCTGGGGGCCTATCGTCTCGAGAACGATGGACACTTCCTTGCCCGGGCACCACGCGCCCAGATCCACCTGTTTCAGCGGCTGCAGCTGGCCCTGGGCACTGGCCACCGGCGCCAGCCAGCCCTGGGACGCGGCACCTGCCAGAAACGACAAGCCGACGATGGCGACGAGACGAGCGGCTCGCATGATCACCTCCCGGATCCTAGAAGCGCGACGCCCGGATCCAGTGATCCGACCTGGCCCAGCTCGCTTCGAAGTCTTTGTCGACGGCCGCATCTGCCTTGCCTTGTGCGGCGAGGGCCTGCTGCAAACCGAGCAGCGCCCAACCGTTGTGCGGGTGATCCTCGAGTTCCTCGCGGTATTCCCGCTCGGCTTCCCCGGGGCGCTTGGCTTCGAGCAGTGCCGCCCCCAGCCAGTGACGAACGGCGAACGGCAGCGGCTCCGGCTCGTCGTAGATCATGGCGTCCTCGGCCGCGGCTCCCTTCCGGAAGGCCGCGATGGCAGCGTCGAGGTTGCCTTCTGCCCGGAGGATTTCGCCCTCCAAGATGCCCGCCACGGCGCCCAGCAGGTTCTTCGGCGTGTGCACCCGCAGCATCACGGCCGATGTCTCGGCCGTCTTCAGCACGCGCGCCAGATAGACCTTCGCGAAGTCGGCGTTGCCGTGGCGAAGCTGCGCGTAACCCTGCGCGAAGTCCCACAACGCGCCGGTTACGTCGTTGGTGGGCCGGTTCCGCACTTCGAGGATCTCGTCGAATCGGCCGAAGCGCAGCAGCGTCAGCACCTGGTAGAACGTGTCTCCGGTCAGCTTCGCGTAGTCCTTGCCGGCCTGCATCGAGATGGCACCCTGGCCGTCGTTGGCCGCGGCATAGAGCAGCATGTGGAGGTTGTGCTCGGGGTAGATCGCAAAGCCCTCGCCGATGGCCGCCCTCAGGTCGGAGTGCCAGGCTTCGAGGTTTGCGCCCACCGAGTCGGCCCACCGGCCCACCTCGTTCCAGGTGTGAGACGGCATGTGGTTGATGTGGCTGGCGCCGGGAATGGACCGGCCGAGGAACGCGGCGCAGTCCTGCGCCTTGCCCGGAGCAACCGTGGCCTCCGTCGCGTGCACGTAGAGGTGACAGGCGCCGGGATGATGGACGTCTTTGGCCAGGATGGCCTCCAGCACGTGGTGCAGATGCTGCACGTTCGGATCGTTGATGTCGCGGGCGCCGCGTCTCGGCTCCAAGAGGAACAGCGCGTCCGCGTGCAGGGTCGCGATGTCGAGGTCCGCTGGATAGGCCGCCGCCAGATCGGCCATCGCCTTGGCGTAGGCGCGATCCTGATCCACCCGATGGGCCGGGTCGAAGTTCTGCACGTAGCGCACCGACATGGCCTCGATCAGTCGGCGCTCGACCTCCGGCGCGCCGGCCTTGCGCGACAGCGCGTTCTGCAGCGCGGTGTAGGCGTGAGGCGCTTCCTCGGGGCTCATCGGTGCGTTCAGATACGAGCCCCAGGCCCAGGCTTCGCCCCAGTAGCAGATGGCGCAGTCGGGATCGCGTTTCCACGCCTCGCGGAAGGAGCGCACGGCCTCCGGCTTGGCAAACGCGTACATCATCTGGAAGCCCTGATTGAAGTAGGCCTGCGCCTCCGCATTCCTCGTCGAGATCGCGCGCGTGAAGGGACCAAGGCCGACCTTGAAGATTTGGATGGGCTCCGTGTAGCGATCGTAGAGAGACCTGGGCACCGTCCGCGGCACCGTGGGCGCCTGCGCGTCGAGCCCGACTGGCGCCACGGTGAGCGCGACGACCGAGGCCAGGAACGCGGCGGCGCAGCACCGCAATACGACGCTGGACGGACGGGCGATCGAGGGGATGGCTGCCATGCGCCGAGTCTAGCCCACTCGCCGCCAGCTGCCACTCAGCCAGTCGCAGCGCCGTCGGAGACTCATCGCGCCGGACGGTAGAGCGTCAGGCTGGTGCGTACGGCGCCAACGACCATGTCGCCGTTTGCGCCAATGTCGAGGAAGTCGGCGTTCGTCGTCTCGACCTTTCCCACAATCGTTCCCGTAGACGGATCGACCTTGATCACCCAAGCGGAGGGTGTGGCGCCCGCGTCTGAAGGGCGAACACTCGTCGTAGCCCAGAGCGCCCCCTTGTCGTAGGCGATGGCGCCTACGCGTCCGAGGTCGGTCCATTCGCCCAGGAAGCGGCCGGCGAGATCGAACCGCTGCAAGCGACCGTTGTCACGGTCGGCCACGAACAACACCGATGCGCCGTCATAAGCGAGTCCATGTGGGACACGGAACTGTCCCGGCCCTTCGCCCCGCCCGCCCCAGGCGCGGACCCGTTCGCCGGCGTCCGTGTACTCCAGAACCCGCATCTTTCCGTATCCGTCCGTGAGCAACAGGCGGCCTGCCGGAAGAAAGAGGAGGTCGGTCGTCCCGCACGCGTCGATGAAGTTGTTCACGGCGGCCGACGGAAAGCCGCAGTCCTTCCCGACGGGCGCGTCGTGCAGCGCGATCTCCCGAAGCTTCCTCCCGTCTGGCGTGAACTTGATCACCAGGCCGTCGCCGGCATCCGTGGTCCAGACGTTGCCATCGGCGTCTACCTTGATGCTGTGCGGAATCTTGAACAGTCCTTTCCCCCACGAACGCAAGACGCGGCCCTGCCGGTCGATGACGACGACGGGATCGGCCTTGGCACCACGGTGGAGGAACAAGACCGACCCGTCTCGACCGAGGGCGGCGGCCGAGATACGCCCGATCTCCCACCCGGGCGGCACTTGCACGTCGACGATCACTCGCTCGAGACTGAGGGGCGGCGCCTTGGCGATCGCCGCGCGGGCGGCGGGCGCCAGCCTGTCCACGAGGCTGTCCTGCGCACCCGAGAGGATTGGCGACAGGAGCAGGACGACGCCGACGAGACACCTCGTAAAACAGCTGACGCGCCTGCTCTGAACTGGCGCAGTGGCCTGCCCTTCCACCTCACCCATACGGCGCCATCATAACCGCGTCCAAGGCCAGCCGGACCCGCGCCGTCCGCCCAATCTGAGTCACCATCTCCCCCGGTTGGGGCAGAAAACACGTGCCAGAGAGGCCCGCTCCGGGTGATTCTCTCGTGATACTGTCGCTCATCTCATCGAAGATGGGGGTCGCGGGCGAGGTGTGGATGTGACGCGCGGACGCCTTTTGGCACTTGTTGCTCTCGTCGTGCTGACATCCACCCGGACCGGCACGGCCGCCCCTCCCATTTCCTCCACCGACGCCCGATCGATGCTCGACCGCTACTGCGTCAACTGCCACAACGAGCGCACCAGGACGGCCGGCCTCATCCTCGACACGCTCGATGTCGGCCGCGTGGCGGAGCGCGCCGACGTATGGGAAGCCGTCGTGCGGAAGCTGCGCGCAGGGGCGATGCCCCCGGCCGGGATGCCGCGCCCCGACCAGGCAGCACACGATGGCTTGGTCGCGTGGCTCGAATCGACGCTCGATCGCGCAGCCGAGGCCAGGCCGAACCCCGGCCGTCCGATGCTCCACCGGTTGAACCGGGCTGAGTATGCGAACGCGATTCGCGATCTGCTCGCGCTCGACGTGGATACGGCGTCGCTGCTGCCTCCCGACGACTCGAGCAGCGGCTTCGACAACAACGCGGACGTGCTCGGCGTCTCGCCGTCCTTGCTCGAGCGATACCTGTCGGCCGCAGCCGACATCAGCGCGCTGGCGCTGGGCAACCGTAACGTCGCGCCGCGATCGGAAACCTACAACGTCCGCGGCGACGTGACGCAAACCGGGCATATCGAAGGACTGCCGATCGGGACACGCGGCGGCCTGCTCGTCCGTCACACCTTCCCGCTCGATGGCGAGTACATCATCAAGACCAGACTGCTCGACACCGCTTCGGGCACCGTCCGCGGCCTGCAGTACCCGCACCAGGTCGAAGTCCTGCTCGAGGGCGAGCGGCTCCGATTGGCGTCGGTGGGCGGCGATGCCGACTTCGAGCAGGCCGTCGAGAACTCGACCGCGAGCGCCACGGCGGTCAACGGCCGGCTGACGGTGCGCGTCGCGGTGAAGGCAGGGCCGCGCACGGTCGCAGCCACGTTCCTGCAACGGACGGCCGCTGCCGGTGGCGAGCGGCTGCAGCGCTTTCAGCGCAGCACGATCAGCACGTCGGACCACACCGGACTGCCTCACATCGCCAGCATCACCATTGAAGGTCCGTTCAACGTCAGCGGACCGGGGGACACGCCGAGTCGTCGCCGCATCCTGACCTGTCAGCCGAAGAATCAGGCGGCCGAAGCACCGTGCGCCGCCACCATCATCGGCACGCTCGCGCGTCGCGCGTATCGCCGGCCGGTGGCGACCGCGGAGTTGAAACGTCTGACGGCGTTTTTCGCGGACGGCCGCCGCGACGGGGACTTCGAGGCGGGCATCGAACGCGCGCTGCGAGCCATTCTCGCCAGCGCCCCCTTCCTGTTCCGTATCGAGCACGAGCCCGCAGTCGCCCCAGGCACGCCGTATCGGCTCAGCGATCTCGAGATCGCCTCCCGGCTGTCGTTCTTCCTGTGGAGCAGCATTCCCGATGACGAGCTGCTCGCGGTGGCCGGCCGCGGCCAGCTCCGCACTCCGGCCGTCCTGGAACGGCAGGTGCGCCGCATGCTCGCCGACCCGCGGGCGCAGGCGCTCGTCGTCAACTTCGCCGGCCAATGGCTCCAACTCCGGAACCTGCGGGCGTCCAGCCCCGATCAGAACGAGTTTCCCGACTTCGACGACAACCTTCGCCAGGCCTTCCGCCGCGAGACCGAGCTCCTGTTCGACAGCATCATCCGGGAAGACCGGAATGTGCTCGACCTGATGACCGCCGACTACACGTTCGTCAACGAGCGGCTGGCGCGCCACTATGGGATTCCGAGTGTCTACGGGAGCCAGTTTCGACGTGTGCCGGTGACCGATGAGACGCGGAAGGGGCTGCTCGGCAAGGGCGCGATCCTTCTGGTGACCTCGCAACCCAACCGGACGTCGCCGGTCGTGCGCGGCAAGTGGATTCTGGAAAACCTGTTGGGCACGCCGCCGCCGAGGCCGCCGGCCAACGTCCCGCCGCTCGAAGAAGCGGCGAGCGGCAAGCCACGAACGCTGCGCGAGCAGATGGAGGCGCACCGCGCCAATCCGGCGTGCGCGGCGTGTCACAAGATCATGGACCCGCTGGGGTTTGCCCTGGAGAACTTCGACGCCGTCGGCGCCTGGCGCACGCGCGACGCCGGGGCTCCCATCGATGCGTCGGGACAACTCACCGACGGGACGCCGGTGGACGGCGTCGTGACGTTGCGGCAGGGGCTGCTGAAGCGCCCGGAAGTGTTCGTCGGCACCGTCACCGAGAAGCTGCTGACCTACGCGCTCGGCCGCGGGCTCGCGTATTTCGACGAACCAAGCGTCCGTCGCATCGTCCGACAGGCCGCGCCGCAGAACTACCGGTTTTCATCGCTCATTTTCGGGATCGTGAACAGCACGCCGTTTACAAGCAGGCTCACGGCTGAAGGCTCGCAGCTCCCCAACGAGCTCGTGTCCCGGCCGTAGGCCGCGTCGAAGGAGCTGCCGTGTTCATCACCAAGAAGTCGCTGCCCCGCCGGACGTTCCTCCGTGGGATGGGTGTGACGCTGGGGTTGCCGCTGCTCGAATCGATGGTGCCGGCCTCGACCGCGACGGCGAAGACGGCCGCCAATCCCCAGAAACGATTCGCCGCCATCTACGTTCCGCACGGCGTGATCATGGAGCAGTGGGTGCCGGCCACTGCCGGCGCGAACTTCGAGTTCATGCCGATCATGAAGCCCCTCGAGCCATTCCGGGATTCGCTGGCCGTGGTCAGCAACCTCGGCAGACCCGAGCGAGGGGACAACACCAACCACGCGGGCGCCCCGGCGTCCTGGCTCACGGGCGTGACGCCGAAACGAACCGACGGCGCGGACTTCCGGCTCGCGGTCTCGGTCGATCAGGTCATCGTGCAGCAGATCGGTCGGGATACGACCTTCCCGTCGCTCGAAGTGGCCACTGAAGATTTCACCATGCAGCTCGGCTCGTGCGCGCCCGGTTACAGCTGCGCGTATGCCAATACCCTGAGCTGGCAGTCGCCGACCACGCCGCTGCCGATGGAGATCAACCCGCGCAACCTGTTCAAGCGGATGTTCGGGGAAGGCGACAATGCCGAGCAGCGCCTGTCCCGCCGGCGCGTGGACCGGAGCATCCTGGACTTCCTCGCCGAGGACCTGACGAGGTTGGAACACGGCATCGGCCGAGCCGATCGCGTCCGTCTCGACGAGTATCTCGCGCACGTCCGCGAGGTCGAACGGCGTATTCAGCAGGCCGAGCGACAGTCCGACACGACTCTGGCGGTGCCGACCGCCCCGGCCGGCGTCCCGGAGTCGTACGGCGAGCACGTGGGGGTGATGTTCGAGCTCCTGGCGTTGGCATATGAGGCCGACCTGACCCGCGTGTTCACGTTCATGATGGCGCGCGAGCTGAGCCAACTGACCTATCCGCACATCGACGCCAACCTGCCCCATCACGTGCTGTCGCATCACGGCGGCAAGCCCGAGATGGTGTCAGCGCACGCCAGGATCAACATCTACCATCTGCAGCTGTTCGCCAGGTTCCTGGAGCGTCTCCGGACGACTGGCGACGGCGATGGCTCGCTCCTCGAGCATTCGATGATTCTCTATGGCAGCGGCATGGGGAACGGGAACCTGCACGCCGCCTATCCGCTGCCGCTGGTCCTTGTCGGCGGCAAGTCGCTCGTCAACGGCAATCGACACGTGGTGCCGGCCGAGAACAGCCCCAACGCGAACCTGATGGTGAGCATGGCGCAGAAGTTCGGCGTGGAGATCGATCGCTTCGGCGTCAGCACGGGGACGGTCGACATCTAGCGAGGCTTTGCCTGACCACCATGCCTGTTGAGAATCGAAGCCTCGCTGGAGTCATCCTGCGCATGACACATGCGGGCGCCGTGTGGCTGCTGGTCTTGTGCGCCGGCGCGAGTGTCGGCGCCGGAGCCGGCGACACGCGGCTGGTCGAGGCCGTCAAGAGCGGCGACCGGGTCGCCCTTCAGAAGCTGCTCGAGGGCCGCGTCGATGTGAACGTGGCCGAGGTGGACGGCACCACGGCGCTCCACTGGGCCGTGCGCGCCGACGACGTGGACACGGTGCGCCGGCTGCTGCGCGCGGGCGCGGCGGTGAAGGCCGCGAACCGCTACGGCGTGACCCCGCTCTCGGTCGCGGCGACAAACGGCCACGTCCCGACGATCGAGGCGCTGCTGAAGGCTGGCGCCGATCCCGACACGGCCACGCCCGAGGGCGAAACGGTTCTCATGACGGCGGCGCGCACCGGGAACCCCGGTGCCGTCGCCGCGCTCCTGAGCTACGGCGCCAACGTCAACGCTACCGAGGGATGGTTGGGCGAGACCGCGCTGATGTGGGCGGCGGCGGAAAACCATGGGGACGTCGTGACGCAGCTCCTCAAGCACGGGGCAAACCCCAACGCCCGCTCGAAGGTCACCGGGTTCCCGAAGATTACCGATGGCGCGTCGATGCAGCCGATCACCATGGCACAGGGCGGGTTGACAGCGCTGATGCTGGCGGCGCGGCAGGGCGCGGTCCAGAGCGCGTCGGCGTTGAGCGAGGGTGGCGCCGATCTGAATCTGACCGATCCCGACGGCACGAGCGCGCTCGTGATGGCCATCGTCAACCGCCACAACGATGTCGCCGCGGCGCTCCTGGAGAAAGGCGCCGACCCGAACGTGGCCGACAGTGCTGGGATGGCGGCACTGTACGCCGTGCTGGATCTGCGATCGGTCGTGACGATGATCAATCGGCCGACGCCGAAGTACACGGGCACTGTGGACAGCCTGGACCTGATGCGTATGCTGCTGGCGCGAGGAGCGGACCCGAACGCGCGTCTGAAGGCGCCGGCGCTGCAGCGGTACCACAACGCGGGCGACGCGCAGCTGGCCGCCGGTGCGACGCCGCTCATGAAGGCGGTCAAGTCCGGCGATCTCGAAGTGATGCGCCTGTTGCTCGACAACGGCGCGAGCGCCACGCTGACGACCAGCAACTACACGACCGCGCTGATGTTCGCCGCCGGCCTCGCCGGTGGGCGGGGCCGGACGACGGACGCGGAGGTGCTGGACGCGATCGAGCTGTGTCTGAAGGCCGGTGCGGATATCGATGCGTTCAACAGCAACGGGCAGACCGCGATGCATATCGCGGTCGAGCGTTCCGATGCGGTGGTCAGGTTCCTGGCCGAGCACGGAGCGGCCCTCGAACTCAGAGACAAGTACGGACGGACGCCGCTCGACATCGCGCTCGGGGTCCCTGCCACTGGCACAGGAGGCGGCCGTGGCGCCGGGCCCGCGCGGGTCCGGGAAAGCACGGTCGCGCTCCTGCGCCAGTTGATCGGCGCAGTCGACGCGGCCTCCCGGACGCGGCAGTAGCGGGCCCCATGCGATCGACGTTCATCGCGGCGTGCAGGCTCCTGGCGCTGGTCGCCGTGGCGCGCGGCCTGCTCACGACCACGGTGGCCATGGCGCAAGATGCCAATCCAAGCATCTGGACCGGCGTCTACAGCAAGCCTCAGGCCGAGCGCGGCAGGGTTCGCTTCCTGAACGACTGCGCCACGTGTCACAACTTCGACCTGCAGGGTCAGGGGACACGGGGTCCCGCGCTCACCGGCGCCCCGTTCATGACGAACTGGGAGGCGCAGGATCTCAAGAGTCTATTCGCCAAGATCCAGAGAATGCCTCTGAACAACCCCGCCAGCTTGCCCGATGCCGTGTATATGGACATCATGACTTATATCCTGCAGGTGAACGCGTTCCCCGAGGGCGAGCGGGACCTCAGCGCCGAAGCCCTCGAAGGCATCCACATCGTGAGAAGGGACGCCGCAAAGCTGGTCGCCAACTTCGCCGTCGTCGAAATGGTCGGGTGCCTGGCGCAGCGCCCGGACAGTCGCTGGGTCTTGACGAGCGTCGCCGAGCCCATTGTGAGCAGGGACCAGCCCCTGACGAGCGACGAATTGAAGAAGGCCGCGGCCAAGCCGCTCGGTACCGATCAATTCCTGCTCGTCAGTGTCCTGCCCTTCAAGCCCGGCGCCTACCAGGGCCAGAAGGTTTCGGCGAAGGGCCTGTTCTACAAGGCCCCGAACGAGAGCCGGCTGAACGTGACTTCCTTGCAGCCCGTGGCGGCCAGCTGTGCGAACTAGAACGACCGCGGCCGCCCTGTTCCTGGCCACGCTGGCGATTTTCGCGTTGGCGCCAACGGCCGACGCGCTCAACGCCGACTACTGGCGGGGCGGCTGGCGTACACCATTGGGACAGGATCCGCAGATCTACTACTTCGTCATTCGCGGCCAACAGGTCACTGGTGCATACTGCCGAAACTGCTCCGATGCCACGACGATCGGCTTCATCGACGGCACGTGGGACGAGAAGGCCGGCATCGAGTTCACGGTTACCGTCCCCAATCCCAACGGCACCATTCGTTCCGTCGACAAGCGACATGCGACACTCGCCGACGGCCGGCTTACTGTCACAGGTGGCGCCGCCAGCCGGAATGGCCGCGGTCTGATTCTCATCAAGGACCCTCGCAGGCCTGATCCCGGGGCGAGACCCGCGTACTACCTGCCACCCGGCACGCCGACGGTGTTTCCCGAGACTCGTCCGGCTGGTGGTGGTGGTGGTCCCGGGCCGGCGGCGCCCGCACCGTACTGGCAGCCAGGACCCTTCAAAGTGCTGCACCCGGCGGACATCGTCGGTACGTGGATCGCTGCTTCGTTCGGCCCGCTCGGCATGAACAAGCAAATCTTCACGTTCGCACTGGTCGGTGACCGGTTGCGAGGGGTCGTGTGCGGCCGCTGCGACAACGCCTACACGCTGGCCGCCCTCGAGCGCATCAGAATCGCCGGCGACACCCTCTATTTCGACATTGCTCACCAGGATCGTGGCGAGATCAACCCGCCGATCTTCGATCGGAACATCGTCGCCCAGGTCGTACAGAACGAGATGATCGCCTCCGTTCTCGGGACCAACCTGGCGATCGATCCGGCCAATCCACCGGTGCGGCCGGAGGGACGCCCGTTCACGCTCGTCGGACCGATTGCGCCAGACTCGACTCGGGGGAACAGTTCCGAGGGCATCGACGTCTGGGGGCCTGGAACGGGCTCCGCCGCCCAACCGCCAGCGGACGGAACATCCACCGCTCCGGGTTCGCGACGATGACTGCGCCTCGACGAGTTTCTGGCGGCGCCGTGATGCGCGGCGGGCGGGGTGTTCGTGGACGGGAGGACAGCATGCGGCAGGCGATGATGATTGTCGGGATCGTGACAGCCGCGAGCATGGCGCTTGGCACCGCGGCGACCGGGCAAGGTGGCCAGGGATCGGTCAACTCGCAGGCCGTGCAGATTGTCGGATTGGGCGGGACACTGACGCCGATTGTCGGTGACCTGGATCAAGCGGCCCGGTTTTACGCGGACCTTGCCGGGCTCGCGAGCCCCCCGCCGATTCTGCGACGGTCGCATCGCGACGTACCGTATCCAGAAGTGCTGAAGAACCAGGGCACGCCGGACGCGACGATCCGGCAGATCAACCTCAAGATTCCCAACTCGACCTGGAGCCTCGAGGTGCTGGAGTTCAGCGAACTCGATCGCAAGGCCGTCAGCGTGCGGCCCCAGGATCCCGGCGCGCTGACTCTCGTGCTCTCGGTGCGCGATGTCGACGGACTGCTGGCCACACTCAAGCGGGGCACGATTCAAGTGGTCACGCCAGGCGGACAGCCCGTGCCCCTGATGTCGGGTGCGACCAAGGCTCGTGCGGTCTTGATTCAGACGGCGGACGGCCACTTCGTGGAGCTGCAACAGCCGGATCCGCTGCCCGCGGATTCTGCAACGGCGGCCGGCAACGTGATCGGCGCGCGCGTTCGTGTGACGATCGATGACACCGACGCCACGCTGCGCTTGTACCGCGACCAGCTCGGCCTCCGCGCCGAGGCAGGGTCGCTCACGAGCGACCCGTCCAGACTCCAGCTGATGGGAACGGCCGGCGCCCAGTTTCGCGTGACCTCGGTATCCGCCCAGAGTGTTCCTGGCCACGTACTTGAGCTCGTCGAGTTCAAGGACATAAACCGCACGCCGCTGCACACGCGGATCCAGGATCCGGGCTCGGCGAAGATCGGGTTGCGCGTCAGGGACCTGGCGGCAACCATGGCGGCGCTCAAGGCCGCGGGCGGCACCGTCGTTACGACGGGTGGCACGTCCTACATCTACCGCGGCGCCCCAACGGTCATCGTCCGCGATTTGAACAACATCTTCATGAACATGCAGGAACAGTCGCAGTCTGCCGCACCTGCTGCCAATCGCTGATACCACCTCGGCAGATTGGTGAGCGGGCATTCGCCCGCGCATGACGTGAGCGACGGCGTTCGTTCGACACGTCCGCCTCAACCGACGCCGACGACAAACCCAGTGAAACGGCTCGTCTCGACATCAGTTCGCGGCGAAGCAGTACAGCATTCCTGCGCCGCCAGTCGGCGCAAGCTGGTCGAGGCCGCAACCTTGCGACGCGTGAATCGCGTTCCACGAGTTCAGGCCCGGATTGCGCCCCAGCCGATCGGCGTGCCCGAGCATCGCCTTGGCGCTGGCGTCGCCCACCGTCCAGTTCCTGCAGGTGTCCGCGTTCTTGGTGCCATCCTCATTCGTGCCGGTGAGGATGTCGTGCTGCAACGGCTGCGCGGCAGGTGCCGGTTTGCCGTCCACCATTGCGAGGTAGTTGGGCGTCGTGCCCTTCTCGGTGAGAGCGGTCGTGCCGGAGATCTTGTTCTTGTCCCCGGTGTGGAGGTCGGCGACGTTCTGCGCGATCAACTCGCCCTTGAAGTTGTACCAAGGACCGTTGCCGATCCGGGTCTTCGCGTCAACCGTGCTCGTGCTCAGGTAGGCGCGCCAGGTCTTGTTGCCAGCGCCCGCGGTCTTGGCCAGCGATTGGCAGACCTGGTCCGCCCCCGCCAGCCCGCCGAGGTTGCCGCCCTTCGCGTTTGCGCTGGTCACGAAGAAGCTCATGTTCGCGGCCGGACTTTGCGCGGTCGCGGCATAGGCGCTCATTCCAATGACGGCGACGGTTGCCGCGACGGTATTCTTGCTGATCATTGCCCGCTCCTCTCCCGGCTGACAGGTCGACAGAGTGTACCCTCTCGTTCGTCTGGTCCCGAGGCCAGCTAATATATCCGGGCCATGATTCGCCGATTCATGATGGTGGTGCTTGCCGGGCTGTTTGTTGCCGCTCCGGGCCTGGCGTCGGCCGCGACGTGCGAAGGCCTGTCGTCCATGGCCCTCGCCAACGGCACGGTCACAATGGCGCAGACGGTGCCGGCGGGACAGTTCCTGCCTCCGGCGGGACGCGTGGGAGGGGCGGCCACAGCGGCGAACGCCTACGCGCGGCTACCCGAGTTCTGCCGCGTCGCGGCGACCTTGAAGCCGTCACCGCGTTCCGACATCAAGATCGAGGTCTGGCTACCGTTGACCGGCTGGAACGGCCGGCTCGAGGTGGTGGGCAACGGCGGTTTTGCCGGAACGATCAGCTACGGTGCCATGGCGACGGCGCTCGCCGCGGGATATGCGACTGCCAGCACGGACACCGGCCATGTCGGCCCCGTGCCCGCCAACACCTTCGCGAACGAGGACGTGATCATCGATTTCGCCTACCGCGCCGTGCATGAAACGGCGGCGGCCGCCAAGACGGTCGTCAAGGCGTTTGCCGGGGACCCGCCGAGGTTCTCCTACTTCAACGGCTGTTCAACCGGGGGGCGCCAGGCGATGACGGCGGCGCAGCGATACCCTTCGGACTTCGACGGCATCATCGCCGGCGCGCCGGCCATGTACGCCTCCCGGCAGTTCGCGGGACAGATTTGGATCTGGCAGGCCACCTCCACTCCCGAGACGGCAATGCCGATCGAAGCCAGGCGGGTCCTCAATCAGCACGTCATGGCTGCCTGTGACGAGCTGGACGGTGTCAAGGACGGCGTGCTCGAGAACCCGCAGGTCTGCCGATTCGAGCCGAAGGAGCTGGTGTGCAAGCCCGGCGACGATCCGGCCACGTGCCTCACCCCGGCCCAGAGCGCCGCGGTTTCGAAAGTGTACGCGGGCGCCTCGAACCCGCGAACCGGCGAGAGGATCTATCCCGGCCTCGAACGAGGCAGCGAGCTCGGATGGCTCGCCAATCCCGTCGGCGATGCGGTGGGGTATTTCCGATTCCGTGTGTTCAACGATCCCAACTGGGATCCGCGGACGTTGAACTTCGACGGCGACATGGCCAGGACCATCGGTTCGCCGTCCCACCTGCTCTTCGACGCCAACGACCCGAACCTCACGCCGTTCACCAGCCGCGGCGGACGGTTGATCCTCTATCAGGGATGGGCCGAGCCCGGCATCCCGCCCGGCCACGTCGTCACGTATTACAACCAGGCGAAGACGAAGACCAGCGACGCCGACCGTTCCATTCGCCTGTTCATGGTGCCCGGCATGGGTCACTGCGGCGGCGGCAACGGGACGAGCACTTTCGACATGGCCGCCGCGTTGGATGGGTGGGTCACGACCAACACGCCCCCGGCGTCGATTCCCGCCTCGCGAATGCGCGATGGCAAGATCGACCGTACGCGTCCGTTGTGCCCCTACCCGCAGGTGGCCACCTACAGCGGCATGGGGAGCATCGACGAGGCCGCCAACTTCCGGTGCGCGGCGCCGAAGTGAGGCCAGCCTAGGCTGCACGCTCGCCGGCGACGCCGCTACCTGCACCTGTTCGTCCGACCCGTCGTCGTCGTTTCTATGCTCGAAGGCCGTATGGCGAGAACCCGCCGGCGGCCCGGGAGCTGGAGATGCACAACACGCTCGCCGTTCTTTCATCCGCCACTGGCGCCTACGTCGACGAATCACGTGGCCTCGTCTGGATCACGCAGGACGACGGAGCCATCTTGACGGCGCCGATTGCCGGCGGCGGGCCGACCACCGTCCAGACCCTGTCCTCTCCGGCAGTGGCGATCGGCGGCAACGGGCGCGTTCTCGTCCTCGCCCACAAGGACGGCACCATCTCGACGCTCGACCCGGACGACCCGGCCGCGCCGCTCAACTCGATCAGCCGCAGCAAGGCCGTTTATGGCCAGATTGGTCTCACCTCGTCTCCGGCACCAACGGCGGTCGTCGTCACGCGCAATGCCGTCCCGCAGGCCACGGCGGCATTGCCGCTCAATCGCGCCGGCGGCGCATTGACGGCCTTCCGACTTGCCACGGGTACCGCGACATCGACGCCTGTGGACGGCATCACCGGCGTGGCCGTCTATCGAAGCGCGGCGTTTGTGGCGAGGAACACGCCTGGCGCCAAGGGCGAAATCGCCCAGCTCAAGGGCGCCACGCTGGCATCGCTCGCCACTGGCCTGCCCGCTGTCGGCCGTCTCGGCGTGACCGGCGGCGGTGACGTGCTCGTCGTCACACATCCGGCGGCGAACAGGATCAGCGTCATACGGCCCGCGACCGGAGCAGTCGAATCGTTCTCCACGGCGTCGATCCCGGGAAGTGTCATTGAAGTCCACGGCCTTTCCAGCAATCGCTTCGCCATTCTCACGAAAGAGGCGCTGGTACTGCTGACCAGCCTCAAGGACCTGCGCCATGACCCGGCGATCAACCCGATCACGGCGCCCCTCTTCGTCGGTTCCTGGGTCGAGCTTGGCATCGATCTCGGCGACAGCGGTCTGTCGAGAAACGACGTCGGGTTCGAGGTGCCGGACGGATTCAGCGCCGGGTTCGTGTCGTACACACGGCCGAATGAGTCGCCCGATCCGGTTCCGCTGCTGATCGTCGGCGGTGCCGTCGGCGCGCACAAAGTCGTCATGCTTGAAAACGCGACGAACAGCGTGCTGGCGACCGCCGAATTCACCATCACCGATCACTGGTCGGACCAGAATGCGGGACCGCCCGGTTTCTACACCACCACCGCGTCGTTCGACGGGGCGAGCGGGTGGGGCGGCGGGCCGAACACGCCGCAGAACCTCAACGTGCTGCCGCACGTCGGCGTCTGGCGCACCATGGTGATGATGGTCGATACCGACTCCGGCCGCTGGCCCACCGATGCGCCAACGATGGCCGCCAACCGGACCGCGATTCTCGGCCACGTCACCAACGGGATCAACGTCGGCGGCGACACGCGCTCGGCGCGGCAGTACTACGAGGAGAACTCGCAATTCACCCCGACTCCGGCCCGCGGGCTCACGCTCAGCGTGCGCAACAACCAGACGTTCGGCCCCGTCGGCCTGCCGAATGTCTGGACCGACTACTTCGAGCAGAAGAAGGACGACGACGGCAACGTCATCGACGACCGCTGGTCGTCATCGGGCGGGACCGTCCAGACGATCGTCAGCCGGGCGCTTGCCGACAGCGTCGCGACACTCGCTGATTTCAGCAACATCGACGCGCTCATCATCGTGGTGTCGTCGCCGGATGCCACCGGCCCCGCCCCGGCCCGCTTCGTCTGGCCGCATGCGACGACGTCGGCGCGCGAGTTCCTGTGCGGTCCCAATGCCATGACCGACCGGCGCAGCTTCAACTTCGTCTTCGTGCCGCTCGACTTCGCGGCCCACGACGGACGGCAGATGCACTCCACCCTCTCACACGAGCTCGGGCACACGTTGGGACTGCTGGATCTCTACGACTTCCCGCAGTACTCCACCGACATCACCAATCGTCTGACCACCGGCTGGGAGATGATGGCCGGATCGCGCGACACGCTTCCGCATTACACCATCTCGAACAAGATGCGCATGGGATGGATTCAGGCCGGCCACTTGAAGCTGTACAACTTTCAGGGCTCGAGTGCGGTCACCCAGGACACCACCTTGCACGCCGCCGAGCTTGGTGACCCGCCGGCCGGCCGCTTCAAGGCGATCGAGATCCGGCTTGGCGACGGTTGGAACTACTACGTCGAATACCGCGCCGAGCAGAGTGCGCAGGTCACGGACGATCTGCCGACCGACCGACGTGTCGTGATCACCGACGTCACGTCAGACACGTTTACGGCGCCACTGGCGCGGCCATCGATCGTGTTCGTCCGCAACGATATCGACGGAGACGGGCCGTTGCTCGGCAACGGCACCGACCTGGAGGAGAAGGATCCGGGCACCCAGATGGATCTCAAGGTCGAAGTGATTTCGACCGCGGTGGACAACGCCGTGGTTCGCGTCAGCTACGGCTCGAACGGCAAACCTGAACCAGGCATCCGGCCATGGACCGGTGGACCGAACTGGCAGAGCCCGGACATCGAAATCCGTAACGCCAAGGCCAGCGCCGATCCCGCCCACTACTTCAACGTGCCGTGGCTCGGCCACGACAACACCGTGGTCGCCAAGGTCAAGAACTCGGGCGACCTGCTCGCCAAAGGCGTCGTGGTCGACTTCTTCGTCACCGAGTATTCAGCGGGCGATGGCCCCTGGGTTCCGCTCGGCAACAGTACCAAGGACGTGCCCCCGGGAGCCGTCGTGGAGTTCACCGCCGAATGGAATCCGGCGACCGACAGCCACTACTGCATCATCGTCAGAATCCGGCTGTATCAGGATCCGGGCAACCTGGCTGTTGTCGATCAGAATATCTACAACAACGAGGCACGCAGCAATTACACCCAGTTCGTCTCGGCCTCGGCGTCGCCATCCACGCGCGTCGGCACCACCGTCCTGCTGGCGAACCCGTTCGATGAGTCGGCGCGGGTCTTCGCGGACGTCAAGAAGACGCACCCGCAGCATCGCGTCTTCATCAGCCATCAGTGGCTGCGCGTGGCCGGCAAAGGGCAGCAGCCGATTCAGGTGTGGGACGAGGCGCTGTGGGGCACACGGGAGTGGGATCTGCTCCCCGGCGATCCGAAGACCAAGCGCACGCCCACGGCGCTGTGGGAGATGCCGAATCGCCTGAGCGTCAGTGGCTGGGCGGAACGGCCGTTCGAGGCCGACTGCGGCGCGCTGACGTTGACAGGAGGCGTCGGCATGCGTGTATCGGCTGGACGGGCCACGGCGATTCGCGTCCGCGCCGCCAAGCGCAACTACGTGGCCGGCCAGGTCTATTACGTGGACACCGGTAACGGTGTCACGAACGGCGGAACCGTGTTGATCGAAGTCCGCAACTCAGCGGGACGTTACTTCACCTTGGCCACCGAGGTCGGGCCGGACGGCACGTTCGGGCGCGACTTCAACAACCCGTACGGTGACGCGACGAAGACGGTCGAAGCGAGTTACCTGGGCGCGTATTCGGCCGCACCGTGCAGCACGGGACCGATTCCGGCGTAAACGAGCCTCGGGCCGGCGTGCCGAGCGGGATGACCCGGACGCTGGCCCCGAGACTCGTCGGCGCCGTCGCAACCGCCGCTCTCGTGCTGGCCGCCGCGAAGCGAGCCCTTCGCCGCTAGAGGTAGATGCGCCGGCGGCCTTGTGCCGCCGCGCCAGACGTCGCGCACCCGGGTTCGCGCACACGGCGGCCACAGGCGCGACACACTTCTTTCTACGTTCTCCAACACCGTTCCAACATCTTCCCTGTCTACTCGCATACAGGTGATGCCGCCGCGGCGACAGCATCGAGCTGGTCCATTCGCCTGTCGGTCGGGCGAGGAGGTTGGTGTGCAGTACGACGTGATCCACAAGCTGTTCGACGTGAGCTCGCACAACCCTTCATTCATGACGCTGAGAAGCAGTTGCGCCTACGAGGGCGAGCTCCTGGATTTCTGCGTGCCGATCAACACCCGTTTTCCACCGCCTGAATTGCTGCGCTCGCTCATCGAGAATCTCGGCGACGTGTTGCAGTTCTATCCCGACTACGCAGATGTCCATCAACTGCAGATCGCGGCGTTGACCGGACTCGATGCCGACCTCATCGTCCCGGCCAACGGCTCGACCGAGGTCATCACGAGGATTTGTCAGGACATGCCGGGGCCGATGGTGACGTCGGTACCGACCTTCGGAAGATGGACCGACCTTCCCATCGAATCCGGCCTCCCGTTGCACGTGATCGAGCGCCGGCGTGATCGTGGCTTTCGTCTCGAGGTAGACGAGATCGTCGCACATGTGCGCAGCGCCGGCGCCAGCACGCTGGTGCTCTCGAACCCGAACAACCCCACTGGGGTGGCCATGCCCCTCGGCGACGTCGTCGCCGTGGCGTCGGCGCTCCCGGACCTGCACACCATCGTCATCGACGAGTCGTTCATCGACTTCTCCGACGTCGAGAGTGCATCCCAGCTGGTGGGCCGGCTGCCCAACCTCATGGTCGTCAAGAGCATGGGCAAGTCCATCGGCTGGCACGGCGTGCGACTCGGCTATGCAGTGGCGGAGCGGCAACGTGCGCAATCACTCAGAGGACGCCTGCCCTTCTGGAACATCAACGGCGTCGCGGCGTTCGTGCTGCGCAGCCTGAGCCGCTTCAGCAGCGAGTACCACGCCAGCTTCCCCGCCGCGGCGGGCGATCGCGCCTACATGTTCGCGCGCCTCAGTGCGATCCCCGAACTCACCGTCTACCCGTCACAGGCCAACTTCATCCTGGTCGAACTACCGGAGACGATTTCAGGACGCCTGCTGCGCGATCGTCTGCTCGCCAACCATGGCGTGGTGGTGCGCGAGACCAGCAACAAGGTTGGCTCGACCGAACAGTATGTCCGGCTCGCCGTGCAGCGCCCGCACGTGGTGGATGTGCTCGACCGCGCCCTGCGGGCCGAACTGGCCGCGATGAGCATCTCCCCGCCGGCACCGGCCTAGCCCCGATCGCCACACCCGCCAGGCGCCTCTCACGACGCTGCGGGAGAGCTGTGCCCGGGCTCCGTGTCACGAGCCGCCACAGAGAGGATTGCCATGCATTCGAGTCGGTCAATCATCCCCGGAGACAGCACAGCCGTTGGCATGGCCACCAGCCACGCCGGCGAGATCCTTCAGGGCGCTTTGCGACACGGCCGCCGCACCCGGCGAGTCCTGCTATCGCTGTCCGCGCCGGCACTGTGGACGCGCGCCGAGATCATTCCGACGCCAGGCCGGCCGCTTTCGGTCGAGCCCTCGTGGTCACGGAAGGCTTACGACGGCGCCTGCCAGTTGCTGGAGCGATTGCGGGTCCGCGCACCGGAGGTGAGCGTGCGGCTGACATCGAACATCCCGGTCGGGAAGGGATGCGGATCGTCCACCACCGACATCCTCGCGACGGCCCGAGCGCTGCTCGCGCACACGGGCAGGCGTATGCGGGAGGAGGTCGTCGCCAGGCTGATCGTGGACGTGGAAGCTGCGTCAGACAGCTCCGTGCTGTCGCGCCCGGCGCTGTTCCGCCATCGTGAAGGAACCGTCGAAGAGTACCTGCCGGGAGCGTTTCCGCCGCTGCGCGTGCTCGTGCTCGACGCGCAACCGTCACAGGTGATCGACACCCTGTCGCTGGCGCGAGCCCGGTACTCAGATACGCAACTCGGCCACTTCGCCGATCTCGTTGCCGAACTGCGCGCCGCGTTTCGCGAGCGGGATCCGCATCGCCTTGGCGCGGTCGCTACTGCATCCGCGCGAGTGAGCCAGCAGTTCCTGCCGAAACCGCATCTTGACGCGCTCATCGGCTCGGTGGCCGCCGTGGGTGGCTACGGGGTGGCGGTTTCGCACTCAGGAACGGTCGTGTCGGCGCTGCTGCCGGTGGATGCACCTGCCCTCATTGAGTCCCTGATCGAACAGGAGGCGGTACGGCTGGGCATGCGGTGCCTGGTTCGGTATGCGTTGGGCAGACGCAGGGCGGTGGCGGCGTAAGCTTCCCGACTCCCGGACGCGCCGCTCTCCTGCCGTCCGCGCCGGCGGCGATCATGGGGTTCTGCGACACGCCGCACCTGCAGCACGCCGGGCGAACAGCAGGATTGTCGGACCCTCTGGCATGGTTCGTGCGTTTCAAGGAGAAGTCTGGTTGTCAGACCGCATTCGCAGTAATTTTCCAAGGGATTTGCATGCCACTCGCCGCGCCCTCCGACATCCCGTGCGCCAGCCTACGGTGCGCGAGCCTGGCGCTACTTGCTGTCCTTGTGCTCGGGGGTCTTCCCGCCGCCGCGCAAACCGCCGCGCCGAGCCCGCCCCCGATCGGTGATGTGCTCAAAGAAGTACCGCCGGATCTGTGGCACTTCATCTCCTGGGATACGGCGATGGTGCTCGGTATTGGCGGCGGCGCCGCCGCGGTCGGCCATATCTGGGACGACGACCTCGCCCACGAGGTCGAAACCAACGTGCAGTTCAACAATGCGATGGCGCCGGGACACACCTATGGCGCGTTTTCGGCCCAGGTGCTCGTCGGCGTCGGCCTGTATACGGGCGGGTGGTTCGCCGGCCAGGAGAAGCTGGCGCGCACCGGAGCCGACATCATGCGCGCGCAGATCCTCAGTCAGGTCTACGTGCAGGCGCTCAAGTTCACGGTGCAGCGTGAGCGGCCCAACATGTCCAACAGTGTGTCGTTTCCGTCCGGACACTCCGCCAGCGCGTTTGCCACCGCCGGCGTCCTGCAACGCCATTACGGCTGGAAGGTCGGCGTGCCCGCCACCGTGGTCGCGGCCTATGTGGCCACCGCGCGCGTCCACGACAATTACCACTATCTGAGCGACGTGATGTTCGGCGCGGCGATGGGCATCGCGGCCCAACGGACCGTCACCCTGCACGCCGGCCGATACGGCGCGACGCTGGCCCCGAGCGTCGGCCGACGTACCGTCGGCGTGATGGTCGTGGTGGGTTCGCAGGACGATTAGGAGCGACGGCGTGGATCCTCGGCCGCAGCTCAGCTGCGCCGGCTGTCCAATGCGCCACGCAGCTTGTCCGCCAGCGCCCCGAACGTCTGCGACAGGTTCGCCTCGGGCCGCGCCGCATACTCCCGAAGCTCCGTGGCTTCCCGCTGTTCCGCCACAGCCTTCCTGCTGACGCGAATCCGTCGGCCGGCGGCGTCGGCCTCGACCACCACCACCTCGACGTCACTGCCCACCGGAAACGCCTTCCGCAGATCCGTACCACGGTCGAAGCCGGTTTCCGACAGGGGCATCAGAGCGGTGCGGCCTGGCGCAAGGAACACGAACACGCCGAAGTCTTCGTGACGCTCGATCTTGCCGGTCACGAGCGAGCCTGGTGCAAAGGCTGCCTCAGACATGGGGATTCCGGCCGCTCGCGCCGACCCTTCCTCGACCATCGCCAGGCCAATCCGCTTCTGGGCCGGGTCGATGCTCAGGATTTCGAACGCAGCGATCGTGCCCACGGCAATTGTCTTCGCCCACCCGCCGCTACGCCCGGTCGGCGGGAAGGTCGACGCGTGTGCCAGCCCCTCAATCCCCGGCTCCAACTCCACGAACGCTCCGAATTCCGCCAGACGCGTGACGCGGCCCTGTCGCACCTGGCCGACGCCGTACTTCGTCGCGGTCCCGCCCCACGGGTCGTCTTGAAGTTGCTTCAGCCCCAACGACACCTTCTGCGTCGCTTCGTCGACGCGCAGCACCTTCACCGTGATCTCGTCGCCGGCGGCCACGACCTCGCCGGGAGTCGCGACGCGCGACCATCCCATCTCCGACACGTGCAGCAACCCCTGAATGCCGCCGCCGAGATCGATGAACGCACCGAAGTCGCGCACCGACACTACCCGGCCCTCGAGAACGGCACCCGGCACGATCGACTGCCGGACCTGGGCGGCGCTGGCGCGTTGCTCCTCCTCGAGCAGCTTGCGCCTGGAGACCACGATGTCCTTGCCGCCGTTTTTGTACTCGATGATGCGGAACGAGTAGGTACGCCCCTCGTGGACGGCAGGATCGTCGGAGCGGGCAACATCGATCTGCGACAACGGGCAGAAGGCGCGCTCTCGCGCGATGCGCACCTCGTAGCCGCCCTTCACCACCTTCTCGACCTTGCCGTCCACGGCGAGCCCGGCCCTGAACGCGTCTTCGATCTGCTGCTGCGTGGCGGCGTTGCGCACGCCCTTGCGCGACAGCGTGATCCCGCCCATCGTCGACACGACCACGGCCTGAATCCGGTCGCCGACGTTGACCTCGATGTCGCCATCAGCATCCTTCAGTTCGACCACGTCAATCTGGGCTTCACCTTTGGCGCCGATGTCCACGAGCGCCACCTCGGACCCGATCGCGACGATCATGCCGTCGACGGCCTGGCCGCGCGAGAAACGCCTGGCACCGGCCGAGGCTTCGAACATCGTCGCGAAGTCTTCTTCGTCGGGGTTGCTCACTGCGGGCTCCTGCTGGTCGTGTCTCGGATGGGGGTCGAGTCGGCTCGCGGTCGGCGCAAGACGGCTGGCGAACACACTAGTCTAACGAACATCCAGGGACCTGGCCGCTGGCGCGACCGTCAGCGTGTCCAGCACCTCCATCCGCTCGGCCTTCACCGACCGTATGCCGTCCACCCTGCAGCTCTGCCGCACGACCCGGGGCCACCCGTAGTGGACGGGCGGACAGCAGCGAACGAGAAGGCGGCAAAGGCAGCGGACGGGGTGGCGGCGACGGTAGACTCGAACGAACTCGAAAACGTGAACCGAATCATTCTGCACAAGGAGTCGCCGTCGCGGTGTGAATACCTGCCGCACCAGTCGGCGCAACTCGTCTACGGCATGGCGCCGGACTTGCGGCCTTCTCAATACAACCAGCTGTTGAGGGCCGGCTGGCGGCGGATGGGCCCGGCCGTGTTCCGGCCTGATTGCCCATCGTGCCGCAAGTGCCTGTCGCTTCGAGTGCCGGTCGCATCATTCCGGGTCTCTCGGACGCAGCGAAGGATTTGGAAGGACAACGCCGACGAGGTCGTGCTCAGGATCGAGGCCCCGCGCGTCACTCCCGAACGGCTGGAGGTATACCGGGCGTTCCACGATCACGGACATCGGACGAAGGGCTGGCCCGAGCGGAGCGCCGAGGGCCGCGGCGAAGGCGCGTCGGGCCTTGGGGTCTTCCTCGACAACCCGTTTCCAACCGAGGAGTGGAGCTACTGGATCGAAGACAGGCTCGCCGGCGTCGGGTATGTGGATGTCCTCGACGAGGGGCTGTCAGCGATCTACTTCTTCCATGACCCGCGTGAGTCCCGGCGCTCGCTCGGCACTTTGAACATCCTGCGCTTGATCGAGGCCGCCCGTCAGCGCGGGCTGCCGCATGTCTACCTGGGTTACTACGTCACCGGGTGCCGCTCGCTGGAATACAAGGCACGGTTCAAGCCCAATGAGGTCTTCACCGGCGCCCTCTGGGAGCCGTTCATCGTGTAGCAACGTGTCAATCCACCACGGCGCGGGCCCCGCGGTACAGTGATTCGCGCCGGGCTGCGGGAGGATACGGCTTCAGCGCGTGGAACGGCCGCCCGGCCCAGGCATGACGCCCGCAACCTTGAGACGGATCCGATACACCGCGTCGCAGGCGGTGACGTAGAGGCTCTTGCCGTCCACGTCGCCAAAGGCGACGTTGGTCGCACAGATCTGCCGCTTGGGCTCGCCGCCGACGATCTCCAGGTTGAGGTAGCCGAGGAGTTCGCCCGTCGGGGCGGTGATGCGGATGATGCCGGGCCCGGCGCCACTGGTCGAGTAGACGTTGCCGAGCCTGTCCACCTTCATGCCGTCGCCGATGCCGGTGCCCTCGGTGAACAGTCCGCCCGGCCCGAGGGATCCGTCGGCTCGGATCTCGTACCGCATCATCTTCCGGCCCGCCGTCGCATACAGGTAACGTTCGTCGGGCGACAGCGTGATGCCGTTCGGGACGCCGCCCAGTTCCGTCGCGTCCAGCACCATTCGCGCCCGACCGTCGCTGATGAGCCAGATGCCGTTGGGTACCTGCTTATCCGGGTTGCGGCCACCGTCACGGAGGCCGAACTCGTTGTCGGTGACGTAGACGGCGTCGCGGGATGTCACGGCGATGTCGTTGGGTGCGCTGAATCGCTTGCCGTCGGGTCCAGACGACACCACTGTCCGGCTGCCGTCCTTCTCGAGGCGCATGATGGTGCGGTCGTTGTCGGCGCACCACAGCAGGCGGCCCTGCGAGTCGAGGCTCGTGCAACTCGGTCCGATCAGGAGCACGTGCGAACGGCCGCTCCGCGTCTGCCCGCCGACGCGCTGGACGTCCGTGCCGCTGTAGCCGGCCTTCTCGAGCAAGACCGACACCGTCTTGTCGGCGGCCACCTTGTAGAGCACGTTGTCCATGAGCCCGCTGACGACGAGATATCCCGACGGCCCCTCGCGAACCCACACCGGACCCTCGTTCAGCCCGAAGCCCCTGGCGATCGGCTCGGCTGCCGCGCCAGCGTCGACGATCGCATCCAGCCCGGGAGCCACCCGCGTGATGCTGAACGGCTGCGACGCCGGCGCCGGACCGTCGCCGCGCATGGCCCCTGCCGACGTCTGTGCGTGTGCCTGGGCCTGCCAGGCACACAACCCGATGACGGCGCACACTCGAAGGGCCGGACGCGTGTCCACTTTCATTGTGATCTCCTGTCTGCGCGCGGCGTTCCGCGTGGATTCTCGCACGGCCGCGGGCGAGCCTCGATTTCTATTGCAAACTGCCGGCGCCGTCGGCAGGATCGCGGCATTCGAAGGGACACGGGAGGATGCCATGCGACTTCCGGCAGTGATTTCTGTGGCGCTTGCGGCCGTGCTGTCGGCTGCGGTGCCGGTCTTCGCGCAGGACTGGGCCCCGATGACCAGCACGGAGGACGGTTTCCGCGCCAACTTCCCCGGCCGGCCCACGGTCGAAGCGATGACCTACACCACCGAGTTCAACCTGCATCTACCCGGCCGCGTCTACCGCGCGTCGGATGCGTTTGGCCGCTATGCCACGGTGGTCGTGGACTTCCGCGACGTCGAACGAATGCACGGCGAGCGCGCCGCCGCGTGCCGAGCCGCCAAGGGCGCGAACCAGAAGGACGGCGACTCGTGCCAGAACGACTTCACCCTCGAGGTGGCGGGCGCGATGGATCATGCCGTGTCGACGTATCTGAAGCGTGACGGCGTCAGGGTCACGCAGTACGGAACCTACTTCGTCGAAGTCGTGTCGGGCCGGCTGCTGCATCTCACCAACGCCGATCGGTCACGCACCAACGTCGCGTTCCACCAGCATGCCGGACGCCTCTACATCCACGAAGCGACGGTGCCGGCGGAGATGCCGGAGCCGATTCTCTTCATGGAATCGCTGGCGTGGGTCAACGATCAGGGGTTGGCGATCCGCTATCGCACGCTCTACACCGAGGGCTACGGGGAGTGGAAGTTCCCGCACCCGCCGCCGCCGTTCACGCTCAGGGATCTCGACACGTCGCTCGATCAGCCGCCGAAGGCGCGGTGAGGAGATCGCCATGCCGTGGAGAATCGTCGTCGCAATCCTGAGCGTGGCCGGCCTTGGCGCGCCGCTCGCCGCGCACCACTCGCATGCCAACTACGACGTCACGACCTGGACCGTGATGGAGGGCACCGTGAAGCAGCTGGTGCTCATGGCGCCGCACTCGATCGTCTATCTCGAGGTGAAAGACGACAAGGGCACAGTGTCGACCTGGGCGCTCGAAGCGACCAACCAGCGCGGCATCCTCAACAATGGCGTCAAGCGCGAGGACGTCCGTCCCGGCGACCACATAAAGGTACGCTGCCACCTGCTACGCGACGGCGCGAAAGGCTGCTTGCTCGGCTTCGTGACGCCGATGCACGGCGACGCCACGAGGGGCAACGGCGTCGAACTCGAATGGGATTGATCGAGGTCGCATGGCGTTCGACTTGACCGTCAATGGCCGCCGGCATCGCGTCGATGCCGACGCGCACACCCCGCTGCTGTGGGTCATTCGCGACCACATCGGCCTGACCGGCACCAAGTTCAGCTGCGGCATCGGTCAGTGTGGCGCCTGCACCGTCCACATCGACGGCGGCGCGGTGCGTTCGTGCAGCGTCCCCGCCTCCACCGCGATCGGCAAGCCGGTGATGACCATCGAAGGCGTCTCCCCCGACGGCTCGCATCCGATTCAAGTGGCATGGAGGGAGCTGGACGCGCCGCAGTGCGGCTACTGCCAGTCCGGCATGATCATGGCGGCGCTGGCGCTGCTCCGCGCTCGACCTCACCCGACCGACGCCGACATCGACACCCACGTCACCAACGCCTGCCGTTGCGGCACCTATCACCGCGTGCGCCAGGCGATTCACCTCGCAGCCGACCTGCTGACCGCAGACCGTGGTGCGAGCCGAGTATGAGCGCCGACCTCAGCCGCCGCGACTTTCTGGCCACAGTGGCCGCCGCGCAGGGGGCATTCGTCCTCGGGTTCTGGGTGCCGGACAAGGCAGCGGCCCAGACCACGCCGGTGCCGGCCGGCGCCGTCTGGGATCGGGAACCAGCCGCGCCCGAGATCAACGCCTGGATCGTCATCGACCCCGACGACATCGTCACCGTCCGCATCGCACAGACCGAGCTCGGTCAGGGCGTGTGGACCTCCAACGCGATGATGGTGTGCGAGGAGCTGCAGTGTGACTGGTCGAAAGTGCGCCCGCAGTACGCCTCGGCCAACCGCGATGCACGCGAAAAGGCGCCCGAGTGGACGCTGAAGGTGCCCGGCGGCGGCGCCACCGATCCGACGGGCGGCGGAGAGCCGACGTTCGGCAACCGCGATCGCACCGGCGTGTCGGGTATTCCCGACAGCCTCTACCGCCGGATGCGCACCAACGCAGCGTCGTCGGTGAAGGACGGCCGCTACTACCTGCAGCTGGCCGGCGCCGAAGCCCGTGAACGGCTGCTGCTCGCCGCGGCAAGTCTGTGGACCGTGCCCGTCGCCGAGCTGACGGCGAAGAACAGTGTCATCACCCACGCGCCCAGCGGCCGCAGGACGACCTATGGCGCCGTGGCCCAGCGTGCCGCGCAAACGCCGCACCCGCATCCCGAGGCCATCACCATCAAGCCGCCGGATCAGTGGACCTTGATGGGCACCGAGCAGAAGAACCTCGACATACCGCTCAAGGTCACGGGACAAGCGGTCTACGGCATCGACGTGCGGCTGCCGGGCATGAAGTGGGCGGCCGTGAAGGCGTGCCCGGTCTATGGCGGCGACGTGAAGCGCTACGACTTCGACGCGGTCCGCAGCCTGCCTGGCGTCCGGACCGCGGTGCAGTTTCCGATCCCGGACCCGGCCTGCACCCGCGGCCGGGTCTTCAGCGGCGGCGTCGCTGTCATTGCCGACAGCTGGTATCAGGCCAAGACCGCCATCGACCGCATGCCGATCGAGTGGACGGTGCCCGCGGAGAACGCCGTGGTCAACACCGCGATGATGCGCGACGCGTTGGCGGCATCGCTCGCCCAGCCCGGCCGCGTACGTGTCGATCAGGGCGACGTCGATGCCGGCTTCGCGCGCGCCGCGCGGATCATCGAAGCGACGTATTCGACGCCGTACCTCGCCCGCGCGCGCATGGAGCCCGGCAACGCCACGGTTCTCGTGACGAGCGATCGCGTGGACATCTGGATCGGCGACCAAAGCCCGCAGGAGACGCGCTTCAGCGCCGCGAGGATCACCGGCGTCCCCGAGCACAACGTTCACATCCACCTGTGTCATCTGGGTGGTGGCTTCGGACGCAACGGCAACGGGCCGCAGGCCGAGCACGCGATCATGATCGCCAACCAGATGCGCGGCACGCCCGTCCACATGTTGTGGACGCGCGAGGAGGACTTCAACGGCACGACCTACCGTGCGATGGGCCTGGCGCGACTCAAAGCCGGCCTCGACGCCGACGGCTGGCCGATCGCGCTCGAGGTTCGCACTTGCATGCAGCGCGACGGATTCGGCCCCGAAGCCTCGTTCGACGTAGCGTCGCGCTACCACGTGCCGAACTACCGTTACTCGAGCCACACGACCAGGTTCCACATCCCGGTCGGCACGCGGCGCGGCGTCGGCCAGGCGGCGCACGAGTTCTATCGCGAGAGCTTCATGGACGAACTGGCCCGCGCCGCCAACAAGGACCCCTATCGCTATCGCCGCGAGCTCATCGCCAGAACCAATCTTCCCTACAGGGCTGACATGATCAAGGCGCTGGACATCGCCGCGGAGATGTCGGGATGGGGCACGTCCCTGCCGCGCGGCAGCGCCCGGGCGATCGCGCTCGAGGAGCGCGGCGCCGAGGGGAACGGGTCGGCGACCATCAGCGCAATGGTGCACACGGTGTCGGTGAGCCGCGCCGGGCAGGTGCGGCTCGAACGAGTGGACGTGGCCCACGACACCGGCTTCGGCCTCGTCAATCCGCTCTCGGTGAAGAAGCAGATCGAGGGCCAGATCACCTGGTTCTACAACGATGCCATGCACCAGGCAACCACGATCGCCGACGGCCATGTGGTGGAGAACAACTTCAACCGGTTCCCGCTGTCGCGCCTGGCCGAGGATCCGCCCCAGATCAACATCCGGTTCTTCCCGACGCAGCACTGGCTGATCGGCATGGGGCACGACCGCGCCACGTCGGTGCAGTCGGCCATCGGCGACGCCATTTTTCAGATCACGGGGAAGCGCTTCCGAGACCTGCCGTACGGCAAGAACGATCTCACCTGGAGCTGACGGGCACGGGACCGGCCCACGCTCCACATCGACGCCATCTGCGGGCACCGGGCACCGGGCGTCGGGCTCCGGGGCGCCAGGCATGCATGGCTGGGCGAAAAAGCCGACTAAGATGTGCCGGGATGGCACGAACCGCGGGGATACCGCTAGGAGGGATCACGAGCATGGTGAGAACACTTCTGACAGTGACGGCTGCAATGACACTGGTCAGCTCGACGGCGCACGCGCAGCGGGGGCCCGGCCCTGCAGAGCCGGTCGGCATCGCCGCGGGGTTTCAAGCCGCCTACAGCACGATGAAGCGCAATATCACGCAGTCGGCCGAGCTCGTGCCCGAAACCGGATATGGCTTGAAGCCAAGCACCATGGAAGAGGTGAAGACCTATGGCCAGGTGATCGGCCACGTCGCCGACGCCCAGTTCAACCAGTGCTCCGGCGCGTTGGGCATGCCCAACCCCAACCAGGGGAACAGCTTCGAGGCCGCGGGCAAGGCGCGGGCGGAAATCCTCAAGGCGCTCGCCGATTCGTTCGCGCTCTGCGACAAGGCCTTCGAGGCGCTCACCGACGCCAACGCGGGCGAAATGCTGACCGGCGGCCGCGGCGGGCCGAGGGCCAGGGCGACGGCGTTGCTCGGCGTCATCGCGCATGGCAACGAGATGTACGGCATCTACACCGTGTACCAGCGGAACCAGAACATCGTGCCACCGTCGACGGCGGGGCGCGGTCGCGGCGGCCGGGGCGGACGCGGGAACTGAGCCGGCCGCTCAGGGCGCCTTCGCCATCGCCAGCCGGGCGGGTCAGATGATACGGCGGCGCAGGACGCCGCGGATGATCCCGTGCACCGCCGATTCGCGAGCGCGGTATCCTCATGGCCCATGGGCATCCGGGCCGGAACGGCGACCGCCGTCGCATTCCTCTGCGGCTTGTTGACGACGGCCGCTGTCGCGCAGGACGTCATTCCGCTCGACCGCGTCATCAAGAGTCAGCGAGGCACGGTGACGCAGAAGATCGCCAACACCGACATCAGCATCGACTACGGACGGCCGGTGGCACGGGGGCGCGAGATCTACGGCAGTCTCGTTCCGTACGGTCGCATCTGGCACCCAGGCGCCAATGACGCCACCTCGATGACCGTCTCGCGTGCCATCGAGGTCAACGGCAAGGTGCTCCCCAAGGGATCGTACAGCCTCTGGACGATCCCGGGAGCGGAGACGTGGACGTTCATTTTCAGCACGGTCGCGGACACATTCCACACCAACTACCCCGGCCAACAACGCGATGCGCTGCGCCTCGAGGTGAAGACCGAGACCGGCGCGCACATGGAAACACTGACCTACTACTTCCCCGTCGTGGACGGCAAGGACGCGACGCTGCGCTTTCACTGGGGCACGGTGATCGTGCCACTGGCCATCAAGGTGCAATGACAGCGGGGCTCGACTCCGGCGGCGTGCTCCGAACATCCCCGCTCCCGTCCTCCACGATCACGCATCTGGAGTGTTCCCGGCCCGGCTGCGGACGCCCCTTCGACCATCGCCGGCGGCAGAACCTGTGCCCGGCCTGTCAGGGGCCGCTCCTGGCGCGTTACGACCTCGCCGCCGCGCGGCAGACGCTCTCGTTGGCAGCGCTGGCCGGCCGCGACAGCTCGATGTGGCGCTACGCGGAAGTGCTGCCTGCCGGCCCGCACGTGTCGCTCGGTGAAGGCATGACGCCCCTCCTCGACGCGAAGCGCCTGGGCGCGCACCTCGGGCTCCAACACCTCTACATCAAGGACGAGGGCCAGAATCCGACGGCGTCGTTCAAGGCGCGAGGCATCGCGGCGGCCGTCACCGTGGCACAGACCCTCGGCGTCGAGACCATCGCGCTTCCCACGGCCGGGAATGCCGGGGGCGCCGCGGCCGCCTACGCCGCGCACGCGGGCCTTCACTGCGTCATTGCCATGCCCAGGGACACGCCGATGGCGATCGTGCTGGAGTCGCGCGCGTTCGGTGCCGACGTCCGCCTCATCGACGGCCTCATCTCGGACTGCGGCGCATACATTGCCGCCGAAGCGCCGAAGTACGACTGGTTCGAGGTGTCGACGTTGAAGGAGCCGTACCGCATCGAGGGCAAGAAGACGATGGGCTACGAGCTGTGGGAGCAGCTGGGCGGCGCGCTACCCGACGTCATCGTCTACCCCACGGGCGGCGGCGTCGGGCTCATCGGGATGTGGAAGGCGTTCGAGGAGCTCGAGGTCATGGGCTGCATCGGCCCAGAGCGGCCGCGCATGATCGCGGCACAGGCGGCAGGGTGCGCGCCGATCGTGCGCGCCTTCGAGCAGGGCGCCGCGGCCTCCGAGAAGTGGCAGCAGGCTGCCACCGTGGCCGCGGGACTGCGCGTGCCGAAGGCGCTCGGCGACTTCATCATCCTGGCCGATCTCTACGCCAGCCGCGGCGACGCCGTGGCGGCCACCGACCAGGAGCTGCTGGGCGCCTGCCGCGACATCGCCCGCCTCGAGGGCATCCTGGCGGCGCCGGAGAGCGGCGCCGGCCTGGTCGCCGTCGAGAAGCTCGCCGCGCGCGGCCGCATCGCGCCGGATGAGACCGTGGTGCTCTTCAATACTGGCAGCGGCTACAAGTACCTCGAAGTCTGGCAGGCCGCCCTGGACGCGTGACCAACCCGATGACGGCCGCGGCTGCCGGGGCATAATCGCCGCGCATCATGACGCCCTCCGCCACCCGCCTGTTCCTGATGCGCCACGGCGCCACGCAGCTGAGCGCAGAAGATCGCTTTTCGGGATCGGTCGGCGTCGACCTGTCCGACGAGGGGCGGCGCCAGGTCGGGTTCCTCGCCGAGCGGCTGGCGCGGGAAACGATCGCCGCAGTCTACGCCAGCCCGCTCGGCCGGACGCTCGAGACGGCGATGATCGTGGCGCGGCCGCACGGCCTGGCGCCGATCACACGCGACGGCCTGCGCGAGATCAGCCACGGGCGCTGGGAGGGACTGACCCGCCCCGAGGTCGAGGCCCGCTTCCCCGACGAATACGCAGCCTGGGAGGCCGACCCCTTCACGTTCGCGCCCGAGTGCGGCGAATCGGGCGTGGCGGTGCTGGCCCGCGCGCTGCCTGTGATCCGCGAGATCGTGGTCAACCACGTCGGCCAGAGCGTGGTCGTCGTGTCGCACAAGGCGACGCTGCGCCTGTTGCTCTCCAGCCTGCTGGGCTTCGACGCGCGTGGCTACCGCGACCGGCTGGATCAGTCGCCGGCCTGCCTGAACGTCGTCGACTTCAAAGATCCGGTACGCGCCCGCCTGATGTTGTTCAACGACATCTCGCACTACCAGGATCAGCCGCGGCGCCCACAGGACAACCTGTCGAAGTGGTGGGACGGGTCCGGTGGACCCAAGAGATGACACGACGCGGCCATCGTCCTACTGCGTCGACGGCGGCGCGGTCTTCCATCGTGCCTGCCACCTGGCCCGCAGCCCGGCGCGGTCCACTTCCTGACCGCGCAGATAGACCCTGTCGATCCGGCGCGTGTTGGCGATGTTCTCGAGCGGATTGGCATTCAAGACGATGAAATCGGCGCCTTTCCAGCACAGTGGGATCCGAAGCTTGGAATTCACGTGACTTGAAGTCGCGGCC